>Ga0160422_10001829_pt1 | contig 13258 bp, 24 predicted proteins | sample Fk160mmetaG_FD_108192 | JGI IMG/M metagenome (GOLD analysis project Ga0160422, IMG submission 108192) | Marine microbial communities from the Central Pacific Ocean - Fk160115 60m metaG | ecosystem: Environmental > Aquatic > Marine > Oceanic > Photic zone | place: The Central Pacific Ocean...
ATACGACATAGTCACCAAAATGAAAATCAAATGTCTTCACTAGGTGCTCATAGTCGCCCTGTTTCATTTCATCTATGATCACATGATAGTTCATACCTAATTGGACAGCCAACTTCTTAGCATAGGCCATCAATGCAAAGGCATTGCCATCTGGTCCTGTAAGATCAATCACCAATTCTTTTTGTGTCTTTTCTCTGATCATATTGTTTCTCCCTCTAAAACTTTTTCTTTGAAATCCTTCATAGGTGATTCTTCATGCTCCTCAGCATAATAATCAATCTCTACGAAACCGTCTTCTTCTGCATAATCGGTATCTTCATATACAACCTTACCAAGATATTCAGTATCTTCTGATTCAGTATAATTGGCATCACAGATATAAGTTTCAACACCTTCGTTTTCTGTCGTCAAGTCCGTGTTGACATTATCGTAGTTTATACCACCACCGTCTAAGAACTTCTGTTCTGCTTCGTCCTTGTCTTTGGCCAAAACATCTTGTTCTATGCAGACCGTATAATAAGTCTTCTTCCTATAAAGGTTCTTACCTAGGTCTTCTCTCATTGGATATATTTCTGTAGTCTTTGTCATTAGTCTGCCCTCGATCCCATTGAAGCTCTAAAACCATATGCTCTTAAAACATCAGCATAGGCCTGAGCACCTACTTCTCTACAATCCATTGACTGACCATTGTAATCTGCAGGATTCCACATAGTCATTGTCTTTGGTCTGTAGGATTTCTTAAAGCCCACTGACTCTAATAATTTCGCTTCTTTTGAATTTGTTCTTGTGACATAAACATCAACCCAGGCAAAACCACAATACATTGGTTCACCGTATTCATTGCCACCTGTCTTCTCATTCCAATCATTTAGGAAATCATGAATGGCTGTCTTTCCTGCCATTTTTGCCTTTTGTTGGATATCTATCATATCTAATTTATTAATTGTTTTTTGCCCTATCATTTGTTTTCTAGCCTCCATTTTTAATTGCCTATAATACTAATATAATGCCTGCCTAATTATTTGTCAACCTCTAAGAAGTCGCTATTTTTGTGGATAATATCCATTGCCCACTGGTCCCAAGGCTCAGTTTTCGTAGCCTTTAGGCAATTAAACTGAACATCACAGCCAGGTACTAGGACTTCATTTAACATCACATCTTTGATGGTATCCAAGTCCTCCTGTCTATTGGTATCAATATATAATGTACCATACTCCCAATTCATATGTGGCATGGCATTTCCTTCTTTGTGAAACCTTTCTTTGATTTCAACTATCGCATGAGTTTCTAACCCCATTATACAGCCTCCTTCCATTCTTCGAAGGTCACTATGCCTTCGAGTTTTTTAACAAGCTCTCTACCGTAGTCGGTAAAAAGAATACCGTAATCCCAAACCCAAGATTCAATGTCCTGGATGTGATAAAATTTTTCGCCTTGGCTTAACCACCTTAAGGCAGTTTCCTCATCGCCAGCACCATTGTCAATCGTCTTTTGAACGAGAGCCTTGAACTCCTTAAGGCACTCTTTCTTATGAGCTTCTTCTCGCTCATAAGTTTCGTTCGCGGCCTTACTAATATAGTCGGCCTCATCTTTCAACTCCTGAAGAGTCATGCTGTCAAAGTCGTAGTGACGACCTTTTGTGCCAAAGGCATCCTTGTGGCCTTCATAGATATAAGTGGCCAACTCATCTCTTTCGAGATCAGCAAGGGTAGTGATACCCCTTTCAACCCAATGGGCTTCGTCCTCTGGGTATAAACCTGCCCAACGGTTCTTAGGATCTTCTGCGATCCAAGCCTTTGTTTTAATGTTTCTGGATTTGATTTCTTTGATAAGTTCTAACATATTTTTTGCCCTCTGCCTAATTCCTTATTATGTTTATAGTATAAGGCCTAATGCTCAAAAGGTCAACCTTTTTTTGGCCTTGTAAACCATTGATTTTATTGGCTTTTGGAAAAAAGATGAAAAAAAGTTTTGGCAGAGGAGCGAGGAATCGAACCTCGATCTAAGGTTTTGGAGACCCGTGTAATACCATTATACCACTCCCCCTTATTTTTTAATATTTGGGATTTTGATCGCCACCCCAATAAAAGCCATTTCGCCATGCTTCTCTTTGGGCACCTAGTGGTTCGTTCTTGATGAAAATAAAATTCTCACCGCAGGTATAACATACATCACCTGGCTTATCACCATAGGCGGCCTGTCCGCCAGTGAGCCATTCGTATTTCGGATTCTTCGTCAGTGAAGACACCGAGCAACCCGTAGTGACGAGGCCTAATATAATAATAAGTGAAAGTTTCTTAATCATGTTAGGCCTCCTTCCGCCTTTTTAATTGTTATCTATTGAGCCTTTTTTTGAAAAAGATTCTTAATTGAATTCCAAGTTCTGCCTAATTGTTCTTTACTTTCAGCCCAACTCTCTTTCTGGAATTGAATAGTCTTTTCTTTCTCTTTAGCAACCCAATTATTAACCTTATCGTTGAATGAATCGTGTGCCATTGCTTTGGTGGTTATTGCTACCAAAAAAACTACACAGGCAATCCATATAATTGTCGTTGTGTTCTTCATATACTTTTTAATATAAGGCCTGAGTATAGAAAAGTCAACCTCTTTTGGAAAATATTTTTCGACAGACCTTGGAAGGCCTCATGAAGGTCTCAACCGCCCATAAAATGGAAGGTTTCTTTGGATTGGTGGTGGACCTTACAGCGGGGCCTTTTGGTTAATTAGTTTCTTGACCTGGATAAAAACTCTTTGTTTTCAACCACTTATCAGCATCAACCGATTTGCAAGATTCAACATGAACCAATTCAGTCTGTGGCCAGTCTATGTCCTGCAACCCCTCACATACAAGGTTTGAATAGACATAAATTTTTTCTGGTGGGTTACCGTCAGTGACCATTTTTTTTATTTCGGACAGTGAAGCTTCAAGCAGTGACGTCTTATAGGTTTGGATAGCAGTGACGCCAGTGAAGGTTGCAAAGTCTTTGCTATAACGATCTCCATGTAACCAAGTGCATGGTGTAATAGGCATTGATGATATCTTAATATCTTCTGCATACAAGCCATGCAAATTTACGTTGGCAAAGCCCATGTCTTTTAATCTGTCATAGGTCTTTGGTCCAATACAATGCACAGTTTGGTTTAGCAAAGGCACTATATCATAATCATAGTGTTTAATTGCATCAATGTGTGTGATTAACAATGCTTCTGGCCACGCCTGCCTGTGTTTAACCGGCGTTGTTTGTAGGCATGGTAACCATTTACTACCTGCATCTAGATCTTTTGGTTCATTTAATTGTGTATAAATGTTCATATGCAAAATTACTTATGTAATCGCCTTATAGGTATGATACAAATAGACTAAACCAATTTATTTGAAAATGTTACAGCGGGGCCTATAATAAATACTAGTACAATCTCGATGACCATGTTCAATGGTCCGAAAGGAGACTCCAATGGCACATATTAAACAACTTAACCTCAACTTACAGGTTGGGCAAGAGATTCTTATAGGTAAACACGAACGAGCAAAGATAACAAAGATAGAATACTTCGACAAATCAGGTGACATCTCTGTTAATACAACGAAAGGACCGAGAAAAGTGCTAACATTTAGATTATGTAATGAAAAAGACAATTATGAAAACCCTGCAGACAAATATAGGTAAATACTATTGCAATGAGAATAGTTGATTTAGACACGAATGCTGAGCTTGAAGCACAGGCATCTAAGAAGTTATGTAGATCATCGAGACCAGATTCTGCTCTCGGTGCCTCTAACCTTGCTTCATGCAAATCACAAGGTCTACGAACACGATCAGGAAAAAAGAGCCATAAAGTTGGCAAGAAGCGTGTAACGGTAGGCGGAAAGAAAATAAAAGGGAAAAAATATGGCGGACCACTACCAGACTGGAGTTAAAATGTCGTATAGAGGCAAACTGTTAGTAGCAGGACCTATACTGAATGCTAATCCTGTGTTCACCAGAGCTGTTGTTTACATTTATGAACAACGTGATGATGGATCTGTGATTGGTGTCATTCTTAACAAGCCGTCTGAATTTAAATGCAGTAGCCTAGGATTATTAAAAGACATTCCTTTTGATCCGCAACTGGATGAGACCTTTGTTCACAAAGGTGGACCAGTGAGTGAGACCTCTGTGCTATTATTACACACCAATGAGTGGCAAAGTACAAATACTTTACAAAGTGGAGAGTCACTTGCAATGACAAGTGATATGTTAATGATTGAAAAGTTATCCACAGGCAACACTCCAAAAGGTTGGAGAATGTTTGCTGGTATGAGTATCTGGACTGAACAACAACTAGCTCGAGAGATAAAGGAACGTGCTTGGTTAGTATTAGACAAGCCAAGTAATCATTCGATATTTGATTACAACGGAGACGAACAGTATTTAAAAGCTGTAGACCTTTGTAGTAAACAAACGTTTTCTAAATACTTGTAAGAGCATACTAGGAGGTATGCATCATGATTAAAACATTATTAACAGCAATTCTGTTGTCATTCCTTTCTGTTACTGCCATGGCAGAGCATGAAAGCACACCGACACCAGCACCAGAACAAGAACAAAACCCAAGTGCGTTTATGAAGTTACCTATTTTAACAGATTGCGGAAGTATGGATGCAGTCATGGGAACCATTACAAAGTATAAAGAGCAACCATTAGCAAACATGATTGTTTTTGTTCCTATACCAGATGGAAGAGTACTACAACAACCAGGAGTTATGGCATTGAATCCAGTGTCGAAGACTTGGAGCGTCATAGCATTGTTTCCTGAAACAAACTCTGCTTGTATTGTATTGACTGGCTTAGAGTTAAATCCTGCTAACGGATTTAAACCAAGTAAACACGTAAAGGTTGTTGAATAATACTACTTCGTAGTTGCCATATTACTTAAAGGATTTTCTAAAGCAGTTTTAATTTGCTTTTCGATCTTCGCTTCAAGATCAGCCATTTCTTGTTTGATATCTTTGATAGCTTCGCTGATGTCTGTGTTAAGTTCTCTACTGTCATTTTTGACTCTTGACTCAACGTCTTCAACGATCTTTTCGATACGTCTTACATCACCACGTAAGTCGTTTTTGAGTTCTTTGGCCACATCAGCAACAAGGGTTACTTCTTCAAGCACCATGTCAAGTTCGGATTGTACAAGTGCTAACTTCTTGTCAAAGCCACTAAGGTCTGGTGCAACATAGCTGTCGATCTTCTTTTCCATCATTTGATATCTATTGAAAAGCTCAAAGCCTCCCCAAAGACCACCTATGATTGTACCTATTAAAGGGATCACAAGCAATAGCTTACTGCCCCCTACTTTAATACCTTTATATTCTATTTCTGCCATAATAACTCCTTGTGTATTTATCTATTCGTATTGCATCATGATCATTTCGTCCATGATTTTGTCTTGTGCCATGTTGTATAGCACTGAAGCTGGGTCTAATAACTGTGGCATATCCTGATACACTTGTTCTGAAGTGTACCAATCCTGTGGCAAAGCATTTTGTTTGTCTAGGTATGCTTGGAAGTTCTTTGTGTCAGCTAAACTTGATATAAGTGCAATCTTTGTGGTTTCATTGATAGCATTGTAAGTATCTGCCATAGCACTCAATATCTTTGTAGCAATCTTCTGCTTGGCTTCTGCTACTTTCTTTTCTACGTATTCCTTCTTCTTCTCAGAATTGGACTTTTCTTTTTGTTTTGACTTGCTTTTGCTTTTGCTATCATTTCCGCTTTTTCCGTCAGACTTTTCTCCCCTGGAAGAAGAGTCGTTGCTTTCTCCATCACTTGACTCTGCATCTCCGCTATCACTGGAGTCGGATTCGGCTTCTGTCCCACTGGTATCCTCTCCAGACTCAGTGTCTCCACTGTCTGACCCTTCCGGCTCACTCGCACTCTCTTCCACTGGCTGTTCCACATCTTGACTGGACTCTTGTACGGTCTCGCTTGTTGGCTCAACCGCTTCTGGACTCTCTGTGCTTTCTGTTTCGGAAACTGTCTCTTGCGTGTTCGTCTCATTGCTTGTCTCAGTAGTATTTACTTCAACTTCAACAGTTGGTTCTGAATTAGGACCTGCATCACTTGGTGGAGCCATCTCTACCACTGGCCCTGCATCTGCCATCTGTGTTGTATCTGTAGACATATCAGGCAAGTCTATTTCTATTTCTGCAACAGCATCAGCAACCGCAGTATCAATCTGTGAACCAATGTCTGCTTCAATTGATTCAACACTTGGCATATTAACATCCATTGGGCCTGTGTCAAGACTTCCAAAGTCAATGTTAAGATCTATTTCTGCAATAGTTTCTACTGTAACTACACCTGTGCCCATGTTTGTTGATTCCATTTCAACTGTTGCAACGTTGGTTGTTTCATCTACTTCAACACTGAACTCCATTTCAATACCGTTGCCAGTGTCTTCGTTTATGATTTCTATTTCAAATGAATCTACTTCTGTAAAGTCTATTTCTGGTATAGATGTGTCTGTTGTAGTATCTCCTATGAAAATACTTGTAATAGTTTCTTCTGATGTGTTGTAAACTGTTTCTTGTGTGCTTAAAACTAATTGTGTTATAGTTTCTGTTACAGTTGTAAGAACGTCATAAGTTAAAGTCATGAATGGTTGTGAAAATATAGGACCATATACGTTCTTATGATATCCTGCATCAACACCCCATAGTTCCATGTTACCCCATATTTCTGTGTAGTTGTTTGAAGCTATGTCTTCTGTGTAACTGTAATTTCTAAAATTAGAAAACGTTAGTGTTTCATATCTATTGAAGGTACCAATTAATATACTGCTGAGGTTACCGCCATTTGGATCTGCTTTGTACAAATTGGTTGTGACTCTAAATACATCTTTACAGTCACCACTTGTTGCAGAACAATATGGTACATTTGCGTTTGAACCATGTGATTGTACACGTACACCAAAGTTAAGTGTGAATCCTGCTTGTATTTCAGCTTCAGTAAGATTAGATCCTAGTTCTATATACTCTGAAGTAACCTGTCCACCTCCTAGTGTGTTTACATTATAGTTGTCTGTGATAACAAGATTATTGTTGACGTTTTTCATCTTACCCATACAGGCTTCACCAGCCGCTATACCTCCACTGTAACTACAAGAATTAGAGTTTACTCCACCTGCTGTTCCTGTTGCTGACCAATCACCAGCTTCTATGGCTGGCAAAGTATTTGTAGTTGTGGTTTCTACTGAGGTTGTTGTGGTATTGGTTACTGTTTGTGTTGTTGAAATCTGTTCTATTACTGTTTCTGTGTATTGAGTTGTTGTAGTTGTTTCTTCGAAGCCACCATTAAGAGCAACCTCAGTGCCTGTAACAGTAGATGTCACCGTGACAGATTGCACGGTACCACCGTTAGGTCCTGTGTCGCCAACGTTATATTGTTGAGTGTATGCTAGACTATAAGAGGAATAAAAGCAAACCAAGGCTACCAAGACCGAAGCCCCAAGTAGTTGCTTTATTCTTCCATTCTTTTTCAGTATCTTCAAGATCATTTTCTTTCAACCATTTATCGTAGTCAGGACGTTTTTCTGGATTGTCAGCCCATGCTTTCGCGGCTTCAATACCAATCTTGCCTTTGTAAGGACAAGGTGTTCCTGCCATCTCCATGGCTTCAAATACTCTTGGATCTTGGCAAAGTAGGGAAACTGCCGCGACCTTCATACCCATTCCATATAATGCTCTGGATAATTTAAGTCTTTCACAGTTTCTATCTCTGATAGTGGTTCCACCTGCAATACCAAACACCTGAGTTTGTACTGCGGCACTAGTACCAGTTGAACAAACATCTTGATTGTTGATCATGACGTTTGGTGCTGATGCAGTAGGAGGGGTTTTGTCAACCGTAGTTGTCCCCGTGACTGTGCTTGTCACTGTGTTGGTTTCAGCATTTGCATTTGTGCTAAAAAGCGCCACGCAAGAAGCTGTTGCTAAAATAAGTAGCCACTTGTTCAAAGATTTCATATAATTCATTACTCCTGGTAAAGTTGTGCCCTGTACATATATTTATCAACCGTCAAATTTTTGTACTGGTTTTCACTGAAAAATAATTTGTAAGGTTGGCACCGTCAAATTTTTAACACCGTCAATTTTTTGTACCAGAAATGTAGGTTTAAGGCGCCTTAGAGACGCCTTGTATTATTTGATCCAGCCTATCTTTTGGCCGAGTTTGATTCTTTTGTCATGTTCTGCCACTGTACTTGGGTATCTCCAAGCCCATATTGCCACAAGTGCCATGAAACCTCCGCTCCATAGTATTGCTTTGATGTTTTCAGTTGCAAACCAAGTGATGATTAATGTTGAGGACATCACAAGTATCATTGCATATTTGCCCTTTTGTGGAAATACTCTTTTCTTTACCCAGTTGGTTAGGAAAGGTCCAAACCATGGGTGATTGTACAACCACTTCTCCATCTTAGGTGAACTTTTAGCAAAGGCCCAAGCGGCTATCACTAAAAATATTGAAAAAGGTATGCCCGGAGTAATGAATCCTATATAGGCGATACCCACACACAGAAAGCCTAAGCCTCTGTATAAGTTACGTTTTATATCAAACATATTTTATTACTTTCTCAAGAGCGTCACACAAACTATGCATCATTGCGTTTGAATGAAATGGTGTTGGTGCAAAACGCAGTCGCTCTGTTCCTACGTCTACAGTTGGGTAATTTATAGCTTGACAATAAATTCCATACTCATTGATCAGTTCATCACTGATCGCCTTACACTTTTTAGCATCTCCTATCCTGACTGGAACAATATGTGTTTCATTTTCAAAGATAGGAATATCTCTATTTCTTAATAATGTCTTAAGCCTTTTTGCTCTTTCTTGATGTTTTACTCTAAGCTCGTTGTGATCTCTTAGATACTTTACACTGGCTAGAGCACCTGCACAAATCACAGGACTCATTGAAGTTGTAAAGATAAAGCCTGAGGACACAGAACGAATTGCGTCAATTACATCTGACTTCCCTGCTATGTATCCACCCTGAACTCCAAAGGCTTTACCAAGTGTACCGTTAACAATATCGATTTGGTCCTGTGATCTCAGCTTTGCAGAATATCCTGCACCTGTTTCACCATACAGGCCAACGGCGTGGACCTCATCGATATAAGTTATGGCGTTGTATTTTTTTGCCAATGCAACAATCTCAGGAATCTTACTGACGTATCCATCCATGCTATACACGGACTCAAAGACTATGCAAGGAGTGCCTTTGACGTCTCGCAGTAGTTGTTCTAACTGTTCTAGATCATTGTGCTTAAAGATTTTCTTTTCAGCACCACTGTTTCTAATTCCTTGAATTAGTGAAGCATGATTCTTTGAATCACTTACAAAAACAATGTCGGGAATGATACGTTTGAGAGCAATTAGTGTCCATTCGTTTGCCACATAGGCTGATGTAAAGAGCAGAGCTGACTGTTTGCTATGCAGTTTAGCCAACTCATGCTCTAGTGCTACATGATAGTGACTTGTTCCGGCAATATTTCTAGTTCCACCCGAACCTGCTCCGGTTTGATCAAGAGCGGTGTGCATGGCATCGAGTACCACCTTGTGCTGTCCCATTCCGAGATAATCATTTGAACACCAGTTGACGATATTTTTTATAGCATATTTGCCATACCAAATTGCATTGGGATAGTCTCCCCTCTCGCGGAGAATATCATTGAAGACACGGTAGTTTCCGTTATCCTTTAGTTCCTGTATCTTTTGTTTGAACGGCTTTAAGTCTATCATATTTTTTATTTACCTTGGGTTTGGCTGTTTTTTGCACCTTTTGAACTATGACTTCATTGTATCCTGGAGCATAATGATAGATATATCCGGCGTCTCGGACTTCTTTTTCTATTTTGACGCAATCCTTAATAAAGTTCTTTATCCATTTAATCATATTGTATAGTGTATTTATATTGCCTATTTGCACCCATTCTAAATAGATGCAGTCTACTTATGGCGATGTCTTTGAATATGTTCCTTGAATGTTGACTAATATGTGGGAAACGTTTGTCTATTGTGTCTATGTCATACATCATTGCTTGAATTGTTTGTTCAGATAAGTCAACTTCGTTAACTATTTTACAGAAGCCATTGGCTAGTACTCTGTCTTTGAATTCATTAATTGACGTTCTAGTAAAGAAGTCAGTAAGTATCACTGTCCTATATCTTCTGTAAAAGAAGTCACCTTCCATTAGCAAATGGGCAGAACAGTTGCTGATGACTATGTCATAATCATTTTCAACCTTGTCTTTACAAATAAACTTATTGTTTGGATAATGAGCATTTGCATATTGTATATAATATCTGTTGTTGTCTATGCCAGTGATATCTGCATTTAGATATTTTGCTATTGTATCAACACCACGACCCCACCCACAACCTACATCAGCAATGGTTTTGTTTTCTATATCCACATCTTTCAATAGGTTAAGGTATGCTTTGATTTGCATTGGCCAGTCCATGTCTTCTTTGTTAAGTGTAATACTAGAATCATATAGGCCATGATTTTGTAACGGTTTCCAATCAAGCCACTTGACATGATCGTTAAATAGTTCATCGTTCGAAAGGTTTATTGCAGGATTGTTTAATTTTGTTTTTTCAGCTCTGATGTCTTGTGTTTTCTTTGTTGCTGATTGCAAGGTGGCAAACAATTCGTCTTGTTGCTTTTGGGTAAGTTTACTTGTCATTGTCTAGTGCCTCTGCTAGATCTTCTAATGATTCTATAAACTTATAAACTATTGCTATCTTTTTCTTTTCTGGTATATTGGAACTGACTGCCTCTAACAATTTTGGATAATTGTTGTTTAGATTGGAATTAATTTCTCTAAGGTCTTTCATTGTAGATACTTATTAGACTTTAAAGCCCGGGCTAAACATAATGATGTCACGTACACTATGTAAAATACCCGGGCTCCCGCTCTCTATGTATATTGCGTTATACTGGGTGCTATGCACTCATTGTTTTAGTCATTGTGTTATTTCATATTATTCTTTTGTTTCTTGTTTGGAAGTTCCGTTTACGAACTCGTAGAACCTTTCTGCGTTCTTTAGAACTTCGTCTATTCCTGGTACAGTTGGCATCTTAACGTCCAAGATCAGTTGTCCTGTTTCTTTATCACGTTTAGTTGTTTGTTCCCAACCCATCCACTTGTTTGAAAATTCAAACTCTGTGAATCCTTTAGCCATTTCTAATACGTCTGTTCTAATTTCGTAACCGTTCTTATTGAATTGGGCCTTGAAAGCCCCGTCTTTTGTGTTTGTCATAATTTACTCCTTTGTGTGTCTGTTGTGTGTGTTTATGACGCTATTTTATATAATAGCACTTTTATTTAGTAAAATCAATGATTTACATAGCCAAAAACGGCGCCTACAACCATATATGCTAATATAATTGGACAGATTAGGTATTTAAATATTACACCAACTACACGAGTTGGATTGACAGAAGGAGATTTCCTATGAAGAAGTTTTTTAAAAACAAAAAACTATGGATCGCAATAGCAGTCATTATTATTGCGGCCGGCTATTGGTGGTACACAGGGCAACCTGCACCAATTGAAGCAAAATAAATTAACCAAAAAAATAGGGCGGTGTTTCCATCGCCCTAGTTTCAATTATTTTTTCCTACCTGATAGATAATCGTTTTCTTCGTCAGTATATGGCCACATCTTATGCCACCATACCTTTCTTGCCACTCCAGGTTGCAACGGACTTGCCTCTCATGTAGTGATTGGCAGGATCATACCCTGCTTTAAATTTTTTTTTGGCTTCTAATCTTACTAGAGCTCTTTCTTTTCTGCCTTGAAGTTTTGTCTTCTCCAGCATCAAAGCCTTTGCTTCAGCATGAAAGCCCTGACGTGATAGTTCTGCTGATGCTTTCGCATAGCCCACAATCTCACACCAGTTTAATAAACGTTTAATAATAAGCATTGTTCTGATCCTTTCCTAATATCTACTCGCTTTGACTCTTGAACCAAAAGGCCCAACCTCGACCGTGCCGCGGTCGAGTTGTTTAATACGGCGCTCGAGATCAACATGATCGACAGACTGAGACAGATAATCTTCTTCCCATCTACGTTGATCGTTAAACATGAATGTATTAAGTTTTGATAAAATCTTTTTAAGAAGTTGCATTTAGGCCGCCTCCTTCTTCAGTGGATTATACTGTGTTTTTGGCGGTGTACCATTGTGATTCAGCATATGATTATACGCATACTGCCAATCATCTTTGTATTCAGTTTTGGCCCATATCTCAAACTCAGCACGGCGTCGGTCTGTGTAAGCACCTGACCCGCGATTCATCCAAGACACAAGACCACTCCAAAAGTGTGTCATTATTTTCTCCTATGTTTTGGATGCTTAAGGAAAGCAATACCCCTAGTCTTTTCTAGGCGTCAGTAGTCTTTGCTACCGTCATTTGCTATTTAAGGAGTGCTCTCAACTCCCTGGTCAATCCCAGTGTGTATGTGTGTCATCGGAAAAACTTGAGAAGTCTTTGCGTCGACATTCGTATTTATAATATACGCACAAAACTTACCTCTTAAATGACGTATTTTTTTTGCATGGGTGTCTTGCTGTTTTGTTATAAATGCTTTGTAATCAAACTGTAACAAAACTTGTCTTGACATTTTGTAAATAAGAGTGTATTAATAATAATACCGGGCAGGCAAGGCGATCGAGCCTGCTCTCACTTTACTGGTGTTACGTGGTAAAAGCGGACACAGAAAGGAGATAAAAAATGGATGCAGTCACTCTATGGATGGCAGTTGGCTTTTTATTTGCCGGCTATGCCGTTATAGCAAACGATTCAGTACAGACTCTTGGTACTTGGATCGCATCAAATAACGAAAAAGTAAACTGGAAGATCATGTGGGGAGCCGCTTCGGCAGTTCTGCTATACACCCTATGGTATGGGTGGACCACAAATGGTGGAGACATCAGTTATGGTCGATTGAACAGGATACCTTTTCAAGAGATACAATGGTATCATGCAATGGCACCCGCACTACTATTAGTGTTGACAAGGATAGGAGTACCAGTCAGTACTTCGTTCCTAGTCTTAAGTGCATTTGCTAGTACGTTTGTATTAGAAAAAATGTTAATGAAATCTATGATGGGATATGCAGTCGCGGCTGTGGCGGCATATTGTATTTGGATTGTTGTTAGCAAAATACTTGACGAAGCAAAACCAGTCAAGGAAGAACATAAACTTTATTGGCGTA
>Ga0160422_10001830_pt1 | contig 13256 bp, 7 predicted proteins | sample Fk160mmetaG_FD_108192 | JGI IMG/M metagenome (GOLD analysis project Ga0160422, IMG submission 108192) | Marine microbial communities from the Central Pacific Ocean - Fk160115 60m metaG | ecosystem: Environmental > Aquatic > Marine > Oceanic > Photic zone | place: The Central Pacific Ocean...
ATAAAAGAATCAGGAGTTGACAGAGATTCGCTATTTATTACCACAAAACTTCGCAGAGGGCACGCTACCGGATATGAGGAAGTATTGCACCATTGTCAAGAATCACTAAGACTTCTGGATATGGATTACATAGACCTCTACCTTGTTCACGCACCACCTGAAAATATCGATCACCGTGCGCCCGTTTGGAAAGGTATGGAGTATTGTCTCGAACAAGGATGGGTCAAAGCGATAGGAGTTTCAAACTATGGTCCTGCTCACTTGGAAGCGATGAAATCCTACGCCAATTACATGCCTAGTGTGAACCAAGTTGAGTTTAATCCATGGTTGCAAAGACCACATTTAGTCAAGGCCACTGAGGATGCTGGTGCCAAAATAATGGCCTATTCGCCTCTTGCCAGAGGTCACAAGGTGAATGACCCTGAACTTGCTGCAATAGCAGAAAAGTTAGGCTGCACACCTGCTCAAGTTGCGATTAAATTCTGTTATGATAGCGGTTGCATTACCATTCCAAAATCTAGCAAGCCGGAAAGAATTCTGGAAAACATTGCATCGCTTGACGTAGACATATCATCACAAATGGATGCTATCAAGGGATTAGAATGCAATTATGTCTCAGGATGGGATCCTACAACGGAAGACTAGGTGCTTTGAATGTCAAAGATCAATTTCACGGAAAAATTTGCAAAATTTAACGACCTGTGGTCTCCTCGTGTGATTGCTGAAATGAATGACTATCAGTTTAAGCTTGTAAAAGTCAAAGGAGAATTTACGTGGCATAATCACAGCCATACCGATGAAGTTTTCATCGTTATCGAGGGCAATTTAACAATCAAGTTTGAAGACCGAGATGTTGAGCTAAGCCAAGGTGAGATGTATGTTGTTCCAAAGGGAGTGAAACACAAGCCTTGTGCACAAGAAGAGTGTAAAATACTCTTGGTTGAACCTAGAGGAGTGGTAAACACAGGAGAAGCGGATAGTGACTTAACCGCTGATAATGATGTTTGGATATAGTCTTGAAATTAAAGTGGTGAATTGATAATGAAATTCGTAGCCTACCTCACTGCTGAAATCGGACTGTGGTCAGATCTTCACACATATTCAGGTGGACTTGGAGTTCTTGCAGGCGACCATATCAAGAGTGCTGCTGATGCAGGTTTACCCCTTGTTGGAATGACGCTTCTATACAGAGAAGGCTATGGGAAACAGCATCTGGATGACGAAGGAATTCAAAGCGAATCATATAATGCAATAGATCCCACTGACCACTTAATCGACACCAAAATCGAGGTGTCTTTGCCTTTGGATGGGACAGAGATACATGCAAAAATTTGGAAAGCAGAAATTTTTGGCACAAGCGGAAACCTCGTCCCTGTATTTTTCCTTGACACCATGCACCCAAAAAACAGCAAAGAGCATGTCGAGCTTGGAATGAGACTCTATGGTGGGGATGATGCTGTCAGAATTCGCCAAGAATATCTGCTTGGTGTTGGCGGAGTAAGGGGTCTAGGCGTCCTTGGATTTCACCTATTAGGCCTTCACCTTAACGAAGGGCATTGTGCATTTGCACTGCTGGAGTTGTTAAACAAAGGTTGGTCTCGTGAAGACCTGAGAAAAAACGTATTGTTCACAACTCACACTCCTGTCCCTGCCGGCCATGACAGGTTTGAATGGGAAGATGTGGAATCTGTTCTAGGGGAACTTCTGCCTAATGATTCAAGGGAGTTAGTCAGAAACGCCGGGGACCCTGAAAACGGAGGAAGAATTTCGATGTCTCATCTTGCCGTTGCTCTATCTGGCCCGGTAAATGGGGTAAGCAAACTCAATTCGGAAGTTGCTTCACCAATGTTTGCTAACAAGCCGATTGAACCCATAACAAATGGTGTCCACCACGTTACATGGACTGGGCCAGCAATGGCGGAATTGTTTTCTCAAAAGTTGCCGGGTTGGATAAAAAATCCTGACAAATTAGCAGGAGCAAGTCAGATTCCTAGCGATGACCTGTGGCAGGCAAGAGAATTATCTCGCAAGATTTTACGAGAGCACGTCAAGCAGTCGACAGGTGTTGAATTACACCCCGATAGACTCACGATAGGCTTTGCTAGAAGGTTTGCAACTTACAAAAGAGCAAATCTAATTTTCAGTGATTTGGAAAGACTGAGAGAGCTTGGAAAAGGGAAAATTCAGTTTGTATTTTCTGGAAAGGCTCATCCAAAAGATCAGGGTGGTAAAGCACTAATAAAGTCGATTTTTGAATCCGCAAAAGACTTGGAAGAAGACATACCTGTGGCATTTTTGGAAGATTACTCCATGGAGACTGGTCTTGTAATGACCAGCGGAGTTGATGTATGGTTGAATAATCCAATTAGACCTATGGAAGCATCTGGAACATCTGGAATGAAAGCTGCGATGAATGGGGTTCTCAATTGCAGTATCTTGGATGGCTGGTGGCCGGAAGGGTGTGAGCACGGAATTAATGGCTGGGCTATTGGCGAGAGCGATGATGAGAGAGATGATGTTAGAGATACAAAGAATGTTCATGACGTCTTAGAAAATCAAGTAATTCCTCTTTGGTATGAAAACAAGGAAAAATGGAGCCAAATGATGAAGTCATCGATTGCTACATCTGCTAGATTTACCGGTGCTAGAATGATTAATGATTACCGCCGTTTCTACGATTTATTTGAATGAAAAATACTAGTGCAATTACCACTAGCAAAACTAGGCCGTTGCGAATCAAATTCTCAACTGTGTTACTCCTAGTCTGCTCTTTCACTCCACACTGGCCACAAGATACTTCTGGACAATCTCCATCTGCAACTGGGGATTCAAACGTGTTACCACAGCACCCTTGACAAAACTGCATCTCTTGATCAGTCTGGGGGTTTTCACTTTGATTTGTAGCATTATCAGTTGTGTTAGAATTATCCAAATCGGTTTCATTATCGACGACACCAATTGATTCATTATCGGCAGAATTATTCTCAATGTTGTCACTCATAGCTAGTATTGCTACCGAACTACCAGATATCGTCAGTGAAGAATCTGAAAGACTTCCCTCTCCATACACTACCCTGTCATAATTTGTTTCGAATTGTCGATTTTCTCCCCTATTGAGGACTACTAAAACACTCTCGGTTTCGGTTGACATTTCGTATGCTAATAGATTACTTTCAGCGATATATGTCGAGTAAACTCCTTGCCTTAGAGGTTCGAAATTTTGCCTTATTTCTGCTAGGTCGGATGTGAAATTCAACAACTCATGTTGAGAGTTTGATAATGTAAAATCAAGCATCCTGCGATTATCAGGGTCAGCACCCCCGTGCTGACCAAATTCATCTCCCATGTATAGCATTGGGGCGCCCGGAGTTGTCAGTAACCATGCGATTCCCTGTTTTGCAGAATTATACGCTGATTCTGTTGGAACATCAGGAAGATTTTGTTCCTGCCATTGATTCCATTGACTCCCGTCATTCACTATTCTTGAGATATATCTGGAAGAATCATGACTTCCAAGATAGGGAACCATAATTGCACCCTCAACATACTGGTCTTGACTTCGATTGGTCCAGTAGTCGAGGTGCATATAATCCATATTACCGGTCGTGAAAACATTGTCAACAACCGCATGATAGAGAACGAAGTCTGCTTGACCGTCCAATGCGTTTTCACCGATGTATCTGTTTATAGTTCCATAGTCTTGTGAATTATCTTCCAATGAATGTCCCGACCATCCCATTGCTGTCTCGCCTTTGAGATAGAAGTCATTACCAGTAGCTTCGAACCTTTCATTGATTCTTGTGGCCAAATTGGTAATAGCATAATCATCAACATGCTTTACAGCATCGATTCTCAATCCATCTAAATCGAAAGTTTCCGCCCACCAGATTGCATCAGATATTATCTGTTCACTCGCTTCTCGATTCTTCCAGTTAACGTCTGGCATGTAGTCCATGAATAAACAGTCTAATCTGCGGTCAGTCCAATCGCAATTCTCAGAACCGCATATGCATCCTTGATTGAACCATTCTGGATTTTCACTAGCATAGATATGGTCTTCATGAACATGATTTATTACAAAATCAGCCATTACCCTAATGCCTGCATCATGAGCAACCTCAATCATCTCATGAAGGGCTTGCTCTCCACCGAACCTGGGGTCCACTTGTCTTGGCTCAACTGGCCAATAACCGTGGTAACCTGAAACCTCATGGACTCCATCTGCTGCTATGTATTTGGTTGTTGGATTTGTATTGAAAGGAGAAACCCAAAGCACATTTACACCAAGATCACTGAAGTAACCCGACTGAATCATCTGCGTTATGCCTTCTAAGTCTCCTCCCATCCAGTCAGCTTCTTCCTCCGCTCCTGTTGAGAGACCATCATTACTGGAATTACCATTAACAAAACGATCTGTCATTATCATGTAAATTAGAGCATCATCCCACTCAAAATCAGCATTAGGTCCAGTCCAAAATACTGCTAAGGACTCCCTTCCGTCCGCACTCAAGTCAATGCTATGTTTACCGTCTTCAAGGGTTGAAAGGTCTAGTTCCCAATTATCCCCAATTCTTTGAAATTCAAAATCTGGATTTGGGTTTTCGATACTTGAAACAACAAGCTTCTCATCGGTTAAATGATGTGTAAGTGGTTGCTGTTCGCCAACTCTAACAACGGAGTTTTCACTACCATCACAGAATCCTCGATACGGATTTTCCTCATCAAAAACCCACTCACCATCAATGACGAATTTGTAACAATACAATCCGGGTTCTAATTGGACTGTTGCAGACCAAATGCCGTCTACCTCTGTCATTGAAACTGACTGGTCCCAATCCCATTCCCCTTTCAATTCAACAGTTTCTGCGTTTCCAATCCAAGTGAATAATGTGTTACCCTCATCCTCACCTTGAGCGCTTGGCAGGCTCATAAGCAATAATAACAAAACCAGAAAAATCGATTTTCTCATCTTATCAACTCTTGAATAAATTATCCGCAGTCTCTTTTATTTCGTTTAAGTGTCTCACTAAGAAGCCCTTCACAAAATCATTCGCAGGATTATGATAGGCTTCCATTGGCGCACAATGTTGTTGCAATTCTCCTTTGTCTAAAATTGCTATTCTATCAGCAAGCGTCATTGCTTCAATTTGATCGTGTGTAACATATATGGTAGTACAACCTAATTCCTCGTGTAGCCTTCGAATCTCTCCACGCATTTGATGCCGCAATTCAGCATCCAAGTTAGATAGAGGTTCATCCATAAGAAGGACTTTCGGGCGTTTGATTAGAGCACGTCCAAGCGCCACTCTCTGCCTTTGTCCACCCGACAATTCTTTTGGCTGCTTCGCCAACTCTTTGCTTAGACCAAGCATCTGTGCCATTTCTTCAACTCTGAGTTTTATTTCATCATTGGAGAGCTTATCTTCGCCCTTCAATCTCTTCAATCCAAAAGAGAGATTATCCTCGACATTCATGTGGGGATATAGAGCATAGGATTGGAATACCATGCCAAGTCCTCTGGCTCCTGGAGGAAGATCATTTACCCTAACACCGTCAATCTTTATATCGCCAGCAGATATATCCTCAAGTCCTGCAAGCATTCTAAGAGTGGTTGACTTTCCGCAACCGGATGGTCCAAGCAGGACCAAAAATTCACCATCTGAAATTTCAAGATTTAATCCAGACACTGCTTGAGTTCCATCGTCAAATATTTTGTCAACATCCTGATAGCTTACCGTTACCATGAGATCACCCTTTTACTCCTCCCGCAGATAATCCTTCTATCAGGAATCTTTGGAATATGACAAACAAAACGACTACTGGTATGCTTACTAATATGCTAGCTGCTGCAAAGTCTCCCCATGATTGGCTAGTAGAGGATATCATGGAAGCAAGACCGACTGGCAGCGTATACATGTCATTTGAAGAATTGAAAGTTAAAGCAAGCAAGAACTCGTTCCAAGCTGCTAGGAAAGAGAATAATGCTGTCACTGCAACCGCTGGCAGGGACAGAGGAAGAATTATTTTTACAAATATCTCAAACCTGCTGCAGCCATCTAACAGTGCTGCTTCCTCTAATTCGATCGGCACAGTGTCAAAGAAACCCTTCAGCATCCAAACACACAATGGAAGAGCAGTCACGCTGTAGGCTAATATTAGTCCAAGGTGAGAATCTAGCAGGCCTAGTGACTTCATTACCATGAAGTAAGGAACTATGATAATGATGCCAGGGAACATTTGAACTAGTAAAAATGAGAACATGGCAGGATTCCTTCCACTGAATTTGAATCTAGAAAATCCGTATGCTGCAGGTATTGCTAGGCCCACTCCGGCAATTGTTGTTCCAATTGAAACTATTAGCGAATTTTTTACCCAAACAAGGAATTGGTCTCCTCCCAAGACTTTTTTGAAATGTTCCATTGAGAAAGAATCTCCAATAGAACCACCAAGCGTATTGCCAGGAGAGAACGCAATGTCAAGAATCCAAATTACCGGCAGTAATACAATGAATGCAAAATGAAGCAGAATAACATGCTTACCAAATCTTTGGTAAGACGCTTCGTGTCGTCTATTCCTAGCTAGCCCTGATTCAACTTTTTCAATTGTTAATCGATTGTTATTCCATTCTGTCACATTTGGAGATGATATCCAATAAATTGAGACCAAGCCTGGTATAATCAACCACAACTCCATCCAAACAATGAATGCAATTGGTTGGCTAAGGGCCGAGATTATTCCAACAATTGTTGTCAATCCAGCAAAAACTAGAGAAAGATCTCTTTTCCAGGGCTTAGTAATGTCTGGAAGAGAGATTATCAGGATTGAAAGTGCAAATATCCCAATGAGAGAATAAATGATTCCACTGTCTCTTAAAACATCAAACGTTAGTAAAAATATGTTAATCACGATGACGATTCTTAGCCAAGTGTTCAGAATACTAATTTCAAGGGGAACATACCAATCCCTCATAGTTTTATCAGCATTCAAGATACCGCCTCCATTGCATTAGTTTGTTTCATGTAACGCCATGAAAACAATAACAGCATTGCAAAAATTACAACTGACCATGCTGCTGCAAGACCATATTTACCATCTATAAATGCTACATCATAAACGTAAGTGATCAAAATATCAGTTGACCCAGGTCCATAGGTTAGATTTGGACCACCATCTGTCATGAGATAAATCACATTGAACATGTTGAATGTCCAAATAAATCCTAGCAGTGATAATGGCACTATTGCGCTTTTTAGATTTGGTAGAGTCAGATGACGGAACTGTTCCCAATCACTCACACCATCGACCCTTGCTGCTTCATACATCTCGCGAGGTATTGATTGTAATGCTCCCGATAATGACATCATCATGAATGGGACTCCGAGCCAAATATTGACAAGTATCACAACCACTTGAGCGCCAGTTGGGTCTGCAAGTAAATTCAAATCGGTGCCGAGTAAGTCATTTAGCAGGCCACTAGGTTCGAAAATTCCTCTCCAAATGAGAACCGAAATGTATGATGGTATTGCCCATGGAAGCAGCATTATGGTTCGATAAGTTATTCTTCCGCGCAATCTTTTATCATTCAAAATAACCGCTAAGAACAAACCAATGGTGATGTGCGCTACTACGTTAGACACCGTCCAAACAAGAGTGAATATCGTAACTTTAAGGAAACCATCAGCAGTGAAAACCTCTACAAAATTACTCAATCCAATCAGAGTCTCATCACCAAGCCGGACAACGCTAGCGTTGGTTAGAGAAAGGTAGAATCCATACAACACGGGGTAGAAAGTCAGTACTGCGAGAGCTAAAAGTGCAGGAGCAATGTAAATTTGGGCGTTTTTCGAGGATGATTTTTTCTTGTCTAAGAAAGCACCAAATGATAGCAAAGCAATTAGTGAAATAACTATGCTACCAACTGCATACAATACTCCACTTGTTCCTCTTTTCTCAGGCAATATGTCCTCAACTCCAGACGTTGCAAAGACTTCGAATATTTGGCCAGTCGAATCGTTAACAGAAATACGATGTTCTTTGTTTGGAATCATACCAGTGAGTGCGCACTGATATGTGGTTTCGTTTGAGTAAGAACTCAAGCATCCTGTGTAGACATCTTCACTTGTGGATCCCTTTTTGATGACACTGTGCAATACATCATCAACAAATATGGAATGGTTACCAGTGCCTAGGAAGAAATCGACATCAATCGTCCTGTAACCATCAATAAGCGAAACTGGAGAGGCTTTTTCTGCTTCTTGGATTGTGATAACCATCTGTTCTTTTGCCATCTCTAGCGCACTTTGGGCGTCCGAGCTGCCGGTGTAAACTTGTTCTAATGCCGGAGGAATCACATCGTAAAATTTCGACATTCCCAAAGTAGTTGGAGCTGGAGTACCAAGGTCTGCCTGTTGAAAAAATCCAGTTATTACAGGGTCGTTTTGGATATCCACGTCATTTCTCAAATTCACAGATGTTGGCATTGTGTAAGTTTGTAATGCAAATTTCTTCTGAACTTCTTCACTCGAAAGATACAGCGCTAAATCTGTTGCTGCAACCTTTTGTGAACTTTGTTTTGAGACAGCCCATCCCTTGTAAGCTACCAGTGGAGAGAGATATTCGCCATCGGTGCTTACTTTCGGGAGTAATGCTTGACCTAATTCAGTAATACCTTTACCATATCTTGCCCAGTTCCAAGGTCCATCAATTATCATTCCAGATTCCCATGCCTCAAACGAATCCTCCATCGCAATCTTCTGGGTTCCTGGAGGAATTATTCCATGTTCAAGTTCTAAATCCATAACCCATTGGAGAGATTCAGCAGATTGCCCTTCATCGAATGTAGGATTCCCATCCTCATCGAATAATTCACCTCCAAAACCCCCAAGAAATGGAAGCCACCAATATGCACTTTTTACAGGAAACTGGAGACCAACTTGTTCACCAACTCTCATTAAATCGTCTATTGTCCAATTAGGGTTAGGCTCTTCAATTCCATCAAAGAGTGCCTTGTTGTAAATCAATGATAAACAATCAAAACTCGCTGGAATCGCGTATAGAGATTCTCCGTAACGCATAGAATCCATAGCGAATGGATCGTATTGATTTCTCTGTGCAGGGGTTATGTGTGGGCGAAGGTCCTCAAAAAGTGGGAAACCATCTACTCGCGTCTCGCCAAATTTTCCCAGTGAATCAGAAGAAACTCTAAGCAAATCGGGAGCTTCTCCCCCTTGCGCTGCAATTTGGAATTGCTGATCCGCATCATCATAGGGCTTACTAGTTACTTTGACCTCAATTCCAGTTTCGCTGGAGAAATCAGAGATTGCCTCTAGGAAGACTTCTTCTTCCATACTATCAACTGTAAATGTGTGCCAAACTTCTAACAGGATGGTTTCGTTATTGCCTTGCTTTACATCTTCCTCAGAATCGCCCATGCATCCGGGTAGGATGAATAGAAGAACAAGCAGAAAGCACCGCAGGCGCATGGTCATCACAGGTCGAATATACATATCAAATATTACGTGAAACGCATTAAATATTTAGAAACCCATGACAACATCATAATTGACAGAAATGATGCAATGGCATATTTTGCCCATGGTCGTTTTGGTTTAGGCGGGGGAAATGGGTCAATACCCATTTCAATAGCTTTGGCCAACATTTCAAGATCCTCTTCAATTGTGACCATGTTATAGCCAAAACATGTAGTCACTTCAAAATATGTATGCACTAGGATAACTATGGGCGAAGGTGCTGGTGACATTGCATTACCTAACTTTGAGGTAAAACCTCCCAGACCATCTGCGACATTGATGATTACCAGAGAAGGAGATGACGGCGTAGAAGTGTTGTTGGGCAGACGAAGTGAGTCTATGCCTGCTTTTCCCGGATATTACGCATTTCCCGGAGGTGGAGTTTCCCGAGTGGACAAAACTGCGAGCGAAGTTTTGAACATTTCAGTCCAGCATTGTGCAATTCTTAGAGAGGTTGTAGAAGAACTTGGACTAGCTCCGGAAAATGGTAAGATGGTGGCTGTTGAAGAAGATTTTAGAAAAATGGTTGTGGAAGAAAAATCCAATTGGTTCCCCCTTGCAATGGATGGAGATATTCCTATTGACATCAAAGGCATAAGGATAATTTCCACAAGAACAACTCCACCTTTTGGTCCCATGAGATTTGAGAACACTTTCCTTCATATCCACTCTGAGCAGCATGATGATTTTTCCCTAGTCGGCCAAACCGAATTTGAAGATGCTAGATGGATGAGGCCATGTGATGTCATCGATGCATGGCAAAATAATGTAATCAAAGTGGCCCCACCTGTTGTAACACTGCTGATGGAGGTAGATAGATGCTTGAATCTAACCAATCAAGATATGACAAAGGTTGCAGAGGATTTAGAAAGTAGGAAGCCTGGTAGAAGATCAATTCTATTTGCTCACGGAGTGCAAGTAATACCAATAAAAACGGCTACATTGCCTCCTGCCAATTACACAAATTGCTACCTCATAGGAGATCCGAATGGAGACTTCATAATCGTTGATCCTGCGTTTAGAGACAGAGAGGGAATGAAAGAGGTTAACGATGCTGTTGAGAAGCGTATTGGTAATCCAATAGCGGTATTTTACACACACAGTCATCCAGACCATATGGCAGATCCCAATTTACTCAAGGAAGCGTTTGGTATACCGATTTGGTCTGCGTCTAGTGATGCTGATCGTGTTTTGAAAGATGGAGAGGTTCTTCAATTAGGTAGTCAATCATGGCAGGTTCTTCATACGCCTGGACACCATCCTGAGCACTTGTGTCTTATCTGTGAAAGTGGATTGGTTGCAGGAGATATGGTCGCAGGTATTGGAACCATTCTTGTCCGTCCTGGAGAGGGTGACATGTCTACATACATAGCACAACTCGAAAGACTCAGAGACCTAGATCCTCATCTAATATTCCCATCACATGGCCCCGTTATTGCGTTACCTGAAAAGAAACTCACACACTATATCGAACATAGATCTTCAAGACATGAAAAAGTCCTAGCTGCTGTTGAAGCAGGAAATTTCAACATCGAAGATATAGCCTCTGTTGCCTATGAAGACACTCCAAATGCACATCCAAGGCTAGCAGTAGACCAGACGCTATCTCACTTACTTTCACATGAGAAGAATGGATATGTAAGAAGAATTGACGGCGGTTGGGTGCGAGCATGAAGAGTGTGATGAGTGGCCTTGATTTGAGAGCAATTGCTCGAGAATTAGAGGGCATGGTTGGTTCACACTGCAAAAAATGCTATCAGCCACACTATGAACAAGTCGTCCTTCGTCTTAGATCGAAGGATGGTGGAAATACAGACTTGGTTCTGGTTAGAGGAAAGAGGGTTTACACCAGCAAAAGGGATAGGCCAATGCCTCAATACCCAGCACCCTTTGCAATGGTTCTAAGAAAATCTCTAACAAATGCAAGATTGAAAGCTGTTGAGCAAGTTGGGTTTGACAGAGTTTTGAGATTTGTGTTTGAAAATTCTCATGGTAGATTCCACCTTTATGTCGAAGTGTTTAGAGATGGAAATATAATCTTGACAGATGGTGATGATACAATCATTCAGCCGCTTACTCACGCCACATATGCTGACAGAACACTGAAGCGTGGTGTGACATATTCTCCTCCTCCCGCAGCGGAAAATCCCTACGAGTTGGATTTTAATTCATTTGAACAACTAATGAAAGGAAGTGACAAAAATCTTGGTAGAACACTTGGAGGAGTATTAAATCTTGGAGCGGGTATATCTGCCGCTGTTTGCTCCGATTCGGGTCACCTGCCTGAAGCAGAAATTATCGATGTTGATTTAGCCAAGGTGTGGGATTCTCTTGAATCACTGCTCCACGCAGAATGGAAAGGATACCTGTTCAAGAACGAAGAGGAATATGAGCAGGCATGGCCAATAAAATTAGTTATCCTGGACGATATGGAATGCATTGAATTTGATACAATGTCTGAAGCTGTTGACGAATGGTTAGGCTTGCATGATGCTCATGCGTTAGCAAGAAGAGAAGCGGAAGCGTTGGATGTTGCTGCCCCAGGAAGAGGGCATTCAACTGATATTGAAAGACTGGAAAGGCGTTTAGCACAGCAAGAAAGGTCACTTGAGGGATTCAACGAAAAAGTGGAAAAGCAGCAAGCTCTTGGCCATTTAATTCAAAATAATTGGACTCATGTGGAAGAACTTCTCAATCAAGTAAATGAAGCGGTTGATGATATGGGATGGAGCGAGGTAAAGAAATCTACTAAACAGATTGTCTGGATTAAATCAGTAAATCCATCAGAGCGTTCTTTCCAAGCCATGATACCAAATGAAAACGGTGATCCTGAAAAGGAAGTTACATTGTTTTTAGACCAAAGTGTTCACCAAAATGCTCAACGCTATTTCGAGGCCGGTAGAAAACAGAAAGACAAATCGGCAGGCGCAATAAATGCACTTGAAGACACTAAATTACAGCTTAGTCGAGCCAAGAAAAAGCAAGCAAAAAGAGAGGCAAGCGGGCAGGTTGCTCGGGTAAAGAGAGCTAAGAGGTTGTGGTTTGAAAATCAAAAATGGTCGATTTTACCGGGAGGTCACTTGATGATAGGAGGAAGAGATGCCAAAGGGAATGACTCGATTGTCAAAAAACATCTTTCTCTGGGAGATAGATATCTACATGCAGACATGCATGGAGCCCCTTCTTGCTCTTTAAGAAACAATCAAGGGTTCATCACAGACCCCCAACCTCCACCTCACATCGATAGCGACATGCCTGCATTCAGGCTCGTTGACAAACTTGATTCTGAATTAAATGAAGAGATCACAGAACTTGCAGCAACCCTTGCTCTTGCATGGAGTCGCGCATGGAACGGGGGTGGGGCTCATGGTACTGTATTTTGGGTCAAACCTGGACAAGTTTCGAAATCAGCAGAAACTGGTGAGTATGTTGGGAAAGGGGCCTTCGTTATCAGAGGTCAGAGAACTTGGTACAAGGATATCGATTTGAAAATAGGATTAGGCCTTGTCGCTATCAATGGAATTCCACTGCTTATGGCATCAACCGCCGATTACATTTCTAGTATATGCTCAAGATATGCTATCGTCACACCCGGCATTAACAAAAAGGAACAGCTCGCAAATAAGATTTACAAATCAACTGGATTATCTGTTGATGACATTCTTCCAGTGATTCCTGGAAACTGTCAAGTCATAGAAGACTCAGGTTTAATCAATTTCAAAAAAT
>Ga0160422_10001831_pt1 | contig 13253 bp, 15 predicted proteins | sample Fk160mmetaG_FD_108192 | JGI IMG/M metagenome (GOLD analysis project Ga0160422, IMG submission 108192) | Marine microbial communities from the Central Pacific Ocean - Fk160115 60m metaG | ecosystem: Environmental > Aquatic > Marine > Oceanic > Photic zone | place: The Central Pacific Ocean...
AAAGTATTTCCCGCTGTTATTTTAGGAGGGTTAGACTCAGTTTTAGGAGCGATCCTAGGAGGACTAGTAATAGGTTTATTAGAACATGTTGCTCACTTTTTAGACGTGCAATATTTAAAGGTGGGAAATATGATAAGAATAGCTCCATTTTATGTATTGCTTATCATACTCATGATAAAGCCCTACGGCTTTTTTGGAACCAAGGATATAGAGAGAGTTTAAAATGAGTTTAAAAAAATTTAGACCTTGTGGAGACTATAGAACTTCTTATTCATCTGATATGAGTATGTTTCAAGATAGAAGCAGCTATTATTTAACATTGGCTGGCATAGTTTTGCTGTTATTTTCCCCTCTTATATTTGACTCTTACGTAATTTCTCTTCTCATTTACATTGGTTTTTATGGAATTGCTGCTCTTGGATTAAATATACTAGTCGGTTGCACCGGTCAAATATCAGTAGGTCATGCGGTTTTTTTTGGATTTGGAGCATTTGCTTCAGCATGGTTAAGTAATAAATTTTTTTTTCCAGTATGGCTTTCTATTCCATTAGCAGCTGTAATGACAGCTTTTGTAGGCTTAATATTTGGGATCCCTGCCGCTAGAGTTAAAGGTCTTTATCTAGCGATAGCCACACTGGCAGCACAGTTTATTATGGAGGATTTTTTTGCAAGAGCGTCTTGGTTCACTGGAGGCGTAGATGGTGCATCTGCTGAGCCCTTGAAAATTTTTAACTTTTATTTTGATACAGACCAAAAATATTTTTATATAGTATTATTTTGGCTTTTAGTAAGTTTTATATTAGCTACAAATTTGATGAGAACTAGAGATGGAAGGGCTTTTCTAGCAGTAAGAGACCATTATTTGTCTGCAGAGATGATGGGGATAAATTTAATGAAGTATAGAATTCTATCTTTTGGCATATCATCTTTTTTTGCTGGTTTGGGAGGCGCACTTTATGGACACTATCTAAGTTTTGTTTCCATAGAGGAATTCAATATTCAGCTCTCAATTTTTTTTCTTGCAATGATCATTATAGGAGGGCTAGGTTCTGTGAGAGGATCTTTAATGGGGGCTGCGTTTATGGTTTTATTGCCTGAAGTTATGGATTATCTTACTAGATCTTTGGCTGAAACCTCTGTTGATCAAATTTTATCCTTGTCAAACGCTATTCCTTTTATAAAAGAAGCTTCTATTGGTCTAGTAATCATATTGTTCTTGATTTTTGAACCTAATGGATTAGCCTATCGTTGGGGACAAATTAGAGCTTGGTTTAAGTTATATCCATTTTCATATTAATAAATAGGAGGGTCTATTAATGAAAAAATTAAATAATATCTCTTTTTATCTTTTTATAATATTTCTTTTCAAACTAAATATTATTTCATCAAAAGAAATTCCAATTGGACACTTAGTTGATTTTACTGGGCCAACATCTAGCGTAGGAAAGCCCTATGGTCAGGGTTTTATTGATGCTATAAAATATATAAATAAAAATGGAGGCATTAAAGGAAATAAGATCAAGGTGGATACAGTCGATTACAGTTATAAAGCACCTCGAGCGGTAGCCACTTACAAAAGATGGAAGTCAAGGCTGAAAGTAATTGCTGTAATTGGTTGGGGAACAGCTGATACAGAAGCGTTAATGGGAACTATAGCGAGGGACAAAGTTCCTTTTTATTCTGGATCATACGCTGGACAACTAACAGATCCAACAGGTAAGGCCCCTAACTCTTTTAAAGCCGCTCCTTATAATTTCTTTTATGGACCTTCTTACTCTGATGCATGCAGAGGACTTTTAAGTTGGGCTTTAAAAGATTGGAAAGCAAAAAATATATCTGAAAGGCCAAAATTTGTTCATATGGGCGACAATCATCCTTATCCAAATGCTCCTAAAAAAGCATGCCAAGATTACGCTGAGGAGTTGGGCTTTGAAGTTTTATCAGTAATTAACTATACTTTAGCTCCAGGTGACTTCACTGCACAATGTCTAACTTTAAAACAGGTTAAAGCTAATTATGCATATTTAGCTAATTCTTCTAACTCTACAACATCTCTTCTTAAAGCTTGTGATACTGTAGGAGTTGAAACCCAGTTTATGACAAATGTGTGGGGCGTGGACGAGCCTGTAATAAAGGCATCTGGAAAAGCCGCTGATGGTGTAGTTTTTGTTGTAAGAACAAACTCTGTTTGGGGAGATAGTAATAAAGGCATGGATTTAGTGAAAAAAGTATCTGAATTTTCTGGAGAAAAGAATTCATATAAATCAGTACATTATATTTCTGCGATATGTACTATGTTTTATATGGCTGAGGCAATGGAAATGGCAATGTCTGAAGAAAATTTTAATGGTGAAGGGATTAGAAATGCAATGTATAAAAAGGAAAAATGGGTTCCTAAAGGTCTTGAGGAGGTTTGTCTTCCGTCAACATGGAAACAAGATGACCATAGGGGTTTAATGGAAATTCCTATATATAAGGTAAAAGTAAACGGAAATACTGAAAAACTTAGTGTGGGTAAGTTAATGAGTGACAAAGTAATAGAACTTGTGAAAACAGATAAAATTGAGGTTCCTAGAAGGCCTGAGTGGAGAGGTTATTGATTTATTTTATAAATGTTAGAATTAAAAAATATTGAGGTAGTTTATAACGAAGTAGTTTTAGTTATAAAAGGACTAAGTTTAAAAGTAAATAAAGGTGAAATAGTATCTTTGTTAGGTGCAAATGGTGCTGGAAAGTCAACTACTCTAAAGGCTATTTCAGGGCTTCTTAAAAATGAAGACGGAGAAGTAACTAAAGGAAATATTTATTTTTTTAATAAAGAAATAACTTATGTAAATCCTTCTGATATTGTTAAAAGTGGACTCTTTCAAGTTATGGAGGGAAGAAGGTGCATTGCAGATATGACCGTCGAGGAGAACTTGAGACTTGGAGCACATACCAGAGAGGATAGAAGAAACATTTCTAAAGATATAGAAGAAGTTTTAAATTACTTTCCTAGATTGAAAGAAAGAAAAGGTTTGTCGGGATATTTATCCGGAGGAGAACAACAAATGTTAGCTATAGGAAGAGCTTTGATGGCAAAACCTAAAATAATTCTTATGGATGAGCCATCTATGGGTCTTTCTCCTTTGTTAGTAAAAGAAGTGTTTAATATTATTGAAATGCTTAATAAGGATTTAGGAATTACTATATTGTTAGTTGAACAAAATGCAAGATTGGCCCTAAAAGTTTCAAGCAGAGCATATATAATGGAAAATGGAAAAATAGTTTTAGAAGGTTCTTCTCAAGAGTTATCAAAAAACGAAGATGTTAAAGAGTTTTATTTGGGAGGGCAAGCGGAACGAAAATCATTCAAAAACCTTAAATCCTATAAGAGGAGAAAGCGTTGGCTTTAAATAGTAATTCAAATAATAAATTTTTTGATGAAAAAGAGTTACTTGATAGAAAATTAAGGGAGGAATTACTTTTCAGAGATTTTAGTTCGAATTTAAAAAAAATTGCTTCTCTTTCTAGTGGCTGGAAAGAAATTTTAAAAGAAATTGATTTGAATAATATTAACAATAGAGATGACCTTAATTCCATACCTATAACTAGAAAGTCTTCATTAACTAATTTACAAAAAGATAACTTTCCATATGGTAACCTCACCACGAAAGCCCCAAATAAATTTCCTTATATGTTTGCCTCTCCAGGACCTATATACGAGCCAGGAGATTATAATGACTTTTGGAATATGTCTAGAAGCTTACATGCAGCTGGTTTAAGAGGTAATCAATTAGCATATAATACTTTTTCATACCATTTAGGACCTGCTGGTATAATGATGCATAATGCTGCAAATAATTTAGGAAGTACAGTAATTCCAGGGGGTGTAGGTAATACTGACCTGCAAGTTGATACGATAAGTAATTTAAAACCTGACTTTTATATTGGGACTCCGTCTTTTTTAAAAATTATTTTAGAAAATGCCAAAAAAAATAATAAAGATATCTCTAGTCTTAAAAAAGGGTTAGTTGGGGCTGAACCATTGCCAGCATCCCTTAGAAATGCACTTTTACAAGATGGGGTGGATGTGTGTCAAATGTATGGTATTGCTGAAGTAGGATGTATAGCATATGAAACGAAAGATGATCAAGATAGGCTAGTTGATGGAATGTTGATAGAGGAAGATATAATATTAGAAATAATTAGACCAGGAACTTTAGAGGCTCTTCCTGCCGGCGAGGTAGGAGAGGTAGTAGTGACTAAAATAAAAAAAGATTACCCTGTCATTAGGCTGGGGACAGGAGATTTGTCAAAAATTATAAATGAGCCAAGTCCTTGTGGAAGAACAAATTATAGAATAGCAGGATGGATGGGAAGAGCAGAGCAATCTACAAAGTTTAGGGGAATTTTTGTTAATCCTAATCAGTTCAATGAAGTGGTAAGAAATTTCAAGGAAATTACAAAAGTTAAATTTATTATTACCACAAAGGATTTTTTAGATGAAGGTGAGATATTATGTGAGTCAATTGCCGAAAACGATGATTTAAATGATAAAATAAAAAATTTTTTTAAAACCAACTTTAAACTTAACATAAAAGTATCCTTTATAAAAAAAGGAAATATGCAGAACGATGGATTAGTTATTGAAGACAAAAGGTCATTAAAATAAAACCTATATGAGAAAAGAACTCCTATTAGAAGTACAAAGAATAAGCTGTGAAAGAAACTACAAATTAATTTTTGAAAACATATCTTTTAAGTTAGAGCCAGGAGGAGTTATTTTTATAAATGGCGAAAATGGATCTGGAAAGACTTCGCTGCTTCTAACTTTATCAGGCGTTTTATCATTTTCAGGAGATGTAAAAATTAAGGAAAAGAATAAGAATAAAGGCGGATACGTGGGCCATAAGAATGCATTAAATGAAGCAGAAACAGTAAAAGATTTCCTATATTTTTGGAAAAGAATCTCAGATTTTAAAGGAGATTTTAACTATATTATAAATTACTTTGATTTAAAAAAAATTCTAAATACACCCATAGGCTTTTTATCCTTTGGTCAAAAAAAGAAGCTTTGTTTTTCAAGATTACAAATGACTAAAAGTAAAATCTGGCTACTAGATGAACCAGTTTCAGGATTGGATAAAAAAACGAAAATTCTCATTTTAAAATTAATAACGAATCATTTAGAAAGTGGTGGAGGTGCAATTATAACTTCACATCAGCCAATTAAACTGAATAAATCAAAAAATATAACGAGTATTAGAGTTGATTAGATTATTTTTTTTATTTTTTAGTAGAGAAAGTAAGGGTTATTTGATTAATACCAATAAATCATGGTTTGCCTTAGCATTTTTTTTGTTATGTATTTTGATTTTTCCTTTAGCTCTTGATAAGTCTTATGTTTCTCTAGACGAAATATCTATTTCTTCAATATGGATTTGTGCCCTTTTCGCAAATCTTATTTCACTGGATAGTCTTTTTAAAGAGGACTTCGAAAATGGATCTTTATTACAATACCATGTATCAAATATTCCATTTTCTATAATTGTTACAACTAAAGTCTTTTGTCACTGGATTTTTACTGGAATACCTATTATTTTATTAGCGCCGTTATTTCTTATTTTTTTAAGTGGATCCTATGAGGATGTACTGGCTCTTTTTTTCTCTTTATTACTTGGCACACCTTTATTTAGTCTACTTGGTATGCCTTTCTCAGCTATGACATTAGGTTCTTCAGCGAGAGCTCCTACGCTAATATTTCTTACTATTCCCTTCTATTTACCAGTAATAATTTTTGGAGTTTTATCAGTAAATAGCTTTAAAAATAGTTCGTTTTCAGAATATTATCTTTTAAGTGCTATCTTATGTATTGGAATAATATTTTTACCCTATATAACTATAAAGATATTGAAAGAAAATTTGAAATAGATGTTTATATACTTACATAAATTCGCTAATCCTGGGAGGTTTCTTAAAGTTGCTATTCCTGTAAAGAAAATATCAGGATTTTTATCGATTTTAACAATCTTTGTTGGGCTCGTTTTCGCTTTATTTTTTTCTCCGCCTGATTATCAGCAAAAAGAAACTGTCAGAATCATGTATATACATGTACCATGTGCCTGGATGAGCCTTATGACGTATAGTTTTATATTTTTTACTAGTACATTTTTTTTAATATGGAAATTCCCAATATTTTTGTTGATGGCGAAAGAAAGTGTCACAATTGGAATTATATTTACTTTCTCAGCACTATTTTCTGGCGCTCTTTGGGGTAAACCAACTTGGGGAACATATTGGGTATGGGACGCTAGACTGACGTCTTTTTTAGTCCTATTTTTTATCTTTTTAGGACTCAAATTAATAAAAGATACCTTCAGCTATTCTAGTAGGGGAGATGCAATCTTTTCCTATTTAGCTTTAATAGGAGGTGTTAACTTACCTATTATTAAATTTTCAGTAGATTGGTGGAATACTTTGCATCAGCCAGCAAGTATTTTAAGAACTGGAGGTATTTCAATAAGTAATGAGATGCTTTTACCTCTTTTTCTTATGGCACTAGGCTTTTTGTTTCTTTTTACATATACCCTTTTATTATCAGTGGAAATAAAAATTAAGGAAAAAAAAATTATGTTCTCTGGAAAAAATAGAAGTAAAAATAATGTTTAATTATTTTATAGAATATATGAGTATGGGTGGTAATGGACTTTATATATGGACAGGCTATCTAGTTCCTTTGAGTTTAATTTTTTTCTTTGTTCTATTGCAAAAACTAAGGTTAAACTTATTAAAAAAAAATGAAAGAAAATGAAGAATAAACAAAAAAGATTTTATTTTATAATATTATTAATACTTTGTGTTGCTTCAGCAATCTTTTTTGTTTTGAAAGCGTTGGAAGAGAAAATAGTTTTTTTTTATTCTCCTACAGAACTCCTAGAAAAGCAAATAAATAGCGGTCAACTGATTCGTGTAGGAGGTTTAGTATTAAATAAAAGTATTAATTATGATAAAGAAGGTCTTTTAGTTAATTTTATAATTACTGATACTAAAAACAATTTGAAAGTAAATTATGAGGGAATACTCCCTGATTTATTTAGAGAAGGACAAGGGGTAGTAGCAGAAGGAACAATCGATAAGACAAAAAAAATATTTTATGCTAAATCTGTTCTTGCCAAACATGATGAAAATTATATGCCCCCAGAAGTAAAAAAAATTATAGATAATTAATATGTTAATTGAATTAGCCCATATATTTTTGATAATATCTTTTTTGCTTTTTTCATTGCAAATATTTATTTCAATAGATTATGCTAACTTTAAACTTAGATACTCTGTTTTCGATCCTATAAAAAAACTATCAATTATTTCTTTTATTTTAATAGTTTTTGCATTTTTAATTCTTATTATAGGTTATGTGAATTCTGATTTTAGTGTTCTAAATGTTTACAATAACAGTCATTCTAATAAGCCTTTAATTTATAAAATAAGTGGAACCTGGGGAAATCACGAAGGATCTTTGCTGATGTGGTTATCGATACTCTCCATTTATGGCTTAGTTTTTATAAGTTTAATTAAAAGAGTTTCCAAAAGTTTTTCTTTTAAGGTATTGTTCACCTTAGGAATAGTAAATGCCGGATTTATTGCTTTTACAATATTTACTTCAAATCCGTTCATAAGAACTTTCCCGGTTCCAGAGGAAGGCCTAGGTTTAAATCCGGTTCTTCAAGATCCAGGATTAGCATTTCATCCTCCTTTATTATACATGGGATATGTAGGATTAACGATTCCTTTTTCATTTGCAATAGCTGCTTTATTAGAAGGAGAGGTCTCAAGTTCATGGGCCAAGTTGGTAAGACCCTGGATACTTGCTTCATGGATATTTTTAACTCTAGGAATAACGTTAGGTTCATGGTGGGCTTACTATGAGTTAGGCTGGGGAGGATGGTGGTTTTGGGATCCAGTAGAAAATGTATCTCTACTTCCTTGGTTATTAACAACTGCTCTCTTGCACTCTGTTAGAGTGACAGAAAAAAGAGACAGGCTTAAGGGTTGGACTATTCTACTAGCAATTTTATCTTTTTCATTAACATTATTAGGTACATTTATAGTTAGATCCGGTTTACTAACATCAGTACACGCGTTCGCTTCTGATCCAGCAAGAGGTATATTTATTCTCAGCTTTCTTGTTTTAATTACTGCAGGATCTTTACTCTTATATGCTACTAAATTAGAAAAGATAGAAAATAAAAAAAGTATATACTTAATTTCGAGAGAAGGAGGCTTGCTTTTAAACAATATTTTTTTATGTGCTTCCGCTACAACAATACTAATTGGAACATTATGGCCACTCATTATAGAGATTATTACAGGAACAGATATTTCGGTAGGAGCGCCATATTTTAAAATAGTATTTCTACCTTTAATATTTCCAGCTATTTTTTTAAGTGGGGTAAGTATTAATTTAAATTGGAAAAAAACTCACTTAGAAGATATATATAATAAAATTTGGAAACTTATAGCCATACTATTATTTTTTATTACAATATACTATTTTTTATTCGGTGGCCCTTTGCTTATTCTTTTAGGTGTTGCTGCGTCATTATGGTTGTTTACATCAATATTAAATGATTTTTTAAACAAATTGATGGAAAAATCAAAATTTTCAAAAATAAAATTTTATAGGGTAAAAAAAATAAGACTATCAACTTATGGAATGTACTTAGCACATTTAGGGGTAGGTGTTTTCATATTAGGTGTATCTCTATCAGAAGGTATGAAAACCTATTATGAGGGAGTTAAAACTGTAGGTAGTTCTGTACAACTTTCAAAATTTGATATTAAATTTGAAAAGTTAGAAAGGTTAAAAAAAGAAAATTGGCTTTCAGAAACAGGAATCTTTAGTGTTGAAAGAAATGAAGCTAGTTTTCAAATCAAAGCAGAAAGAAGAATTTATTTAGATACGGGAATGCCTTCATCTGAAGCAGGAATAAAAAGAAACTTTTTCAGCCATTTGTACATAGTAATGGGACAGGAACAGCCGGCAGGCTCAGGAAAAAGAGTAATCAGAGTATATCATAACCCTAACATAATTTTAATATGGTTAGGGTCAATTATTATGGCGTTTGGAGGTGTTCTGTCATTAATAGATGGTAAATTTAAATCGGGCTTTCTTAGAAAGCCTAGAACAAAATTATGAATTTCATAAAATATATTCCTTTAATTTTTTTTGTTACGATTTCTATTTTTTTTTATAATAAAATAAAATATAAAAAAAATCTTGAGCCGCTCAGTTCAGCCTTAATAAAAAAAAAATTTCCGCAGCTAAATATATATGGTATTAATAATGAGGTTGATATCAATAGCTACATAAAAAATCGTTCTGTAATTATTAATATTTTTGCGTCATGGTGTGGTCCTTGCAGAATTGAACATAAAGTGCTAAAAAGATTTTCTACAGAATATAATATTATTGGAATTGCTTACAAAGACAGCCAAAAGAATATAAATAATTTTCTTGATGATCTCGGCAATCCATATGAAAAGGTTTTTTTTGACTCTTCAGGAATAGAATCAATTAACTTAGGATTATATGGTGTTCCTGAAACTTTTTTTTTAGATAAGGAAAGTATAATCTTATATAAACATGTAGGACCTATTAATGAGGAAGAGTTTAAAAAAATAACATCAAAATTTTTTACTAATACAAACCTAAGATGAGATACTTAATAAAACTTATACTTATAATATTTATTAGCCTATATAATATAGTTCTAAGTCAAGAGCTATTAAAAAATGAAAAAGTGATGATAGAACTTGCCTCAGAATTAAGATGCGTAGTTTGTCAAAATCAGTCATTATTAGAATCTGACTCAGAATTAGCAAAAGATTTAAAAAATCTAATTCTTATTAAGCTATCAGAAGGAAAAAATAAAGATGAAATAAAAAAATTTTTGGTTGAGAGGTATGGTGAATTTATATTATTCAAGCCATTAATGAATAAAAATAATTTAGTATTATGGTTTGCCCCAATAATATCCCTATTAGTTTTTACAATATTAGCATTAAGAAAGCTAAACCTTTATAAAAGAAAAAATTGATTCTTTATACAATTATTATATTTATTACAATAACGATGGTTATTTATTTAAGTTTTAATAGCTATCTCAGATCTAAAAGTTCTTTCAAAAAAAGAAATAATATTAAATTAATTTTTTTAATATTAGTATTTTCATTATTATGTATTTTTTTTTATTTTATAACATCAAACTTTTGGATAGGTAACTCTCTTTTAGAAAAAATTTCTTATAAAACAAAAGTCACTAACAAAGAAGCAAACAAATTAGCTATTCTAAATCAGGCAATGGTTAGACTAAGTAAAGAGTTTGAGGAGGACCCAACAAATTTAGAATTAATTTTACAATTAGCTGAAACCAAATTTCTACTGGGATTTTTTGAGGAAACTATAAATTTATATAAAAAAGCCAGATATCTAGATCCAAAAAATTTAGAAATTAAAAAAGCTGAAGTGAGGTCTAGATTAGTCATAGAAAATAATAATCCAAGCAGTGAAACGATAAATTTAATAAGACATATTTTAAAAGACGAGCCTGATAATATGCTTGCATTATATGTAATTGGAAACTATGAATATGAAAGAAAAAACTATGCTGATGCTTTTAAATTTTTTGCAAACCTTAAGAGACTATTAAAAGAAGATAGTCAAGAGTATAATGAAATTAATAAAAAAATCTTAGATATAGAAAAAAAATATGAAAAAAATAATAAATAGTATTTCTATAGTAGTACCTGTTTTAAATGAAGAAAAAAACATTATCAATTTGTTAAATGAATTAAAAAAAAACCTTATAAATAAAATTAAGTTCGAAATTATAATAGTAGATGATGGATCAACAGATAAAACCATACATAACATTAAAAATAATATAGCACTTCATAATAATCTAAAGCTAATTTTACATAAAAAAAATTATGGACAAAGTGCTAGCCTGCTAACAGGGATTACAAATGCTAAATATAAATATATAGTTACTTTAGATGGAGATGGGCAAAATGACCCTAAAGATATTCTCAAGTTAGTTGAAAAATATAATACTTCTGCTCCTTTTTTTTTAGTGATAGGAAATAGGAAAAAAAGAAATGATAATTTTGCAAGAAAACTCGCATCTAGAATTGCTTTTTTAATACGAAACCTCATTCTTAAAGATAAAATACCAGATACGGGATGTGCTCTAAAAGTTTTTAAAAAAACAGATTTTTTATTTATTCCTTTTTTTAATCATATTCATAGGTTCCTTCCATTTATATTTAATAGTATGGGTGGTAATGTTATTTCAGTAAATGTTAACCACAGAAAAAGACTGACTGGATATTCTAAATATTCTAATTTTCAAAGAGCCCTAGTAGGAATCTATGATTTATTTGGAGTAATTTGGTTGAGAAAAAGGACACATTCTTCTATCTTAATAGATAAAGTTTATAGCTCAAAAAAAAATAAAAGGTGAAAATATGGAAATTAGCATTACATGGCTTATAATTGGATTTTTAGGACAACTTTTTTTTTCGGCTAGATTTATTGTCCAATGGATTTACAGTGAGATAAACAAGAAAAGCATCATACCTTTAGCTTTTTGGTTTTTTAGTATACTCGGAGGAGTTACTTTGCTTGCATACGCTATTCACCGAAAAGACCCTGTTTTTATATTAGGACAATCTGCGGGCCTATTGATTTATGGAAGAAACCTGTATTTTATAAAAAAGCAAAATCAGTTGAATTTATCCTTAACGGGAGTAAAAAAAAGTTATGCAGAATTCTTCAGCAAAGCAAAAAAGTTATTTAAAAAATAAATAATACTAACGCCAATCTTTCAAAAGATATAAATTAAAAACTTTGGTTTTTTTGCGCTCTTCAAACTGCAGTGATTTCAATAAGTCTGATGAATATGATCTATCTAGCATCTTTTGAGTTGGCTTAGTTCTAGTAAGAAAAAGTATATTATGACCTATAAGATCATTAACATCAGTAGTAAGTTCATAATGATCACTAATTTTCATATCTCCATTCCATTTCGCTCGCTTACCCTTAAATTCCTTCAAATAAAAAAGCATCAGAGAATAATCTTCTCTATCATCAGCCATGAAGGCAACATTTTCTAAAATACTTAACTCTTTTTTAATTTTTTTTGCAAGATCTTTAGCATATTTTTGCTTTGCAAAAGGATCCACTATACTTTTATATTGTCCTATATAAATAATTGTTACTATACTTATTACAAGAATTATTTGTGACGCTAATGAACGCATAATTTCATACATGTTTTCTTTTTTTTCTAATATTTTAGCTAATAATATACATCCAAAGGGATATCCAATAACTGCCCAGTTAGCATTGGCTCTTGAAAATAAAGCAATGAAAGATACTACAATAATAGGAATTAGAAAGAAAATATATAATATTTCTGTTTCTTCTTCAAAGTGTTTCATAAAAGAAATTTTCTTTAGAATACAATAAAAAGGATAAATACCAAAGACAATGAACTGGCTAATTAAAAATAAAAACAGTTCTTTAATATTTAAAGCTATTTTTTGGATGTTAGCATTATCTGCTGTGTGGTTGAAGGTAACAAAATTATTATTATAATTCCAACTGAGGTGCGGTAATAATAAAAAAATTAAAGGAATAATAAAAAAAACAAATTTATAACTTAGAAACTTTTTTCTTACGTTCTTATAGAAAATCATAAGTATAGTAAATGTTATTAAATGATATGCCATTGCGTATTTACTTAAAAAACCAAAAGAAAATATAAAACCTAAAAGCAAAAAATGGAAAACAGAGTAACTTTTACTTTTATAAATTATTATAAATAGATAAGCAAAAGCTGACGAAAATAATATTAAAGGTACATCGGTAGATATTAAAAAAGATGAGAAAGTCACCCCTGGCATTAAATAAAAGATAAAGGTTGAAAACCCAGCTAAATAATTATTATTTGTTAATAGTCTTACTGAAAAAAATATAAGAATTGAGGACAAGAAATACATAATAGGGCTTGATAATCTAATACAGAATTCTGTATCTCCACAAAAAAAAGTACTAAGCTTTATAACAGCTGCTAGTAGGGGAGGCTTTGAAAAAAACCCCCATTCAAGATTTTGAGACCACCCCCAATATTGGGCTTCATCAAAATGTAGAGGTATATCTAGTATATAAATTCCAAATATTTTTAGCCCCAACACTATTAAAAGTATTG
>Ga0160422_10001832_pt1 | contig 13252 bp, 12 predicted proteins | sample Fk160mmetaG_FD_108192 | JGI IMG/M metagenome (GOLD analysis project Ga0160422, IMG submission 108192) | Marine microbial communities from the Central Pacific Ocean - Fk160115 60m metaG | ecosystem: Environmental > Aquatic > Marine > Oceanic > Photic zone | place: The Central Pacific Ocean...
ACGCACTAATTTCAAAAGGCGCTTCCTCTCGCGAAAAGAAGAGTTATTTAGAAGGTGAATTAAAGGAAGGGTTATTTTCTTTTCCTTGATGTCTACGCCAGTTGGTTTACCAGTTCGGGTTCCATCTCCAAGATCTAATAGGTCATCCTTGATTTGAAATGCGAGACCAACCTTCTCTCCAAATTGCCACATCCTTTCTACTTCCTTGTCCGAGGCTCCTGCTGATGCAGCACCACATGCGCAACAAGCAGCAATCAACGAGGCTGTTTTACGCCTTATAATTTCGAAGTAAACATCCTCTGTAATATCGAGTTTGCGTGATTTCTCAATTTGTAGAAGCTCTCCCTCACTAATTTCTTTTACAGCCCTTGAAGTGATTTTGAGCATATCATAAGCGTCGTTTTCAACCGCAGCTAAAAGACCTTTTGAAAGAAGATAATCTCCAACGAGTACTGCAACTTTCTTTTTCCAAAGCGCTTGAATTGAAAAGAACCCACGTCTCATGGGGCTTTCATCTACGACGTCGTCGTGTACAAGGGTTGCTGTATGAAGTAGCTCTACGAGCGATGCGGCTGTGTTCGTTTTAGGGGAGCAGCCACCGTTGATTTGGGCTACAAGAAAAACGAAAAGAGGTCTCATTTGTTTGCCTTTTCGCTTCACTATGTAGCGCATTATAATGTCGAGTAGAGCAACATCTGATTTCAGGACTTCTTTAAAATGCCCAGAAAACGCTTCCATTTCAGCAGAAACCGGGGCTTGTATTTCTCTTATGCTCGACATAGGAGCACAAAGGTACGACCCTCGTATCTTTGGGCCATGATTCGTTCGATGACTGGGTACGGAAAAGCCGAGGGCGTTGTGGGTAACTGCAAGTACAATATTGAGATACGTTCGCTTAACAGCAAGCAATTCGACCTTAACACAAAGATTCCTTCAATGTTTAGGGAAAAAGAGATGGAACTAAGGAAGCTTTTGCGCTCTAGAGTAATAAGAGGTAAATGCGATTTTTTTCTATTCTACGAACTTGACCCTACTGAAGTAAAGCACCAAGTAAACACTGAAGTTATAGAAAATTACATAAGGCAACTGAAGGCTGTGTCTGAATCAAATGACAGCGACCTTCTTGCATTAGCAATGAGGATGCCTGAGGCAATGCAAAGTCCCAAGGATGAATTGGACGATGAATCTTGGGAAAAGATTGAGAAATTGATTGTTGAGTCCTTAGATAAATTCGACAATTTTAGGAGTATAGAGGGCGAAGCAATAGAATCTGATTTCGTGAATGGGATGAAGGTTATTAGAGATTGCTCTGCTGATTTGGATCTACTTTTAGACGCACGACTTAAAAGGATTAGAGAAAGGATTCGCACAAACTTGGAGGAAGCGATAGATAAGAATAAAATAGATGAAGCCAGATTCGAGCAGGAGGTCCTATTTTACATTGAAAAACAGGACGTAAGCGAGGAGAGGAGTAGGCTTGCAGCACATTGTGACCACTTTGAAGAGATTCTTTCAAATGGAATCGGAGCTGGGAAAAAGTTGGGATTCGTAGCCCAAGAGATAGGAAGGGAAATCAACACTTTAGGCTCTAAAGCAAATGACGCTGACATCCAAAGGGTAGTAGTCCAAATGAAGGACGAACTTGAAAAGATTAAAGAACAAATCCTAAACGTTCTCTAATGCCAGCAGGAAGATTGCCAAAGGGAGATGGCAAGGCCATTATTTTCTCAGCACCTTCTGGAGCTGGAAAATCGACCTTGGTGAAACACCTCATGGCACATCATGACCTCAATTTGGGATTTAGCGTTAGTGCAACTACAAGAGAACTCAGAGGGGACGAAGTTCACGGAAAGTCTTACTACTTTATATCAACTGAATCTTTCGCTTTAAAAATCGCTAATGATGCTTTTGTTGAATGGGAGGAAGTGTATGAAGGGCTAAGCTATGGGACTCTTTGTAGTGAGGTTGAAAGGCTTTGGGCTAAAGGATTAACGCCTGTTTTTGATGTAGATGTAATTGGAGGACAAACCTTAAAGTCAGTTTTTAAGGACCAAGCACTAGCGATATTCGTTATGCCACCTTCAGTTGAAGAGTTGACAAAGAGATTGAATAAAAGAGGGACGGATTCACAAGACCAAATTCTGCAGAGAATAGGGAAGGCTTCATGGGAATTAGAAGCGGCGGAGGCATTTGATGTAGAAATAGTAAATGACGATTTAGAGAGAGCAAACGCAGAAACTCTAAAAGTAGTCTCAGAATTCCTAGAATAATGACTGGTAGAGCGACATCGGGAAGAATAGGCCTTTATTTTGGGTCGTTCAATCCAATCCACTTAGGACACCTCATTATTGCCAATCACATGGTTAACAGAGCTGATCTTGATGAGGTATGGATGGTTGTTACGCCAACGAGTCCTTTCAAGTTAGACGACGAGATTATTCCCGAGCAACAAAGGTTGCAAATGGTGAGGTTGGCAGTTGCAGAAAATTCAAGCATTTACGCTTCGGATGTAGAATTTCATTTGCCACGTCCAAATTACACAGCGAATACTCTCAGATATCTCAGGGCTGAACACCCAGAAATAGAATTTTCAGTAATAGTTGGTGAGGACAATTATGAAAATCTTCATAGATGGCAAGAGTACGAAGACATCATTTCTAATCACAGAATATTAGTTTACCCTAGGAGGGTTAGCTCTCCAAATATTCCCCCTTCGGATGCGCCAAACAAGGGAGGCAAAACATTAGTAGGAAAAGATCAAGTAGTAGTATTTACTGAGGCGCCTATGATTGCTATTTCCTCTTCTTACATAAGAGAAGCAATTCTTGATAAACAGGATATTCAATACCTACTTCCAGACCCAGTCATTTCCTATATTGGAAATAACCACTTGTACGAGACATCTTAATTGAATTGATTCATAGCGCGACGTATTCCAATTGAGACCGCGCTCTCAACTGCTTTTGCAGATTTAGTAAGAACTTCTTGAAGAGCTAAATGCTCTTTCTCTGTCCATTCTCCTAATACAAAATCACTTTGCTTACCCCTAGAGAAATCAGAACCAATGCCAATTCTGAGCCTAGGATATATGTTTGTCCCTAGAACCGCTTGGATGTCCTTAAGTCCATTATGTCCACCATCTGAACCCTTAGCCCTGAGTCTTATTTTTTCGTAATCAAGGTTTAAGTCGTCAGTGATTATTAACAATCTATCTGCGGGAATTTTCTCTGCCTCCAACCAGTATCTCACTGCTTTTCCGCTAAGGTTCATGAAAGTGTTTGGCTTAAGTAAGACTAGTGTTCTTCCTTTAAAACTAACGGTGGACACCATGCCATAACGCTCTATAGAGAATGTTCCTCCATGAGCTTTAGCGATGGTGTCCACCACTCTAAATCCAACATTGTGTCGGGTATTCTCATACTCCGCCCCAGGATTACCTAAACCGACTATGAGAAATTTCATGAGAAATTATATTACTCCTCTCCTCCTTCAGCAGTAGATTCAGTGCCTTCAGCACCTTCTTCACCCTCTGCTCCTTCAGCACCTTCTTCAGAACTTTGAGTCCCAGAATCAAGAGACATAGCAGCACGAGTACGCTTACAAGCGAACAGAAGAACTGAATCGTTAAGAAGAATGTTACAACCTTCAATGTTTAGGTCACTAACACGAAGATTATCTCCGATGTTTAGTGTACTTACATCAGCATTAATTGCATCAGGAAGGTTTTCGAGAAGACCTTGAACTGGTACACGACGGAAAAGAGTTTCCATACGACCACCCGCCATAACTCCTGCTGCTGTTCCTTGTGAACGAAGAGGTAAGTTTACTTTTACTTGCTTACCATCGATGATCTTCAGTAGATCAACGTGTACGATGCGGTCAGTTACTGGATGGAATTGTACGTCCTGAATGATGCACTTAGTCACTGTTCCATCGATGTCCATGTCGATAGCAAATACGTCAGGATTAACGACAAGTTTGCTCAACTTGATTTCATCCACAGAAAAGTGGGTTTGGTTACCGTCTCCGTATAAAACTCCAGGAACACTTCCTGACTTTCTAAGAGAGACTGCATCTTTTTTTCCTACGTTCCCACGAAGAGAACCGCTCAATGATGCTGATTTCATAATAGATTAAAAATTAAAATGTGAACTTATACTTTCATTGCTCATTAAGCACTTAAGCACTTGAGCAAACATGTCATGCACAGGCAAGACAGTTATTTTACTAGTTGGGACACCCTCTTTTAGTGGAATGGTATCAGCGATAATAAATTCAGATAGAACGCTATCCTCGATACGGTCATAAGCAGGTCCACTTAATACTCCGTGAGTACAAATAGCTCTAACTGATGTTGCACCGTACTCCATCATTAGGCTTGCTGCCTTGGTAAGAGTTCCAGCTGTATCGCACATATCATCTACGATGATGATATCCTTCCCTTTTACATCACCAATTACAGTCATACTTGCTATTTGATTGGCGACTTCTCTCTGCTTGTAGCAGATAGCCATATCAACGCCAAGAGCTTTTGCATATGTATTTGCTCTTTTTGTTCCACCTGTATCAGGTGTAGCAATGCATAGGTTGTTTAGGTCGAAGTTTTCATTAATGTGATTTAAGAATAGAGTTGATCCATAAAGGTGGTCAACAGGTACTTCGAAGAATCCTTGGATTTGGTCTGCGTGAAGATCCATTGTTATTACTCTATCTACACCAGCAGCCACCAACATATTTGCAACGAGCTTTGCTCCGATTGCAACCCTAGGCTTATCCTTTCTGTCTTGACGGGCAAAACCGAAGTAAGGCATTACTGTAATAATGCGCTTTGCACTTGCGCGCTTAGCAGCATCAATCAATAGGAGTAATTCAAAAAGGTTGTCAGTTGGTGGGGTTGTAGATTGTACGATTACCACCTCTTTTCCTCTAACAGTTTCTTCAATACTTACAGTGAATTCACCGTCAGAGAATCGTGTAGTTGTTACAGGTACTAACTCTGTACCATACGCTTTAGCAACTCTCTCAGCAAAATCTTGTGAGGCAGTTCCAGCGAGTATTTTGATCATATCTGACACGGCAACCTATTTAGGGGAGCGCGAAGATACGGATTTTTTAGTGCTTTTTAGTCCTCTGGAGCTATGAGTTTGAATCCTTTGCCATGAACGTTTAGGATTTCAATTCTGTCATCTGCTCTAAGATGCTTTCTAAGCTTGGCAATATACACGTCCATTGACCTGCCATTAAAGTAATTTGCGTCACCCCAAATAGCTGATAATGCGTGACTTCTCTCCAACAAACCATTTTTGTGGCGACACAGTAAAAAGAGGAGCTCATTTTCCTTTGTTGTAAGTCTTTGTTCCTCTCCGTTATGACTTAAGTGTTGCTTATTGTAATCAAAATTAAATACGCCAATATTGAAAGCAACAACTTCTTCTCCATCTTGGGGAAGAGATGATGTTCTGCGCAAAATTGCATTGATTCTAACGAGCAATTCTTCCATACTAAATGGTTTGGTCATATAATCATCTGCCCCAACTTTAAAACCTTCTAGGGTATCTTCCTTCATGCTCCTAGCGGTGAGGAATAAAATTGGAATTGACTTGCTTTCTTTTCTTATTTCTGTTGCTACTTCAAAACCGTCTTTTCTAGGCATCATTACATCGAGAATGACAAAATCAAATGTCTCTCGGAAAAAAGTCTTAACTCCCTCAGCACCATCTTGTGCCCAGGTAGTGATAAAACCTTTTGCGTTTAGGTAATCAGAAAGTAGCTTTCCCAAATTGGGATCGTCTTCACAAAGAAGAATTCTTATAGATGGTTTACTCATTCTTTAGGTGGATCAAATTTCAATTTCAAACAAAATACGCTGTAACTACCGAGTTCACTTTCGACGGTGATTTCGCCGCCGTGTCTCTCGACGACTTCTTTCACATAGCTTAGCCCAAGTCCAAACCCCTTCACGTCGTGAACATTCCCAGTAGGAACTCGGTAAAGCCTTTCAAAGACCTTGCCAAGATGTTCTTTAGGTATACCAACGCCGTTGTCCCTAACGCTAAATTCCAATCCTTCGTCTGTTTGAAGAGTAGAAATTTTAATTTTAGGACTTTCCTGCGAGTATTTAAGAGCGTTATCTATAAGGTTGAAAATAACACTGGTCAGATGGGTTTGGTCTGCATTAATAATGGGATTAATAGCCTTCAATTCAAGTTCAATTTTCCCCCCTTGCTTCCTCACCTGCATTGCAACATTCTTAGCAACATCTTTTGCAATAACGTGAATGTTCAATGGCTGAAGGTAGAGTTTCATAGCCCCCTTTTCAACGAGGGAAGCTTGTAGAACCTTTTGGACTAAAAGACCCAATCTTTTATTCTCCGCTTTTATCAGATCGAAGTAATAATTCTGCTGATCTTCATCCAGTTCAATGTCTCTATCACTCAGTGCTTCAGAGGCCAAACCTATTGTCGATATTGGGGTTTTCAGCTCGTGAGTTAGGTTGTTCATTAGATCCCTTCTTATTCGTTCGATATGCTTAGACTGCCTAACAGAATAGAAAACATAAACTAATCCTATGAAAATACCAGTAAGTAGTAAACCTGAGAGAATAAAGGCTCCTAATCCGCCTTCTAAAAGGTATGCCCCTCGGTTTGGAAAGTAAACCTTGAAATATAAATCCCTCATTTCAATAGAATACCCTTCTTCTACAAGTTGATCTCTATAAGGCTCACAATTACTGTCTAAAAATGCAGGTTGATCATAGGCATCAAAAGCACCAAATACCCCTATTGCTTCAACTCCATTTTTCTGAAGAGCAACGTGTAAGAGGGAATCAATATCCATTGACTCCATCCTTCTCACTATTGATTTGGATGCTCCTTGAATTGGGTTGTCAATAGAAAAAGCGCCTTCGTTATCGTTTCTTGCGAAACTTATATCTGCAGAAACCTGAATCCATTCTGCGACTTGGTTTAGCGAACGCTCTACGCTCTGATCAAAGATTTGCCTTCTTAAATCAAGCACCTTTTTAAGGCCTGTAACTTGTAGAGCGCTTACTGAAAGCACAGCAAAGGCCAAAGCCCACATAATCCTTGAAGTTTTAAACCCCTGCATCTTTTTCAAAAGTACGACTATGGATATGCTCTTAATTAAGCGGGGATAAAATTCAACATCAATTAACAAATGGGACCTTACCTTAGCTAATCCGGATTAAAGCATATGATACCTAACGAAACTGTCGAACTAATTCACCAAACGGCCATCATAGAGGATGTCATAGGTGATTATGTTGAGCTCAAGAAGCAGGGCAGTAGCTTCAGAGGGTTGAGCCCATTTACAAATGAGAAAACACCGTCGTTTTACGTTGTCCCGAGTAAGGGGATATTCAAGTGTTTTAGTTCGGGTAAGGGAGGGTCGCTAATGACTTTTGTTATGGAGCAAGAGAAAGTTAGTTACCCTGAAGCTCTTAAAATAGTTGCGCGTAAGTACAATATTGAAATTGTAGAGAAGGAAAAGACAGTAGAAGAAATTCAGGCAGAAACAGCTCGTGAGAGTTTAAGCGCTGTTGTGTCCTGGGCGCAGAAGTGGTTCGTAGACCAAATGCAAACCCGGCAGGGTAAAGCCATAGGTCTTTCGTATTTCCGTAGCAGGGGATTTAGGGATGATATAATTGAAAAGTTCAAGGTGGGATATTGTCCTGAGGGTTGGGATGTGATGACCAAGGCTGCTAATGAAGCAGGCTACAAGGAGGAACGTCTTGAGGAAAGCGGGCTTTGTAAGAAGAAACAAGATGGAGCCTTTTTTGACTTCTTCCATGGAAGGGTAATGTTCCCGATTAGGGATGTGACGGGAAGGGTTATTGGTTTTGGCGGAAGAACCCTCAAGACGGATAAGAAGATTGCCAAATACTTCAACAGCCCTGAGAGCCCATTATACGACAAGTCAAAGGCACTTTACGGAATTCACCTAGCAAAGAACTCGATTACTAAAGAAGACAATTGCTTTTTAGTTGAGGGCTACACTGATGTTATGGCGATGCATCAGAGCGGAGTTGAAAATGTAGTTGCTTCAAGTGGTACTGCTCTTACTGTAGGGCAAATAGCACTTATACGTCGCTTCACTAAAAACGTTACAGTTTTATATGACGGTGATGCCGCAGGAATGAGGGCATCATTAAGGGGAATTGACATTCTTCTCAAAGAAGGGATGAAGGTGAAAGTTGTGACCTTCCCTGACGGAGAAGATCCAGATAGCTATTCTAAAAAAGTGAGTTCAACAGAACTTCAGGAATTAGTAAAGGAAGGAGCCCAAGACTTCCTCGCATTCAAATCAGACCTACTCAGTGAAGGAGCTGGAGATGACCCTATTAAAAAGGCGGAACTTGTAAAATCTCTTGTTGATACAATTGCCTGTATTCCTGATCCTATCCAAAGAACGGTATACGTACAATCAATTGCAGCACGTCTTAAACTTCAAGAGAAACTCTTCTACACAGAGGTAGCAAAAAAGGTAGCAACTGACATTGCTGCAGAGCAAAAGAGAGCAAACCGAAATCTATCAACACAGCCAGATTACATTTCTCCAGTACACTTAAACGTGTCGCAAGGCGCGCCTAAAAGATTGCGAACTGAAAGGAATTTGCTTGAAGACAATTTGGTCCGCTTACTTTTAGAACACGGAGAGTCTATGGTGAGGATTGAAACCCAAACCGATGAGGAAGAAGACTCTATTGTAGTAGATGTAACATTCGCTGAGCTCTTAGTCCACAGGGTTGAAACCCAAAACATTTCAATGGAAGATCCATCTACCAAATACATCCTTTCTCAATTCACGTCAAGTTTAGACAAGGGAGAGATTCCATCTACTGAATTATTTTTTACAGGGACAAACAAGGATATTCAAAAGAAGGCGGCTGACATGCTAGTAAGCAGGTATTCACTCAGTGAAAATTGGCAAGAGCGGCATCACATTTTCACTGCAGACGAAGAAGACAATCTTGAAAAAGCTCTATCAGCAGCTACAATCAGAATTCATCTACACGACACACAGCGCAATATAGATTTACTTCTTGAGAAGTTAGAATCAGGCGATTGCTCTGGAGACGAGGAAAACAGACTTTTAAGAGAAAAAATCAGTCTCGACAAAAAAGTAATGGAACTTAGCTCTGTGCTTGGAGTAGTAATTCTTCCCAAATAATTAATGCCCAATCCTATGAGCCCTAATTGCTCTGAGGTGAAGATTCAGAGTTGAACGCCCTCTGTAAGTGTTTTTTGCAAGAGTAAAGACTATATCAAAGGTCCTCCAAGCTCTTACTTCATCAATTCTTTCTCCCATCCCAAACCCAATTGCTTCAAACCTGTGAGAAGGATTGTTTGTGCTTTGGACTACGAGTTTTAAATGCCTCCCACCATGCCCTACAGTTCTTGGAGGAACTGCAGTTACAACTTCAGCAGCCATGAATACCGGAACTTCATTTCCAGGTCCAAAAGGTCCAATTCGTTCAAACTCCCTGTACATTGTTGGGCTTAAGTCGTTCAAGCTTATTGCCATGTGATAACTCACAATTGGTTTGGGGATTTCCCCTTGAACTTGTGATACTATAGCTATTTCAATTGCTTTTTTAAAGTCACTAAGGTTTTCACTTTTAAGAGTCAACCCTGCCGCCATTGGATGTCCTCCAAATTGCTCAATCAAATAGCTACATTCTTCAATTGCTGAGTGAATGTCTACGCCTGGTACGCTTCTAGCAGATCCGGTTAAGACTTCGTTTTCTTCCGAAAGTACTATTGTTGGGCAGTATTGATGTTCTACTAGTCTGCTAGCAACAATACCAAGTACGCCTCTATGCCAACCTTCGCCAGTAACAACTGTACAGCAACGCTTTGTTGGCTGCTCTGCCATTTGGGCTAAAGCTTCTTCAGTTAGATCCTCATCTAAATCCCGCCTTGCCTGATTCATTGTTTCTAGCTGACTTGCAAGCTCAAGAGCACCCCCTTCGTCAGTTTCCATTAAAAGTTTAGCAGCAGTTAATGCGTGCCCAACTCTACCTGCCGCATTAATTCTGGGCCCTAGAGTAAAGGTAATATCTCTAACTGTTGATGGAGCTTGATTGATCCCAGCCACTTGTAACATTGCCCTGATGCCAGGTCGCATACTTTCCTTTAGGTTTTGCATTCCGTGATATGCAAGAATTCTATTTTCGCCAGTGATATCAACCAAGTCAGCTCCTATGCTCAAAGCAAGAAGATCTAAATGGTCGTATACAGAATCCATGGTTAAACCAATTTCAGGGACTAATGCAGATAGCATTTTAAATGCTACACCTGCTCCTGATAATTCTTTAAAAGGATAATTGCAACCTTCTTGTTTGGGATTTAGAAGGGCAAAACAGTTTGGGATTTCATCTGCGGGTAAGTGGTGGTCGCAAACAATTGTGTCTATACCGTGCTTACATGCATAATCAAGAGCTTCGAAATCTTTTGTCCCACAATCAAGAGTAATTAAAACGGTACAACCTGATTTTCTAGCTCTGTCTACACCGTCTTTACTTACTCCATATCCCTCTTGGTATCTCATGGGGATATATGGAACGATTTGAACGTCAAGAGCTTCAAGAAATGATGCAACCATAGCAACAGAAGTGGTTCCGTCGACGTCGTAATCGCCGTAAACCATAATTCTTTCTTGATTTCTTATTGCTTTATTTAATCTCGAAATGGCCTTGTCCATATTGAGCATTAGCTCAGGATCATGGAGTTCTTCTAGTTTTGGTTTTAGGAAATCCTCAGCATCTTCTAGTGATTCCACACCCCTTTGTACAAGGAGACGTGCAACCAATTCGGTCAAACCGGTTTCCTTTATTAAAGCTTTTACAGCTTTTTTAGTTGGGGGTTTTGCAGGCTTCCAATTAAGATTATCCATATTCCTCTGCTCTATTGCTATATTTGGGCATGCCGAAAATACACACAATGAACAAGAGCCTATCTATTTTCATAAATTTTGTAACCATTTGTATAGCAGTTACATCAATTATTTTTATGTCTGGTTGTCTAAATGAAGACAATTTAATTGGCGAGAATTGCTACGACGGAGAACTAAACAACGGTGAAGAACTTATCGATTGCGGTGGACCCATTTGCCCTCCTTGTGATCCATGTGAAAATGGAGAGTGGGATGCTGTTCTAGGTGAGCAATGGGTTGATTGTGGAGGAGACTGTCCTCCCTGTGATCCTTCATATAATGGCCAAATCGATCCAGGCGAGCTAGGTATTGACTGTGGTTGTGAAGGGTGTCCAGCCTGTATTGAGCTTTGTGGAGATGGACTTCCAAACGGTAATGAAGAAGGCGTTGATTGTGGCGGTCCAGATTGTGAACCTTGCCCAACTTGTACAGATGGTATAATGAACGGTGATGAAATCGGAGTTGATTGTGGTGGCCCTGATTGTGCGGCTTGTCCAACTACAGGGGATTGTACAAATGGACTTCAAGATGGAGATGAGACTTACATCGATTGTGGCGGATCATCATGTCCACCATGTGTAGGCCAAATTACTTGGAAGGCAAATGGCCAGACCTATACAGGAGACTTTAGTGCTACTGCTACAATGAATGGAGCAAACATAGCTCTAGGCGGTGAATCTTTAACTGGAGCTAGCATTGGTTTCACCCTTGAAGAGCCAGGAACAGGGTTCATTAATGGAATTCAAATAACGATGAACTCTACTACTGCTCCAGGAACTGCGGGGGCATACACATCAACAGCGTCAGAAACTTACTCTACTGCTAATGGTGGTAATATGACAATGGAAATAAACTATGTTGTACCTGGCGGTGGCGGATTTATCACTGGAACATTCAGTGGGAACATGCAAAATACTAGTGGAGCAAGCACTACTATTTCTCAAGGATCATTTGCTATTCCAATCCAGTAAATAGGCAGGTTCCTTTCGACATTTTACTGTGGACAAGCTGCGTAAATTTTTGCGCAGGCTATGACTTGTCTTCTGAACTTGCGTAATTATGCAATGTTCTATCCTAAACCCAAATTTCAGCCCTCCACTAATCGTTTTGGCCTTCATTTTATCCAATCTTACAGGGTGCGTAACTATGAAGCAATTTGAAGAACTTCAGGCTTCTTGTGAGGAAATTGAAAAGGAAAATACTGAGCTTAGATTGAATTTTCAGGATTCTGAAATTGAGCTTACTGAGCTTAAAGGTCAAATCGTCACTCTCCAGGAAGCAAGGGAAATTTTAGTTGCTGACACTGCTCGAATGGGACGTTTTGTATCAGAAGCTGAGGATGAATTGAGTCGATTAAGAGAATTGAATGATGCTCTTACAGACCAAAATGGAGGCCGACTTGCAGCTCTCAATGAGGAAAACAGAGCACTTTTAGAGGATGTAGGCCGAATAAGAACAGAGCTACAAACCAGGGAAGATGCGCTGCTTGCGCTTGAAGCAGACCTAGCCCAACGCTCAGCAGCCTTAGAAGCTCGTAGCGCTAGAGTTGAAGAATTAGAAAGCCTTCTAGAAGCAAGAGAAAAGGCAGCAGAGGTTCTCAGAAAGCGACTTCAAAGTGCACTTCTAGGATTCGAAGGAAATGGACTTACTGTTGAGCAAAGAGATGGCAAGGTATATGTAAGTCTAGAAGCCCAACTCCTATTTGAGTCTGGTTCTGCCATCGTTGACGATGGAGGAAGAGAAATTCTGAAAAAACTAGGAGATGTTATTGCAACTCAAAGCGACATAGAAATTATTATAGAAGGTCACACAGATACTGATAAGCTTTTATCTACAACCATTCCTAGAAATAACTGGGAACTTTCAGTTTTAAGATCTACTGCCGTATTAGACATAATCATGGCACAACCAGGAGTTGACCCGTCTGTTTTAACTGCATCAGGCAGGGGAGAATACCATCCTGTAGATCTAGAGGACAAAGCAAAAAACAGAAGAATCGAAGTTATTCTTGCACCAAACCTTGATGCTCTCTTCGACATTCTAGATGAGTAATTAAAGCTTCACACAAATGTTTTGAGGTTCAGTAAAGAAATGTAGGGCTTCAAACCCACCTTCACGACCCACGCCAGAATCTTTAACCCCACCAAAAGGAGTTCTAAGATCTCTCAGTAGCCAACAATTAATCCAAACTATACCTGTTTCTAGATTTCCTGCTACTCTATGTGCTTTTTTAAGGTCGTTAGTGAATATTGATGCCGCGAGACCATACTTTGTTGAATTAGCATTTTCAATTGCCTCA
>Ga0160422_10001833_pt1 | contig 13250 bp, 14 predicted proteins | sample Fk160mmetaG_FD_108192 | JGI IMG/M metagenome (GOLD analysis project Ga0160422, IMG submission 108192) | Marine microbial communities from the Central Pacific Ocean - Fk160115 60m metaG | ecosystem: Environmental > Aquatic > Marine > Oceanic > Photic zone | place: The Central Pacific Ocean...
CTAAACGTAGTTGAATCCAAAACAAATAGCTTTGAAAACGTTGATTTAAGTAAATATTCTGAGTCATTATTAAAAAATATTGACGAAAAATATGGTGGATTCAAAGGTGCTCCAAAATTTATGATGCCAAATAATTTAGAATTTTTATTGAGATATAGTGTTCAAAACAAACAGGAAAATTCTAAAAATAAAATATTAAAGTCATTAGATATGATGGCATACGGGGGAATATTTGATCACGTTGAGGGAGGTTTTTCAAGATATTCTACTGACGAAAGATGGCATGTTCCTCATTTTGAAAAAATGTTGTATGATAATGGGCAATTAATGAGTCTTTACTCTGTTGGATATAAAATCTCAAACAGCGAACTGTATAAACAAACTATTTATAAAATTCATGAGTATATTAACTCTGAAATGAAAGATTTATCAGGTGGATATTACTCTTCACTTGATGCTGACAGTAAACTTGAAGATGGCAGCTATGCTGAGGGAGAATATTACACGTGGAAGAAAGAAGAGTTAGAAAAAATTATTAAAAATAATTTTGATTTGTTTTCAGAATATTTTAACGTAAATGAATATGGTTTCTGGGAGGAGGAAAATAAATATATTTTAACAAGAATAATTTCTGATGAGGAGTTTATAAAGAAAAATAATCTACAACATACAGAATTTAATGATATTAAATCTGAGTGGTTAAATAAACTAAAAATTGCTAGAAAAGAAAAAAAGAAACCTAGTCTTGATTATAAGATAATTACATCTTGGAATGGACTAATGATAAGCGGATATGTTAACGCCTATAAAGCCATTAACGATGAAGTTTTTATGAATGAAGCAATTAATGCAGGTGAATTCATTTATTCAAATTTGGTTAAAAAGGATGGGGGATTATTTCATAATTATGTTAAGGGGCAAAGTAAAATAAATGGTTATTTAGAGGACTATGCAATGGTAATTCAAGCTAGTCTTGACCTATATGAAATTACCTTGAATCAACTATGGATTGAAAGGGCGTTAAAATTGTCAGAATATGTGATTAACAATTTTTCCTCAAGTGAATCTGAGCTATTTTATTTTACTTCAAAAAAGGATGAAGATTTAATATCAAGATCTGTTGAATTTAGAGATAATGTAATCCCTTCGAGTAATTCAATTATGGCAAAAAATTTATTCAGGTTATATCACTACTTTGACAAAGAGGAATACTATGAAAGATCTAAAAATATGAGCCTGTCTGTTACTCAGGAGTTTGAAGCATATCCAAGTGGTTATTCAAATTGGTTTGATTTAATTTATAATCTAAAGTTAAATTACTATGAAGTAGCTGTGGTAGGGGAAAATGCTCTTGAAAAAGTAAAACAAATTAATTCAAAATATATACCCAATAAATTGATAATTGGTTCAACTTCAGAAAATAATCTTCCATTGTTAAAAAATAGATTTATTAAAGACAAAACTCTTATTTATGTTTGTGTTAATAAGGCTTGTAAGATGCCTACTGAAAGTATTGAGGAATCAGTTTCTTTGATTAATTATTAATTTTCTTTCCTCCAAAATATTTTAAATATTTAGGTTGAAATTCTGCAACATCTACAAATTGTTTTTTGACATATTTTGAATGAGACAGTATTCCCATTTCATTTGCTGAAGGGATAATATAGTCAGAAAAAAAAATATTTTCATGATTTAAATATTGCATTATTTTTTTGTTGCAATCACCAATAAAATTAACAGTTGAAGTCTCATAATAATTTGAAAATGAATCTGAACCTAAAATCATTGTATCAGTTTTGACTTTTAATTCAGGAATTTTGCAATTAGTAGATTGAAATATTGCAAAGTAATCTCATCTCTTCTTGCATCCATAGCAGGAACTATATATCCTTCAGAACATTCAATTTTTCTTGCCAAAATATGCATGGTGTCCAAAGCTATCAGCGGGATATTTAGAGGAAAACAAATGCCTTTAGCAGCTGAAACCCCAATTCTTAAACCAGTGTATGAACCTGGTCCTTCAGAAATCGCAACAGCTGATAAATCACTAGGCGATAATTTTGTTTTTTTAAATAATTTATCGATGAAAACATGAAGATATTTTGAATGAGAAAATTGCTCAAAATATTGCTCTTCTAATCCAATTATATTCCCACTTTCAGAAACGGAAACCGAACAGTTTTTATTTGATGTTTCTATATTTAAAATAATGGACACAAAAATTATCTTTTACCAAGATAGTAATCTAATACTTTTGTTTTAAATATAAAATCATATTTTGCATTAATTGAAGATGATAAAGCATTTAATAGCCTAATTCTTGACTGTTCCAAGTCAAAAGAATTAAGAGCTCCTAAGGAGAATCTTTCTTGGGAATTACTAAATGCTAATTCCTGAGATTTTAGAGATAATTGAGCAGCTTCAAAAGCCTTTAATGCAGCTTTTGCATCTGTAAATGCTCTTTGAATTGTAGATTCTAGATTAATTTTTACCTGATCCAATGCTAAATTAGATGTTTCTTCTTGAATTTTGGATTTTTTTACCTGTGCTTTTGTTTGATTTCTGTTAAAAATTGGAATTGAAACATTCATATTAATTGAATGACCTTTATTGTCATTTAACTGAGCAAGAAATTGATCATCTTCTGTTAAGTTTGAAAAGTTTGCAGAAGCATTAAATCCATAACCCATAGAAACATTTGGTAGATAAGCACTTTTAGAAATCTTAGTTCCTAATTTTGCTAATTCGATGTCTCTTTCAGCAACTTTAATTTCATTACGATTTTGCATTGCATAATTTAATATAGGTGTGATATCATCATACATTAGATTTGCAGAAGGAGTATCAATCTCTATAACTTCTACGTCAAAATTTTCATAAGGCAATTGTAATAATTGTGCTAAAGTCAACAACGCAAGATCATGGTTGTTTTCAGCAATTGTTAAATTTTGGATATCTCTACTGTAAGTTGCCTGTGTTTCAATTAACGTAGAATTTGGTTCTGAACCAGCCTCAACCAACATTTTCACCTGATCAACTTGAAATTCTGAAAACTCAACCTGAAGCTTGGCTAATTCTAAATTTTCTTTGTTAAATAATACGTTTAAATAAGTGTTCGCAACATTAAGTGATATATCGTCCTTTAACTTTTCTAATTCAAATTGATTTCTTTCAAGGCTTAGTTTACTTTGATTTAATAAATTAATATTTCTGAATCCATTAAAAACACTTTGGGAGAAACCAATACCAACAGAAGTAGAATAAAATTCTCTATCTCTAAATTCTCCAGGAAAGACTTCAATATTTCCTAGACTTGCGCCACCACTAATATTGGAACTTACAGCCGGTAAAAAATTTCCTTTGGCACTAATGATATCTTGTTCAGATGAAAGTAAACTATTTTCAGCCTGAAGGATTGTTATATTATTCTCTAATGCATGATCAACACATTGCTCTAGGGTCCATATTTTCTCTTGTGCAAATGAAATGCTAGTTATAAGCATGTAAAACGCTATATTTTTAATTTTTTTCATATTTACCAAATAATATTAGTTTTCAAATTCTCTGGAATTTTCATCTTGTCTTCTTCTGGTTTCATCTTCATCTTCATCCTCTACAGAATTCCATATTTTAATTTTATCCCCTTCTTTTATACCTTTTAATATTTCGACATTAATTCCATCAGAAATTCCAACTTCAACTTCTTTTGTAGCGAATGAACCATCTTCCTTTAGTATTTCAACGAAAGGTTTGTCTGTGATTCTATTAAACTGTAATAGGGATTCATTAATGCACAAAATATTCTCTTTTTGACCAATTGACATTATTGCATTTGCGCTGTAGCCAGCTCTTACATTAACGCTTTCAGGTATATCAACATCTGCCTTTATTTTAAACTGAACTGCACCTCCTTGTTCAATACCTTTTGGAGCAACAAATGTCAACTTAGCTTTGAATTCATCCTTTTCTAGTGCCCCTAGAATAACTTTAATTTCAGTTCCTTCAACAAGTTTAGAAACTTCTGTTTCATCAACTTGTCCTTCAAAAATCATTTTAGTCATATCTGCAACTGTAGCAATGGTTGTACCTGGGCTAAATGTATTAGTTTCAGTAATAGGACTTCCCTCTCTAATTGGAATTTCCAGAATAGTTCCTGAAATTTGAGATAAAACATTAGTATTTGCTGTGCTTCCACCTGTTAAGGTCCCTTTTTTTATAATTTTAAAATCATTCTCAGCTTGACTTAGGGATTCCATATTTTGTTCCATTGACAATTGACTATTTTCAAAATCCTGTTTGGAAATAACTCCCTTTTTGTATAATTTTTCACTTCTATCAAAAAGTTTTTTTGCATTATCGTATGATAATTTTGCTGAGTTAATTCTGCTGGTAGCACTTAATAATGCTTGCTCATTAGGTACTACTCTAATGCTTGCTATTAAGTCTCCTCTCATTACAATATCACCCTCTTCTACAAAAATTTTATCTATTATACCGCTTACCTGTGGTTTCAATTCAATTTCATCCTCTGGGTTTAGCTTTCCTGTAGCCACTACTTCTTTTTCAATTGAAGTGTAAAAAGGTTGTTCAGTTTCATAATCGATGATTGAAGCCGAATTTGCTTCCTTAAAATAATTTAATACGTATAAAAGTGAACCTATTGTCAGGAATATTATAATATACTTTACTTGTTTTTTCATTTATTTAATATTTATTTATTACTCTTCTCTTAAAGCATCAATTGGTTTTATACTCGTTGCTCTGTTAGCAGGTATTAGACCAATCAATGTCCCAAACACCACTAATATAATCACGGCAATAAAAACAACCAATATAGGTACTGATGCATTGATTAAAACCGAGTCTGGCCCACTACCAAAAGCAGAATCCATAGCAATTAAAATCCAACCACCCGTAATTATACCAAAAATTCCTGCTATAATTGTCAAGAAAATTGATTCAATAACAATTTGTCTTTTTATCTCAAAAGGTGTTGCGCCAATAGCTCTTCTTATGCCTATTTCTTTTGTTCTTTCTTTAACCGTTATTAGCAATATATTTCCGATGGCAAATACCCCAGCAATTAAAGTTGCTATACCTACAAACCAGGTCAAAAACTGCATACCCATCAAAAAACCTTCAAACCTGTCAAAAAGTTCACCCAAATTAAAACTTCCAAAAGCACGGTTATCCTCTGGATGAACATAATTCAGGTTCTTTAGTACCAGTTTTACATCTTTTTCTAATTGCCTAATATCAAAACCATCTTCACCAGTTACCGTTATCCAGCCTATATTATCTCCTTGATTATAGACCTTTTGAAAAGTTGTAAAAGGAATATGAAGCTGGCCTCCAAAATCAAAATCTCCTTGTTCAAAAACTCCAACAACTTTATAGTTTATCTCATTAATCTTTATAAAGTCCCCAATTGCCTCTTCATCTGCATCAAATAATTGCTTGAAAACATCATCTGAAATAACGGCTACTTTTTTACTTTCATTTATGTCAGATTGATTTATAAATCTACCATCAATTAAATTCTTTTTTTGAATCTGGTCCAATAACGGAAAGTCTCCAGACATTGTAAAACTAGCATATTGAACTCCTCTGACAACTTGTGCATCTCTAGCATTTCTGGGTAATAAAAATTTAATTCCTTTAACTTGATTTTTGATTTTTTCTAAATGAGAAAATTTTAAATTAGGTCTTCGTCCTTCTTGATATCCTTTAAAAGCTCTACTTGTTGATTGACCCCAAATAAAAACACTATTTGTTGCATAATCTCCAAATTGAACACTAAACTTGTTTTCAATTCCTTTTGCTGAGCCTAATAGACCTATTAACAGAAGAATACCCCACCATACACCTATCATGGTAATTACAGTTCTGAGCTTATTCTTTGTTAGGCTTTCCTTTAGCTCCTGCCAAGTATCTATATCAAATAAAAATTTAAACATATTATTCGTCTCTTAGTGCTACAATAGGTTTGATACTTGCTGCTCTGTTTGCTGGCACATAAGCAGCAATTAATCCAGCTAAGATTAAAGTAAATGTTGCTCCCACCACTAGTGATGTACTTACCCCTGGATCAGTAATCCAATAATCTCTTAAATCAAAAATGTTTAAAATTGCTCCTCCTAATAGAAGGCCAAAATATCCAGAGATGGCTGTTACAAAAATAGACTCTAAGACAATTATTAATTTAATTGATGAAGGGGGTGCACCCAAAGCTTTTCTAATTCCAATTTCTTTTGTTCTTTCCTTAACAATGAATATCATAATATTACTTATTCCTACAACACCAGCTACTAATGTACCCATTCCAATTATTAAAACTAAAATTGCTAAAACAGCATTAAACTGGGTTATTTCTTGATTTTCTCTTGCTCTATTTCTAGCTCTAACAGCTGACTGGTCATTATCAGCAACAAAGAAAATTTCTTTTATTTTATCAACCATATTATTACCCAAAGCAATCGCTTCTTGTTCAGTTAAATTAGCATTATATGTTAAATTTATCTGGTCTATGTAATCGTTATTTCCATATATTTTTTGGGCAGTTGATATTGGCATATAAATAACTCTAGCTTCATTGCTGTCAGACCCTTCCGTCCTTTCAACAAAAACCCCAACAATTTTAAATTTAATCTTATTAAGATCAAGGTATTTGCCGATAGGATCAATATTACCAAACAAATCCTCAACAACTAAGTTTCCTATAACAATGTTTTTGGTATTATTTTTAATATCTAGAGCATTAATAAATCTCCCATTTTTCATCTCAGACTTTTCAATGAACTGATGATCAGGGTTTACAGCCCTTACCGAGTAACTACTTTTTTCTGTTCCAAAACTAGCAGTAACATTTTTATATACCCTGCCAGTAATGAATTCAATATCATCACTAAACTCATCTTTTAAGGTCTTGTACAATGAATTATCAAATTGAATTCTTCTACCAGTTTGATATCCCTCAACTGCTTTAGAGGTACGCCCAGAATATATGAATATAGAATTATTTGCATCTCCGTTAAACTCATTGTTAAATGTATTTTGAAATCCATTAGCTATTCCAAATAAAATTGTAAATAACATAATGGCAAAAGCAACAGTGAAACCTGAAAGTAAGGTCCTAAGTTTATTTTTATTTAAACTTTGAAATATTTCTCTGAATAGACCAAAATCTAGCATTATATTAACCTATTTTGTTTAATTTTTTTGTCCTCTAAAATAACTCCATCTTTCAGCCTGACAATTCTTTTACACATTAACGAAATATCCTCTTCGTGAGTTACAATTAATATAGTTTTCCCTTCATCATTTAATTGTTGTAAGAATTGCATTATTTCATGAGAAGTAGCTGAATCAAGTGCTCCAGTTGGCTCATCAGCAAGTACTAATTTAGGTTCAGCAGCTAATGCTCTAGCTATTGCAACTCTTTGCTTTTGACCACCAGAAAGTTCATTTGGTAAATGTTTAGCCCAATCAGCAAGACCAACTTTTTCAAGATGAAACATTGCTTTTTCTTGTCTTTCCTTTCTTTTTAAACCTTGATAGTATAGAGGCAAAGCAACATTTTCTAAAGCATTTTTGAAGTTTATTAGGTTAAAAGATTGAAAAACAAACCCTAAAAACTTATTTCTGTATTGTGCAGCTTTCTTTTCTGTTAAATTTTTAATTTCAATGCCATCTAATGTGTATTCCCCAGAATCAAGTTCATCAAGTATTCCGATAATATTAAGCAAAGTTGATTTTCCAGACCCAGAGGAACCCATAATAGCCACCATTTCCCCTTTATTAACACTAAGATTAATTCCCTTAAGTACATGCAGACTTGAGTCTCCCATTTTATAAGACTTGTGAAGGTTGTCTATTTTTAACATTTTAGTCTCTGATTTATAATTGCAAAGGTTAGTAAAAAGAAGGCTAAATGTTGTTAATTAGTTGTTAAAACAAAAATTATAGATGTTAACATTTTAAGCTATCCAATTATCTTTATCTAGGTCATTGGGCATTCTTTTTAGAGATATGGTCTCATCATCAATATACTTGGTTTGTTGATTAGACAAGTTAGAACTGCTTGGTTGTTTATTATCTATATCCTTTCTTAACCAATAATAAACACAAAAAATCATAAAAAAAACCAATAGGTAAGGAAGAAATGCTAAATATACTATACCGTTATTAATACCCTCTGCCATACCTTCATTTTCACTACTTTCAAGTACAGCTCTACACATCGCACATTGAGCATAAACGAAGTCAGAGAACAGAAAAAATAGTGTTATGAATAATTTATCTCTCATTAAATATAATATGGGGCTATCATCAGATAAACTATTACACCGGTTACGGCTACATAAAGCCATATAGGAAATGTAATTTTTGCAATTTTTTTGTGTCTTACAAAATCACCTGTTATTGCTCTTATATAAGAAAAGAGAACAAAAGGAATTACCGTTATAGAAAGTAGTATATGCGATATTAGAATGAAATAGTAAAAATATTTAATCAGTCCCTCTCCTCCAAACGATGTAGGATCTGTTGTAATGTGATAAGCAATGTACAAAACCAGAAATAACAATGATAAAGCTATACATATTTTAATCAATCTTTCATGTAATTTTCTATTTCCATTCTTTATAGCAATTACTGCAAAAATTAGAAGAACAGCAGTAATTCCATTAGTTGTAGCATAAATCGGAGGTAAAAATTTTAATGGTTCTGCAAATGGTAAATTTTCTAACAATATGATTGGTTCAAAATTTGGGGATCTTAAATCAAATATTAGCTTATCTGCATTCCACTTTAAGAAGAGCAGTAATGCTACAAGTGTAGGAACAATAAATGATACTATTAATGTAAGTCTGTTATATAATTTCACTTTTTCTGAACTCATTTTATTCACTTAATAATTTTAAGAGATCTTCTTTCAAAACCGTAATTTCCTCGGACTCTCCATTTGAATCTAATTTTTCTTGGAAATTTACGGATCCTTTATAATAGATTTTTGGGTTTCCAAATTGATCATTTCTGCACCTTATATAACCATTTTTATCAACCAATGCAAAGTATCCAGAATGCTCAAAACCATCAACAAATTCTGTACTTGCTGCAGTGTAAAGATTGAATCCATCATTTGCAAGCTTGTATATATCGTCTCTGTTACCTGTCATTAAATTCCAATTAGAATTTACAATTCCGTTATCATTTGCATACTCATTCAAAACTTCTACTGTATCATATTCAGGGTTAATCGAAAATGATGCTATACCAAATTCAGGAAAAGCTGTAAAACTATTTTGAATATGAACTAGGTTTGTATTCATTATAGGGCAAATTGTGGTACAAGTTGTAAAAAAGAATTCGACAATATAAACTTTACCGAGATAATCACTATTAGAAATAAGTTCTCCATTTTGATTAATAAATTTAAAATTAGGAACCATTTTCCTTTCGTTATTTATCAATAAATAAGGAAGTGAATCAATATTTTTTTCAAAATTATCAAGCTTCAAGCTCCTGCTTTCACTTCGAGAAATATCATTATTTTTTACTCGATCAATAATTCTTGGAACAAAAACCAAACCAAAAGCGATAATTAACGCACCTATTAAAATATTTCTTTTATTCATCATTTCCATCAAAATTACTTATTCGTCTAATATTAGAATTGAAATTTCCTTTTCTTTTTTGTCTATATTCTGTAAATAAAATCCGAATATCATCATTCATTTTTTTCTTTATTTCAGAAACTAGAATCGAATTATATGAATATAATCCATAAGAACCATCCTTAATATCATTATCAGTGTCATTAATTCTGCCTCTTTGGTTTCTTAACTTATCAATTATAAAAACTTGGTTTGTGAAATTTAAGGAATCCAGATTTTGATTTGACCTTAAGGACTTATAAATATCATTTATAACCTTTGTATCAGCAGTAGCAAAATACCAATTTTCTAAATTACCGGAATATGTTGTTTTTTCTAGTTCATACATCACGTCTTTTAACTGCATAAAATAAGGGTATTTACTACCAATAGTAACAATTTGAAAATTCTTGAAATTTGTAAATTTATCATAAACTAGCTCTTTAATATTAAAGGCATTTGTCATATTTGAATATGGATAATCTCCAAGAAACATTAGAACTGTAATTTTATCTTCTAACGTTGTGTTTCGATTAGCAACAAATTCAAACGAATCTAATTCTTTGACATTCTCTTTTACAATATCTAGTGGTTTATAATTATGAGTTGCTGGATATAGGAATAATAAAAATATAACTGGCAATAAAAAAAGAATTCCCAGAATAATCCATTTTCTGTAAAAAGTATTAATCACGATTTAATTAAAATTAAAAATCTGTTTTGATATAGTTTGACGAGTCATAAAACTCATCAAAAATGTATCCTCCCTCTTGAATTAAAATAAATGTAAGGTAAAGAATTAAAAAAACAGCTGTCCATACTACAACTCTCCTCAATATAGAAGTTTCATCACGCATGTGCATGAAGTCCCAAGTGATATAATATGCCTTTACAATTGTAAGAATTATAAATATCCAATTTAGAAGTTTAAGATTTAAAAAGTATTCATTTAAAACTGCTGGTTTATATATACCTAGTACTACCTCAACCAAGGTAACTATTGAAAGAAGAATTAATACTCCAATTATCTTTTGAGTGTTAGACTTAAATTTTATAAGTCCTCTAAAAATTTCCAATTTGTGTGCGTGTCCTGCCATATGATTATACTAAATAGAAAAATGTGAAAACAAAAACCCAAACTAAATCTACAAAATGCCAATAGAGACCAACTTTTTCTACCATTTCATAACTTTTTCTTTTTTCATAAGTGCCGATAATGACATTGAAGAAAATAATAACATTAAGTACAATTCCTGAGAAAACGTGAAAACCATGAAAACCAGTAATAAAGAAAAAGAAATTAGCAAATAAAGGAACCCCATATTCGTTTTCAATAAGATTAGCTCCATTTACAACAGAGACCCCGGTTGATTTCAAAATATCTAAAGACTCTTCACGGGATAGTACAGTTTTGTGACCGTTATCATCTAAATTTTGAGTTCTGATAACAATATTTGGTGATGCCTCCATTCCTGCAATTACTTCTTCAACAGAGAATGATGGCAGAGTTGATTCATCTCTATACCATATTCCATTATATTTTTGATGCTGATCCCTTGAGCTAGAATAAACAAAAGCAAAGTCACTAACAGCTACTCTCTTCGAAGTTTCTAAATCTAAAAATTGAAGTATATTTCCTCCTTTTGTCTTAACGGCACCATAATCACCTTTGATAAAAGTTGCCCATTCCCATGCTTGAGAACCAACAAAAATGATTCCTCCAATAATCGTTAAAAACATGTAAAAAGTAACCTTGGCTTTATTCATTTTATGTCCAGCATCAACGGCAAGAACCATTGTTACAGATGACATAATCAAAACAAATGTCATAAAAGCAACATATATCATTGGGAGCTCTTGACCATGCATAAATGGAACGTGTGTGAAAACTTCATCGGCAATTGGCCAAGAATTTGCATATTTAAATCTAGCAAATCCATAAGAGACAATAAATCCAGAAAAAGTTAATGCATCAGAAACAATGAAAAACCACATCATCATTTTTCCGTAGGATGCGTTAAGGGGTTTATTCCCCCCTTTCCAAATCTTTTCATTTGAAGTTCTACTTGCTGTAGCGTCCATAGTTTGATTTAATGAGGTACAAAAATAATTATTTTAACCGAAGAAAACTAAAAATATAAAGAGGTAAATCCATAAAATATCTACAAAATGCCAAAAAATTGAAGCAAGATCGAAACCGGTATAGTTTTCATGGTTATACACCCCCTTTAGATTTTTGATAAAAACTACAATTAATGCAATTAATGCCACAATTACATGAACTAAATGCACAAAAGCAATTAAAAAAATAAAGGAACTATTGATTGAACTTGTTGGGCCTGTAAAATGGTATCCGTTAGCCATTATTTGACCAAAACCTAAAAATTGGAATACTATAAATAAAGTTCCCAACAATATTGTGATTAATAATAAAACTGAAACTCTTTTTTGTTGATTTTTTATAAGTAGTCTCCTGGCAAAAATCAATATTATACTGCTTGAAAGTATAAAGATTAAGCTATAATAAAAAGCTTCTGGTAAATCAAAATTTTGAACCCAATCCTCTCTACTTTTACTTACTATAAAGGCACTTGTTAATCCGGCAAAAGTCATGAACAGTGACCCGATTCCAAACCATAGCATCATCTTCAATGCTCTATTTCTTTTATTTTTAAGTGAATTCATAATTAGAATATTTTATCAAATAAAAAGGTAAGTTGAATAAATGTAAGGTAAATCACACTAGTCAACATTAATTTTTTTGCATTCTCATTTTTTCCGTCTAAAAATAGAATATAAGATTTGTGAATTAGAAGAGCTCCTAAAGCAAAAACAGCTAAAACTCCAACAAAACTAAGCTTTAGTTCACCGGTAATTCCAAAAAAGGGGATTATAGAAACTAATACAGCCCATATCGAATAAAACAAAATTTGTGCCGATGTGGACTTGTCTTTTCTTCCGGTTGGTAACATTTTAAAACCAGCTTTTTCATAATCGCTATTTTGAGACCATCCAATTGACCAAAAATGTGGGAACTGCCAAAAAAATTGCATCAAAAATAAAGTTAAAGCTTCGATTCCTATATCATTAGTTGCTGCCACCCAACCAATCATAAAAGGGAAAGCACCAGGGATTGCTCCAACAAAAACCGAAAGTGGGGTTATCAATTTCATTGGGGTGTAGACAGCTGTGTAAATAAATATTGAGACAGCTGCAAGAATTGCAACCTTGAGGTTAATCAAATACATAAAAATTAATCCGATTAAAGCTGAAAGGATTGCTAAAAATAAAGCTAGTTTTGGGGTAATTTTTTTTTTTGGTAACGGACGATTTTGAGTCCTTTTCATAAGCTTATCTAAATCCCTTTCTATTATTTGATTAAAAATATTTGATGAACTTACAATAAGAATACCTCCTGCAATTAAATAAAAAAGCTGAATAAAATTTACTTCAGCTACCCCAAGAAAATAACTAATAAATGATGAAAAAACAACACTCAGGGTCAGCCTAAGTTTTGTTAGCTCTTTGATTATAGATAATGAAGTATTTGTCGACAAACTTTATTCTAAATTAACTGCAAATATAATGTATATTATA
>Ga0160422_10001834_pt1 | contig 13249 bp, 12 predicted proteins | sample Fk160mmetaG_FD_108192 | JGI IMG/M metagenome (GOLD analysis project Ga0160422, IMG submission 108192) | Marine microbial communities from the Central Pacific Ocean - Fk160115 60m metaG | ecosystem: Environmental > Aquatic > Marine > Oceanic > Photic zone | place: The Central Pacific Ocean...
CATTATTTTCATCGACGAATTGCACACCATTGTCGGAGCCGGAGCCGCCGAAGGGGCGATGGACGCTTCCAATATTTTCAAACCCGCCCTTAGTCGAGGCGAACTACAATGTATCGGAGCCACGACCTTGGCGGAGTATCGCAAGTACATAGAAAAGGACTCCGCCCTCGATCGTAGGTTTCAATCGGTCAAGGTTGAGGCTCCCTCTGTGAAAGACACGGTCTTGATTCTCAAGGGAATTCGCCCGAAATACGAAGAGCATCATAACGTCAACTTCACGGACAAGGCTCTGGAAGCCGCGGCAAAACTGACCGATCGCTACGTAACGGGAAAGTACCTTCCGGACAAGGCGATTGATGCGGTGGATGAGGCCGGAGCAAGATCACGAATGGAGTCTCTCAAGAGACCTCCTGAGATTGAAGATTTGTCGGATGAAATAAAGGAAGTGTGCGCCCTGAAGGAATCAGCCATTTCGGATCAGAATTTCGAAGAGGCAGCCGATGCTCGTGACAAGGAAAAGAAGTTGCGAGCCAAGCGCGAAAGGGTTCTCGAAAAATGGAAGAAAACTCGTGAGGAAAAGCGAGCTTCCGTGGACGAGGATGATATGCTTCAGGTCGTTGCCGATTGGACGGGGATTCCTCTCAACCGCATGGAGGCGAAGGAATCCAAAAAGCTTCTTAAGCTCGAAGAGGATTTGCGTGATCACATTGTCGGACAGGATTTCGCCACCGAAGTCGTGGCCAAAGCCTTGCGGCGGTCTCGCGCTGATCTAAAGGATCCTAAAAGGCCCATCGGTTCCTTTATGTTTCTGGGGCCCACCGGTGTCGGTAAAACTCACCTGGCCAAGATTTTAGCGGAACGCATATTCGGCGATCAGGACTCTTTGATTCAGATAGATATGTCGGAATATATGGAAAAGCATGCGGTGTCGCGTATGATCGGTTCTCCTCCGGGATACGTCGGTTATGAGGAAGGCGGTCAGTTAACCGAAGCCATTCGCCGCAAACCCTATGCAGTGATTTTGTTCGATGAAATTGAAAAAGCTCATCCGGACGTGGCCCAAATCCTTCTCCAAATTTTGGAGGATGGTCGATTGACGGACAGTCTGGGTAGAAAAGTCGATTTTCGAAACACCATTTTGATCATGACTTCCAACGTTGGGGCTCATATTCTCCAGCGCAACACCTCCATGGGCTTTTCCATTGGAGATGCCGACCAAGATTTCGAAAACACCAAAGGGAAAATCATGGACGAGGCTAAAAAGTCCTTCAAACCCGAGTTTTTGAATCGCCTCACCGAAATTGTGATTTTCCGTCCTCTTGCAAAGGAAAGCATGAAATCCATCGTGGATTTGGAATTGGACAAGGTTGCCGGTCGCCTTCGTGAGAAAAAGCTCAAGTTGGAAGTTTCCGATGAAGCCAAGGAATTTCTCATTGAAAAGGGATACGACGAAAAACTGGGAGCCCGCCCACTTCGAAGGGCCGTCGAAAAGTATTTGGAAGACAACTTGGCCGAAGCCCTTCTCTCGGGTAACATTAGAAAATCCAAGCCCATCAAAGTCATTCTCTCCGAAGATGATGAGAAGGGTTTGTGTTTTGAGCAGACCAAGGGGAAAGACAAGGTATCGGTATCTTCCTCCGAAGAAAAGGAAGAGGATAAGGATTCTTAGTCTTTTTCCGTCTTCCTTTTCCCACTACCATTCAAACCCTCTATGCAAAGAACCCTCATACTTCTCAAACCTGATTGTTTGGAGAGCAAAATCGCCGGTCAGGTGATTAGTCGTTTCGAAAACCAAGGATACTCCATTATGGCGAGTAAAATGATCCAATTGGACGACGAGCTTCTTCAGGAACATTATGCTCACGTCGCCCATTTGCCGTTTTTTCCAGACATTGCCGCATTCATGAGTTCACGCCCCGTGATGGCCTTAATTCTTGAAGGAGAGAATGTCATTCAAGGGGTTCGCGACCTATTGGGACCAACTGATTCGACGGTGGCTCCGTCTGGTACGATCCGTGGGGACTTGGGTACTGATAGAATGCGAAACGTGGTTCATGCATCTGATGGACCGGACACCGCCTCGGCTGAGATCGAGCGATTTTTCAAAGCCGATCAGATTTGCGCTCTATCCTAATCCTCCCTTTGCAAAAGGCATACGGAAAAGGCTGCAATAGCTTCCTTTCTACCTACACAGCCAACGGATTCGTTGGAGGTTGCCTTTAGGCCAATTTGGCTAGGTTCAATCCGTAGAATTTGGGAAAGGTTCAACTTCATCCTTTCGAGATAAGGCGAAAGCTTTGGCTCTTGCGCGACGAGGGTGAGGTCTAGGTTCGCGATGACATAACCCTCGGACTTGCAGGCAAGGGCCGCTTTCTGCAAAATAATCTTTGAGTCCAAGTCCTTGCAGGCAGGGTCGTTGTCAGGAAAGTGGTGCCCGATGTCGGGAAGAGCCAAAGCCCCGAAGAGAGAATCAGCCAAAGCATGGATAAGGCAATCGGCGTCCGAATGTCCGAGCAGTCCATGACTGTGTTCAATTTCAACTCCTCCAAGGACGAGCTTCCTTCCTTCGACCAATCGATGAAGGTCATAGCCTTGCCCAATTCTAAAGGGTATCCTTTTCATTTTTAATCAGAAATCTTAGGTATTCGTAGTCTTCGAAAGTCGTGATTTTCGGATTCGCGTAACCGGGATCAAGGAAGATTGATTTTTCCCCGATCAATTCAAGTGCGGAAATTTCATCGGTAATATCCACCTTTTTTTCCAAAGCCAATTTCAAACCTTTTTCAAGCAAGTCCTTCCGGCATACTTGAGGGGTTTCCATATGCCACAATTGAGAACGATCGATGGTTTGCGTGCTTTGAGGATTTTCGGGGAATCTCGAGTCTTCAATTCTTCTTATGGTGTCTCGAACCGGGCGAGCAACTGCAATGGAGTTTGTTCTTTTGGTTACTTGCTCGGCGAGAATGGAGATCGTTGAGCTGCGAATCAATGGCCTTGCGCAGTCATGGACCTGAACGAACAGGCAATGATCCGGCAACGCCTCGACACCCCTTGAAACCGAATCCTTTCTCTCTTGTCCGCCCTCAGCGAAGATTGGTTCTAGCTCCCTTTGAACGGTTTCGCAGGCTTTGGAAAATTCTTTCTCTAGGATTTGTCTTTGTCGGTCATCTCGGAACACCACAACGAAGTCTTGGATTGCCTGACAGTTCAGGAAAGCTTGGCAGGAAAGCCTGAATGCGTTGGTGCATTCAATGGGATGCAGAAGTTTGTCTTGGACTTCTCCATCCATCCTTTTTCCACTACCTGCGGCTAATAGCAATACGCCCTGCATGATGAGAAGTTTCCCTTTACTCCATTTCAGCAATGATACTTGCAAGAGCCTGAGATGGTTTTGGCGCGGCCAAAATGGGTCTGCCGATAACCAAATAGTCGGCTCCCGCACGCTGCGCTTGCCCAGGAGTCATAATTCTCTTCTGATCACCGATATCCGAACCGCTCGGACGAATTCCAGGAGTAACCAACTTTGTTTCGGAAGGTAAGAGCGGTCGGAGCATCCCCAACTCCAAAGGGGAGCATACGATGCCTCCAATTCCCGATTCGGCTGCAAGTTTGGCCAGCTTGATGACTTGGTTCTCGACGGGCGAATCCACTCCAATTGAAGACAGGCTTTCCTCATCCATGGAAGTAAGCACGGTTACGGCAAGTAAAGTGACCTCCGGCATTAGCGTTTTGGCTTCGTGGGCACATTCCGCCAAGGCATCAGGACCTGCCGTTGCATGTAGGGTTAACATGCTTATGGGAAGTGATGAAAGGCTCTCCAAAGCTTTGGACATGGTGTTGGGAATATCGTGAAGCTTTAAATCCAAGAAAATTCGCTTTCCCATTTCCGCAATTTCGCGAAGTAAGTCCGGACCGTCACGAAGGTAGGATTGTAAGCCCACCTTAACCCATTTGAGTTGATCTCCCGTTTCTTGGAGGATGGTTGTGGCCTTGGCTCGACTTTCCACGTCCAAGGCAAGAATGATTTCTGGTCTAGAATTCGACACAACCAACATCATGCGTTCCTCTGGCTTCGAGCCAATTCAATTCTTTCGAATCGCCCAAATGAGCAAAGGTTGTTACTAGAAGAATAAGAAAATGAAAACGTTGGACGCAGTCAGAAAGGTATGCATGCCCTCATGGGCAAAGCTCAACCTGTTTCTTGCGGTTACCGCTAAAAGGCAGGACGGTTTTCATGAAATTGTCTCGGTCATGGCGAAGATTGAATTGCATGATTTGGTTTCATTGGAAAGGACCGATAACGAGGGCGAGCTTTCCTGTTTTTGCCCGGTTGCGGAAAATCTGAACGGAGAGCAAAACCTTGCCGCCAAAGCGGTGAGGGCTTGGAGGAAACAAACCAGTCTTGATTTTGGAATAAGGATTGAAATTAGCAAAAGAATTCCCCAAGAAGCCGGATTAGGTGGAGGGAGTTCGAATGCAGTTGCCGCTCTACTGGGATTGAATCGTTTTGTCGTTGGTGGCTTGGATGATGAAACCTTAATCAGAATAAGCGCCGAATTGGGTTCCGATTGTCCAAGTTTTCTCAAGGAAAGTTTTTCCTTGGCGCTTGGAAGAGGCGAAGTGGTTCAAACGATTGAATCCTCCGTTACGCAAAGACTCAAGCATCGGGGAATCTTTTTGTTCAAGCCACCGATTGGGCTTTCCACTAGGGAGATTTATGAGAGTCTGGCCCAAAATGAGGGGAATTACGACTCGAAGGAGGAAGCCAAGCTCCGCATTGATTCCTGGTTGAAGGGAGAAGTTCGAACCGAAGCTTTTTTGAGTAATACCTTGGAAAATCAAGTATTTCTCAAGCATAGCTATTTTGCGCCCCTTTTTGACCGAATCGCCGGTGAATTTGGAGTTGTCCCAATTATGACAGGGAGCGGTTCCTGTTGTTTCTGTCTGGATAACGGTCAGGTTTCATTCGAGGACTTCAAATCGCGGATTTGGGACGCTTGGGGGGAAGATTCCATTGTCATAAAAAGTCGCTTCCGTTGACGAGAACGTCAGAATATGATTCCAAACCGATGAAATTTAGTTCATGATAGATCGTTTTTGGGATGTTATGAGTCACCAATCAGAGAGCTCAAAATCCGGGGAAGTGGTCCTTTATGGAATAGCGGCTTCACCCGGCGTTTCGCATGGTCAGGTCTTCCGCTTCCTTCATGATGAGGTGGAGGTCCCCCGTTATGAAGTCGCCAAGGATGAACAGGAATCTGAGATCGCGCGCTTTAAGGATGCGTTGAAACAGACCCACGATCAAATTACCGAAGTTCGGGAAAGCGTGGCCAGAAACCTTGGAGACAAGGAAGCTTCTATCTTCGATGCGCACCTTCTTGTCTTGGAAGATCAGGCTTTGATTGATGACGTGGTCGGGGAGATTCATAAGACGGGAGACAACGTTGAGCAATGCCTGCATCGGGTGTCTCAGAGGTATTATGACTATTTCAATCAATTGAAAGACGAATACCTTCGCGAGCGAGCCAGCGATCTGCAGGATATTTCGAGAAGATTGCTGAGAAACTTGGTTGGAGCTACGGCCGCAGGCACTGCCTTTTTGGCCGAACCTAGAATCTTGGTTTCCGAAGACTTGACTCCCTCTGATACGGCGTCCCTTGATCGTTCGAAGGTTCTTGGCATTGCCACCGAATCAGGCGGAAAAACCAGTCATGCGGTGATCATGGCTCGTGCGAGTGGAGTTCCAGCAGTCGTAGGTTTGCGAGAATTGACTTCAAAGCTTTCGGATGGAGATACCCTTCTCATCGATGGGTTTGAGGGAATTGCCATCATTAACCCTGTGGAAACCACTTTGTTTCGCTACGGGAAAGTGGGGCTGAGAAGAAAGAAGATAAAGGACCTGCTTGAGGAGCAGGCTCATCTACCCGCAGAAACCAAGGATGGGCAAGGGTTCAACTTATTCGCCAACGCTGATTCTGTCGAGGAGGTTGCGAGCGGAATAGAATCCGGTTGTCAAGGCGTCGGGCTTTTTAGAACCGAATCCCTTTTTCTGAGAAAGAATGAGATACCATCCGAGGACATTCAATTCGCAGAGTACAAAAAGGTCGTTCAAGCCGCCAGTTCCCTACCTGTTACCATAAGAACTTTGGATTTGGGTGGTGATAAGATCTTGGATGCAAGTGGGCGGGAAAAAGAGGAAAATCCATTCATGGGGTTTCGGGCCATTCGATATTGCCTGCGCAATCCGGCAATTTTCTTGGAACAACTTCGCGCGATTTTACGAGCGAGCGCTCATGGGCAAGTCAAAATCATGTTTCCCATGATCAGCGGAGTCGGAGAGATCATTCGAGCAAAGGAATTTCTCTTTACGGCAAAGAGACAGCTTTCCGAAAAGGGTGAGAAATTTGACGAAAATATCCCCGTCGGTTGCATGATCGAAACACCGGCCGCTGTTTCCATTTGTGATCTTTTGGCCGACGAGGTTGATTTTTTTAGCGTGGGTACGAATGATTTGGTTCAGTACCTTCTCGCCGTTGATCGGATTAACAACCAGATCGCTTATCTTTACGAACCTCATCATCCCGCCGTAATCCGCGCCCTTGAGCAGGTTTTCGAAGTATCCAAAACCAAAGGGGTGGAGGTCACGGTATGCGGAGAAATCGCAGGCGATCCTCATTTCCTTCCCTTACTCTTGAGTTTGGGGGTTGATTCTCTGAGTGCGGCAGCTCCTCTCTTGGCTGAATTGAAGTTTTTCGGCCGCCAATTTTCCTATGATGATGCTTTTCGTCTTTTGGAAAAGGTCCGCACTTGCCGCCGTCCTTCCGAGATCAACAGGATTCTAAAGGACTTTTATGACGAAAAAATTTCCGATTTGCTTGGGTAATTGCAGGGGATTCTTATTCGTCCTGAAACTTGGATGCGAACAGTTCGGTTAATTCACCCTTTAACTCCTCGGCATTCGGGCACTCAGCTTCGAAGTCCAATTGCGTGCCTTTGGCGGCGGCCAACATCATGATTCCCATTATACTTTTGGCGTTCACTCGTTCGTTTTCCTTGGTTACCCATACTTCTCCCGAATAACGAGATGCAATTCGAACAATCATTGCCGCCGGTCTTGCGTGAACACCCATTTTATTTGACACCTCTAGGGTAAAGCAAAGGCCCGAACCTTCTTTTTTTGCTCCCGAATCGTTCATCTACAGAACAATAAAGGAGCGATATCAGAAAAAAGACAAAGGAAAAGTTTTTGCTGCAAAGAGAGTGATCGATGCAAAAAGGGCGGCAACCAGGTCGTCGATCATAACTCCCATACCTCCGGAAATGGATTGCAGTCTCTTGATTCCAAAAGGTTTGAGGATATCAAAAAAGCGGAAAACCAGAAATCCCGCAAAAAGCCATCCGAATGATTTCAGCTCGTTCTGAGAGTTTATTTCTTGAGGGATCAGAAGGAAAACAAAGGGAATTGCGGTGAATTCGTCCCAGATGACTTCACCCGGGTCTGATTTCCCCAAGATTTCCTCCGCTTTGGAGCATAATGGAATTCCAAAGAGAAAAAGCGGAATAAACAGCAGCGATACGAGCAAGGGACTCATCTTGGCGATCAGGACCAAACAACCGAAAACGCACAATCCAACCAAGGAACCGAAAGTACCGGGAGCGGGAAGCTTTTTTCCTACAGGCCCAAGGGTTGCCAAGCCAACGAACAGTTCGGGTATTCTCACGGATCGTTTTCTTCGACGAAGAAACGCCAATATTTCGCCATGTAGACTATGCCTGAGTAAACCGTTATGGCCGTGGCGAGAAGTAACGTAAGCGATCCGCTGAAGTCCAAAGCGAGTACGAGGTTTTGATGCCAGGATTGGGTGGCATAATGAGCGAAGTCCACACTCATTGAGAGTTTAGCCAAAATCAGACAAATGCAGGTGAGTTGTATGACGGTCTTGAGTTTGCCTATCTTTTCGGCGGCGAGAGTCTTTCCTCTTCCTGACGCAACCAACCTCAATCCGGTAATGAGAAGTTCCCGTGATAAAATCAAAAGAATCGGGAAAAGGGCCCATTTCCCCAATTCTCCCAAAGCCAGCAAACTCACGAACATCCCGAGAGTCAAAACTTTGTCAGACAAGGCATCCATAAATTTCCCGAATTCGGAAACCTGGCCGAATTTTCTAGCCAACCAACCATCCAGCCAATCGGTGAGTGCGGCAAAAAGAAAAACTAAAAGCGCAATGGTTCTGACCCAAGACCAACTTTCTTCAGGCGGTGGATAGAGTAATCCGATCACCACAAGCATGAGTGGAATTCTCGATAGGGTAAGCAGATTAGGCAGGTTCATGACGGTTATGGAGGACGATACGGGTTGAACCTAAGTATTGCAATCTTAAGGCAATGAAGCTTGGTGATGGACTTCGCCGGATGTGTCGCTATCTTTTCTTCCTTCATGACAACCGCACTTTATCCGGGGACTTTCGATCCAGTGACCATGGGGCATTTGGACGTCTTGTCGAGAGCTTCAAAACTTTTTGATCGCGTGATCGTTGCGGTATCGGGGGGGAACTCCTCCAAAAACACGACCTTCGACGTGGAGAGTAGAGTGGAAATGGTAAGGGAAAACTTGGATTCCTTCTCGAACGCCACCGTGGAATCTTTTGAAGGATTGCTGGTCGATTATGCCAAGAGTAAGCAAGCAACCGTTTTGGTTCGCGGGCTAAGAGCCGTTTCCGATTTCGAATACGAATTTCAAATGGCTCAAATGAATAGGCATTTGGATTCCGAACTGGAGACGATTTTTCTTATGCCCAACGAAAAGTACTTCTACACAAGCTCACAACTGATCAAGCAAGTTCATTTGTTCGGTGATAAGGAAACGGATTTGGTACCCGAAAACGTCTTGCGCGCTCTGCGAAGTCTTTCCCAAGGAAGCTGAAGGATTCTTGGGTTCGACGAAGACCGGATGAAAGCAAGTGATCAGAAAGTGAAACGATCCACTTTTGGCGTCGTTTTTCTGACGATCTTTTTGGATATGGTCGGTTTTTCGGTTTTGTTTCCACTATTCCCGGAGATGCTTGATCACTACTTGGCTCGGGAGGCTAGACTCGGAGGTGGTTTGGTCACTGATTTCGTAGATTTCATTCTCGGCTTTTCCATTGTCGGGCAGGATGCGGGCTCCTTTCGTTTCGAAACGGTTATTTTCGGAGGAGCATTGGGATCCCTTTATGCGGTTCTACAATTCTTCTTCGCTCCCATATGGGGGCGATTGTCGGATAAGATAGGAAGGCGTCCGGTCCTTCTTTACACACTTGGAGGCACTTGCCTGGGATACCTCCTTTGGATTTTTGCCGGTGATTTTTGGATTTTGGTTCTATCTCGCATCCTGGGTGGTGTCGCGAGCGGAAATTTATCCGTTGCCACCGCAGCGATCGCGGACGTCACTTCACGAGAGAATCGATCCAGAGGGATGGCTTTGGTAGGCATAGCTTTCGGTTTGGGATTTATCTTAGGTCCTGCCTTGGGAGGATTTTCCTTCTATTGGCAGTTGTCATCGGTCTCGGATGGGATTTTTTCGTTCACGCCCTTTTCTTCGGCCGCTTTGATCAGTCTTAGTCTTGCGGTGCTTAATCTGCTCTGGGTGTGGGTGCGATTCCGTGAAACTTTGGCTGAAGATAAGAGAGGAAGCGATGGGAAACCCAAACCTGCCATTTTTCAACTTGGAAGGATCGAGAACGATGCTGTCCGAAAAACTTGCCTCGCATATCTCTTTTACATGATTTCTTTCAGCGGGATGGAATTCACTCTCACTTTTCTTGCAGTCGAGCGGTTTTCCTATTCTCCTCGAGAAATCGTTAATATGTTCTTGCTGATTGGTCTGACTCTCATTTTTGCCCAAGGATTTTTCGTTCGCAGATTCGTTGGTAAAATCGGAGAAAGAAGGATGGCTCTCTTGGGGATTTTGCTTGGAACTTTGGCTTTTCTGATGATTTCGAACTCTTTTGACGAAATCACATTTTTCATTGCTCTCTTTCTTATGTCCTGTGGTGTCGCTTTGATTAGTCCGACTTTAACTGCATTGACTTCCCTCCATTCCGGTGAAAGCGATCAAGGTTTTCATCTTGGGATCTTTCGTTCCTCCGGTTCGATGGCAAGAGCATGTGGTCCACTGCTTGCCGGTTTGGTTTATTTCACTTGTGGTTCGGTTACCGCCTACGTCTTTGGGGCGGTTATTTTGCTTCTTCCTTTCCTTATCTTAAGGAAAGTGCCTCAGCCAACTCCTCCCGTGTCTGAAAAAGTGGCATAATTTTAGTAGGATTTCCCTCGCCAAAATTTTGGAAATCCTTACGATATTCCTTTTCCGATTGAAAAAATAACAAACTCGCCGGCAACCTGCTTTACCCAACCAACTGAATGAACCTCGAAGTAATCGATCGCCTGATCGAACAAGATCCAACCCTTGAATCATCACGCCCTGCCTTTGAGGCAATGAAGGAAGGTGCATGTTGCATCCATCGAAGTTGGGGTTTTGGCCAAATTTCGGGTTTTGAATCGGAGCGTGGTATGATCTTAATCGATTTCGATGAAGATGAGAGGAAAAGCCATGCCATGGATCCGGTTTTTTGTTTGGGAAAGCTGGAGGTTTTGGATGATGATCATATCCTATCCAAGCACCGTTCGAATCCTGAAGAGGTCGAGTTGATGGCCAAGAAGGAACCCGTCAGTCTTATCATAGAAATTCTTTCCAAAAGCGAAGATGGCTGTTCATCCACTCGTGAAATTGAAAAGATTCTCGGTTATCTTTTGGGTCCCGCAAAAGCCAAGAAATGGTGGACTGCAACCAAGAAACTGTTGGTTAAGGATCCGAGAGTTGCGGTTCCCAATAAAAAAACCGAACCCTACGTCTTGCGCGACGAACCCGTTAAACCGGAGCAGGAAGTACTCCTGGACTTTTTCGAGGAGAAGCGCTCCAAGGAAAAGATCGCGCTGGCAGAGAAGCTTTTCGATTTGGCTACGGAAAAAGAGGCTTTGCATGGGGATTTGCCACAAGTTCTCCATGAACTGACCGTTGCCATTATGGAGGCTCGTAACCTCAGTCAAGCGGACCGACTGTATGGTATTTGGGTACGCAACAATTTGGCCCGTGACGTTGAGGAGGATGTTGAAAAACTTGAGCCAACTTCCGCTTCGATTCTGAATGAGTGCGAAGGTGACTTACCCGGATTGGCCAATCAAATGCCGACCAAGTTTCATTCTCGTTTCCTTGATCTGGTTACCAGAGTTTATCCTGAAAACTGGAAACCTTTAATTGTCAACCTTTTGCAAAATACAGCCGTTAAGTTTTCAGGCGAATGCGCTCATTTTCTGGTGGATCGCGAAGAATCCGATTTGCTGGTCAAATCTCTCAACACTTGGCTGGACGAACAAAGCCTTAAGGCTCCTGTCCTCTTATGGGTACTGAAGTTCAGGGATCTTGCCAAATTCAAGGATTTGCTCAGCGATTTGATTAGTCCCAGACTACTCACCGCAGTTTTCTCCGCGATCGATTACGAATCTTTGCAGAACACCACCACAAGGAGGATTCCTCTTGCAGAAATTCTCTCCGAGGACAAGGAATTGCTACCCGATATTTTGAGCAAAGGCTCCTCCGAAAATGCGAAAGATTTGGCTCAAGCCCTTCTGCTTAATCCTGGATTTGAAGATTTGAGCAAGCGATCCCTTTTGGCTCGTTTCATCAAACGCTATCCGGAAATTCAATCCATGGTCGACGGAGAGGGAGATTCCTCTGGCTCTTCGGACTCTTCTTCGGCAATGGTCTCTGATGATTCCCTGATTGTCTCACAGTCCAGTTACGACCAAAAGATGCGTGATCTCGATGAATTGAACAAGGAGAAAATTCCAACCAATTCACAGGCAATCGAAGCGGCGAGGGAACTTGGTGATTTACGAGAAAATGCCGAATACCAAATGGCCAAGGACGAGCAAAAGATTCTATTGGCCCGGCAAGCTGAGCTTCAACAAGACCTAATGCGCGCAAAACCCACCGATTTTAAGGACGCTCCAAGTGATGTGGTTGGGATCGGATCAATTGTCAGCCTCAAGGATGCGAATTCCGGAGAATCTCAAAAATACGTAATCCTGGGAGCTTGGGATAGCGATCCCGATAATAACGTTTTGTCCTATCTTACCCCATTAGGCCAAAAGTTGCTCAGCAAGAAAGTTGGTGAGCTTGTTGAGACCGATGTCGAAGGAAACTTGCAAAGCTGGCGGATTGAAGGTTTGAACCGCTGGATCGATTCTCAGTAGTTCGAGATCTTAAGGAAGTCTTTGACTTCCTTCGAATTCCCGCAAAAAGGGATTTGCCAAGGGTTCCTCATGCATGAATTCTGATTGAGGCCTATAAATGAAGACAACCGAAATTTTACAAGTTCTTTCAGACAGCACCCGCTTGCGCATTCTCAGACTTCTTGGACAGGAAGAATTATCCGTTGCTGAGTTGCAGGAGATTTTGGAAATGGGACAATCGCGCATATCATCCCATCTCTCCTTGCTTCGAAGGAATGAAATGGTGCAGGACCGAAAGGATGGTAAGAAAACCTTCTATGTGCTGAGCTTGGATGGATCACCAAAGTTTGATTTGGTCAGGTTGGCGCTGCAGGAAGATACGGACGACGAATTTTGGGAAAGTGATCAGTCCGCTCTTGTTAGGATTGTCGAAAGTCGAAGAAGGGAAAGTGAGAAGTATTTTGACGAGGTAGCGGAACGCTTGGGAAAGCATTATGTGCCTGGGCGTTCCTGGGAATCCATGGGGCATTTTCTACTCCGCCTGGTTCCTGAAATCACTATAGCGGACCTAGGGGCAGGGGAGGGAACCTTATCTCAACTTCTCGCCGAGCGGGCTCGCAAGGTTTTTTGCATCGATAGTTCCAGAAGTATGGTGAGGTTGGGAACAAGCCTCGCCAAAAAGAAGAGCCTTTCCAATTTGGAATACATCGAGGGTGATATTGAAAAAGTTCCCCTTCCTGCAAAAAAAGTCGATTTGGCCTTGATGAGTCAATCCCTGCATCATGCCATTCACCCTGAAAAAGCCTTGTCGGAAGCTTTTCGGATCCTTAAACCAGGCGGACAGCTCGTGGTTCTTGATCTAAAGAAACATCATTTTGAAAAAGCCCGTGAACTATACAAGGATCACTGGCTAGGCTTTGGAGAGAATGATCTATATCGGATGATTCGTGAGACCGGATTCAAACGAGCAAAGGTGGAA
>Ga0160422_10001836_pt1 | contig 13234 bp, 6 predicted proteins | sample Fk160mmetaG_FD_108192 | JGI IMG/M metagenome (GOLD analysis project Ga0160422, IMG submission 108192) | Marine microbial communities from the Central Pacific Ocean - Fk160115 60m metaG | ecosystem: Environmental > Aquatic > Marine > Oceanic > Photic zone | place: The Central Pacific Ocean...
AGGTCTGAGAGTAGACATTGACATCAGACACTCCTGGGACATCGAATCCAATCACCAAGGTGTCACCCACACATTGTGTGAACTCTGGGAAATTTCCGTTTTCTGGACCATAGTTTCCCTCGAGCAGCCAAAATTCCGGCATCAAATTGCCTTCCACCTGAAGCGTCAATGTGTCTTGAATAAGACCACATGCTGAGGTGAGATTCATCGCAACGACGATGTCAATAGCAGGGGAGACAGGGCTGCTTTGAATCACCAATGTGGAATCACCAAATTGGTAAAACTGTGCGCTTGGATGCGGATTCCCTTCGTTATCCATAACCTCCCACTGCAGGTCGTAAGCCCCGTTTTCAAGTCCAAAACCACTCACGCTTGCGATCACAGAAACTTGATCCCCTGGGCACAACACTGAATCAGGTACACCATCATCGTAAGAGAAGAGCTCTAGGGTTGGCAATTCTGTTACGACGACCTCGGCGAAGAGATTCAATGCCCCACATCCAGACGCTCCATCCAATTCAATCAGAAAGATGCCCGGCGAGTTGAAGGTCCAACCCCTGCTCCAATCGGTTTCCGTGAAAGTATTGACATTGGAAAGTTGGGTGTCTGAAGAAAGTGCACTCAGGGTCCAATTCGTCGAAATTTGGCTGCCGCAAATCGATTGCAAGGAGTCAATCCAAAGAACCAAAGAATCTCCCGAACAAAGATTGACTTGACCTCCGTTTGACAATCCTGAGTTTCCCCAATTGGTGGGTGCAGGCATTTCGATGCAGAAGGCCAATGTGTCTTCTTGAAACCCACAGGTTTCGTTGCCTATTTGAAGTGATGCCTCGTATTCACCTGGAGGCAAAGCAGCCGTCCAAAATGGCAAATCGTTTCCCCCAGAGATGGTAGTCGGGGAGAGCGAACTTCCATTTTGGGAAAAGTTCCAATCAATGTTGAACGCATCTGGACATTCCACACCGTTTCCGAGGGTGAGCTGAACAAGCTCGCAGGAGTCTCCTTGTAGAACCATGTCGGCAATTGGATCCAACCCCAAAACAAGGCTTGACTGAGAACTGACAGAGGGCAAACAAGCATTCACCAGTTGTGCAAAGACGGTGTGTGTTTGGATGACGTCAGTGCATGAATTTGGCGGGGGAAAAGTCCAGGAAAAATCTGTCGATGTAGAATCATTCACCAAACCTGAAAATGCCGATGTTCCGTCAATGGTGATTTGCCAGCTTGAGCCGAGCGGATATTCATCCAGATTTCCCCAATCGAACTCAAGTTCTCCGTCTGAGCAAACGTTTTCGGGAACTTGCAGCTCAATGGTTTCAGGGGGACTACCAAGAAATACTTCAATGGATGAGGTATTCGTGCACGAACCGAGGTGTGCTGTGACTTCAACGTCGTAAGCCCCCTGTGCGTCGTAGTTGTGTTCAAAGGCAGATGCAAAAGGCAAGCTTTCACTTGAAGACCCATCACCCCAGTCCACATCGTAAGTGACGGAAATGCTGTTTGAAGGTGAGGTGTTGTAAAACCAAAGTTCAGTGCTGCCGTCGCACTGCGTCCAACTTCCCTGCAGGTCGATGGTGGGCTGTTCAATGGGCAGCAAGGTGATTTCATTGGAGCAAGATGACCCATCAGTCAAGGTCAACTCGACCAGAAAGGTGGTAGGGGTGGTCACAAAGACCTGGGGATTTGCGACGAAAGGATTGGGGAAGAAGTCTCCATCTACACCTTCGGTCAACACGGTCCATTCAATGCTCTCGACTTCGTCCAAAAGTGCAGGTGGTATGGTGGGACTGCCGCCCAAGAAAATGTGGTCTGCAATGCAAACTTCTTGAGGACTTATGCCTGCATCAACCAAACATCCTAGCCCTCCCGGTTGCGCCCGCGCAACATCCATGCACAGAAGGGTGCATAAAGAGATGACAAGCTTGGACGCAATAGAGCTTTTCCTGTGCGATTTAGACGAGTAAAACACCGTCATGACGTAGCGTTTTGGTTAGTTGGTCGAAAGTAGCATACTTCGCGGTAATTTTATCCGCAAAACTTTTCAAAAATCACCTGTACTCTAAAGCCCATGAAATCTCTATACTCATTTTCCTTGACAGCGTTGTCTCTGATGTCATTGAATGCCCTTGCACAATGCGATGAATTGTTCATGTCGGAGTACATCGAAGGTTGGAGCAACAACAAAGCCATTGAAATTTATAACCCAACTGACGTGGCTGTCGATTTGAGTGATTATCGTCTTGAGAGGTATGCCAATGGCGCCACAGCAGCTCAGGAAAACCAAAAAGTGGATTTGTCAGGAACACTCGATGCCAACAGTGTTGTGGTGGTTGTCTTGGATAAGCAAAACCCCGATGGTGTGGACTTCGAAGCGCCCGTTTGGGATGAGCTTGCGGAAGCTGCTGATTTGTGGGTTTGCCCCGTTTACAAGGAAAACAACACCATGTATTTCAATGGCAACGATGCAATGGTTTTGCGCAAAATATCGACCAATACTCCCATTGACATATTTGGAAAAATTGGAGAAGACCCTGGGACTACAGGCTGGGCAGAGATGACCCAGAATCACACCTTGATTCGCAAATCAAATGTGACAGGAGGTGACACCGATGCACTTGATGATTATTTGGTCGTCGATCAGTGGGACGGTACCCTGTGGTCTAACGATTCCTTGAATTACACTTTGGATGGAGTATTCTTGAATCTGGGTTCACATACATGTGAATGTGGAACAACAAAAGTACAGGAGGAACGAGCAGCAGCGGATGTGCAGGTATTTCCCAACCCTTCAACAGGTCGTTTCATTCGGGTGAGTGCGGTAACGGCCATTCGCGAATTGGTCCTTCACAACCTTGCAGGTCAGCAGGTGATTCGGCAGGTTGTGAATGGAACGCATGTTGCGGATGTCCATTTGGATGAAACTCCCTCGGGCTTGTATCTGTTGGAGGTGGTGCTTGAAAACGGAGCTCGAGCGACTCGTCGCGTTGTGCGCAAGTGAGAAGTACAATGTTTGCAGAGAAGCCATGGAGGGCCCTTGCGATTGTGCTCTGGGCTTGCACTTCAGGTGTTACAGCGCAATTGTGCACAATCAATGGAGTCATTGAGGATGCCTTGACAGGGGACCCTCTGATTGGGGCTTACATCAAAAGTGGCAACGCCGTGGTGGCCACAGATTTAGACGGTGCATTTGCCATGCCAGTACCAAAAGGCATGGCAACCTTGGAGGTCTCGTACATCGGGTACGCAAGTCAGGTGAGACAGGTGGAATGTGGAGGTGCTTCCGCCACCGTGCGATTTCGAATGGAAACACTCATCATGAAGGAGGCAGTGGTCTCCGCAGATGTGGTGATCTCCCGAAAAACCCCGGTTGCATTTACCAACGTTTTGCCAGCTCAAATTCAAGAGGAATTGGCAGGCCGAGATTTGCCTCTGGTTTTGAATACGACTCCAGGTGTTTACGCGACGCAACAGGGCGGTGGCGATGGAGATGCGCGAGTCACCATTCGCGGATTTGACCAAACCAACCTCGCAGTCATGGTGGATGGCGTTCCCATGAACGACATGGAAAATGGCTGGGTGTATTGGAGCAATTGGGCTGGTTTGGACTTGGTTGTTCGCACGACCCAAGTTCAGCGTGGCCTAGGGGCGAGTAAACTGGCGATTCCCTCTGTGGGTGGAACCATCAACATTTTGACAGGAGGGGACGAATCTGCCAACGGTTCGATCAACTACCAAACGGAAGTGGGGAGTTATGGTTATTTCCGCAACAGTTTGAGCGGGGTCTTTGGCAATCAAAAAAAGGGGTTTCTGCACTTCGTAGGCTCATACAAGTCCAATCAGGGTTTTGCAGATGGATTGGAGTCCGAGGCGTATGCATACTATCTCAAGGGTCGAAAAACTGTGGGGAATCACAACCTGAGCTTCACCACATTTGGTGCCCCACAGCGCCATGGTCAGCGTTCCTACCAAATGCAGGTGTATGAATACGATACCGAACTGGCACAACAATTGATCGACGACGAAGGTGATGCGAGCACCATTGAGTACCAAGACATGTTGAGAAACCTGTCTTCGACGGCCATTGTGAATCGCGGCCGCACCTTCAATGAGTTCATTGTGAATTACCAAGAGGTCTTCTACAATTACAACGAAGAAACCGGTCAGGTGGATACGACGTACGGAGAGACGCGTCGCTACAACCCTCGTCAGAATCAATACTTCAAGCCCATTGTCACCGTGCGCGATGTATGGAGCTTATCAGACAAATCAACGTTGACCACCACCGCGTATGCCAGCTTTGGAAGCGGGGGGGGGGAAGCCTTGGCCAGCACGCCGAGTGTACGTTTGGCGGATGGGACTTTGGACTTGCAGAACACCTGGGATCAGCACCAACTGTTCGAGTTTGGCCCCAACGGTCTCAATGTGGATGAGAATGGCGAACGCAAAGGTTCCAATTTCATTCGTATTGCGCACAACGACCATAGGTGGTTTGGGGCATTGTCCAATTTCAACACCTCACTTTCAAACCATTTGACCTTCAGCGCAGGGGTGGATGCTCGTCATTACACTGGCAGCCATTACCGCACCTTAGGAGACATGTTTGGTGCGGATTACTACGACGCACCTGACGATCGCCGAGATCAAAACTCAGACTTTGACACCCCACTTCGCACTGGAGATAAATATTATTACTACGATGACGGACAAGTGGCTTGGGGTGGGTCGTACTTCCAGTTTGAATTGGACAAATACAATTACTCCGCGTTTGTCAATGTCTCTGGTGCGCAAAGTTGGTATCGCGCCATCGACTATTTCCGTCCCAATGTAGTCACATTGAATGACACCACTTATGAGGTTCGCTCAACCGATGAGTATCGCATCTTGGGTGAAACTGAGTGGAAAACAGACACCACATTCCTCGATGCAGACCATCCAGGATTGACAACGTACACCACGGATTGGGAGCGACTCAACAGTGCCACCATCAAGGCCGGAGCCAACTACAATTTTAGCGAGTGGGTAAATGCTTATGCCAATGTCGGATACCTCAATCGCGCTCCGTTGTTCAATTCTGTATTTGACATCAACAACAACGTCATAGACAACTATGAAAATCAGTATGTCAAGGCGATAGAGGCTGGAATCAAATACGCGAAGGGCAATTTTGCAACCAACATCAATGCCTACCGAACACGTTGGGAAAATAAACCTGTGAATCGATTCTACGGTCTCCCTGGACTGTGGAAGAACGAGAATCTGTCTGTCTATGCAGACACATCCACCGTCGCGGGTCGTGAAGCCATGATTGAGCTTGCTGAAAGCAATGCCAGTGCAGAAGAGTGGGGTGAGGTCGCAACTTCTGTGATTGAGGATGTGGATCGCAACCTCGGATACAATTTGCTCAACGCAGACGCAGTGCATTCTGGAATTGAATGGGATTTTTCTTACGACCCGACCAATACACTGAACATTCAAGGTGTTGTTTCCGCTGGAAATTGGAGATGGACAAGCAATGAAAGCGTAGAATTGGTCAATCGGACCACAAATGCCTTCATCACGCGACTGAATGATGGCGCCATCGCGGATACGCTGGTGAACTTAGACGGTGTCAAGGTGGGTGATGCGGCACAACGTCAGGTTTCTTTGGCACTTCGATATTCACCCCGGCGGGGCACCTACTTTTCCATCCGAAACACCTTGTTTTGGCAGCATTACGCGCGATTCTCCCCAGGCGACGTCATCACCGAAGGAGAGCCTAAGGATGTTTGGATTACTCCGGCTTACTCCTTGATAAACTTCAATGCAGGAACGTCTTTCAATGTGTCTGACAAAGCGAGGCTGCTCGTGAGGCTGAGCGTGACCAATGCGCTGGATGAACTTTACGTGTCCGATGCGACCAACAATTCACAATACGCCAATAACAGCTACGGTTTGGAAGGAGGAAGCGGCAGAGCAGAGGTCTTTGTCGGACCGCCAAGAATGGTCCGTGTGAGCGCCATTCTCGAGTTGAAAGGACTACAGAACAGAACCCCAAAAGAATGAAATCCAAAATTTCTCTGGCCCTGGTGGTCGCATTTTTGTCGGCCCCTTTGGTCGCACAAGACAACATTCTCGACGTACGCCAGAACTACAACATCGGCCAAATCGTCACGGTCACAGGCGTCGTCACAAGCGACGACAACCTCGGTTCCGTGCGCTACCTTCAAGATACCACGGCGGGAATTGCGCTCTATCCTGGGCAGGACTGGTCCTCGTGGGAGGCTACGCCTCAGATTGGCGACAGCCTTTCAGTCACGGGAGAAATCACGGAATACAACGGGTTGCTTGAAGTGGGGCCAAATCTCACAGAAGTGTCTTTTTTCGGTCAGGGCGACTTGCCTGAGCCCTTGGAGATCACCCCAGCTCAAATGGGAGAAAATCTCGAGGGTCAACTTGTGCGTATCAATGGAGTAACCTTCCCGTTGGCGGGCACATTCATCACGGGGAACAACACTTACGACTTTACGGCTTCGGGTGAATTTGGAGTCATTTATGTTCGAACGAGCAACACGTTGGTTGGGGAGGAGTTGACTGGATGTGAAGTGGACATGCTCGGCATCGTTTCTCAATTCTCTTTTGACGGATTCGGCGGCTACCAGTTGTTGCCACGCGGGCCTGTGGACTTGATTCCTGCATCCGCGTTGTGTTTCACTTCTCCGGTCATTCAATCTGACATGGCCACGACCAGTTTCACCTTGTCGTGGACGACGGACCTTGCTTGTGACGGTGTAATTGAGTTTGGAGCGACTGAGGCCTTGGGAGAAGTGACGCCTGGCGGGACCAACACACCAACGCACACCGCATCGCTCACGGGTCTGGAACCTGGTACCATCGTTTATGCGCGAGCAGTGTGTACCCTCGAGGACGGTTCATCTGCATCGTCTGCCATTCGTCCTTATGCCACGGTTTCCGAAAGTTCGGGAGACATTCACGTGTATTTTAACGGCCCAGTCGATCACAGTGTAGCTACGGATGAGTTGGCTTTGTCTTTGGGTGCAGATATGAATGACACTGTGGCGGCTTGGATCATGGGTGCCCAGCACACTTTGGATGTTGCTGCCTACAATTTGAACGATCAAACGGTAGAGGATGCGGTCAATGCGGCTGCGGCAAATGGGGTTCAAATTCGTTGGATCTACGAGGGTCAAAATGCCAACATTGGCCTATCCAGTTTGGATGCTTCTGTGGTGGTTCATCCGCGTACCGATGGTGAAGGAAGCGGCATGCACAACAAGTTCATCATAGGAGATGCCGACCATGCAGAGTCTGCGTTTGTGTTGACGGGTTCTACAAATTTGACCACAGGTCAGTTGGTGAGCGACTTGAACAACGTCATTGTGCTTGAAGATCAAAGTTTGGCGCGTGCGTATGAGTTGGAATTTGAGGAAATGTGGGGTGCTGAAGGGATGACGCCGAATGCAGCCAACGCTAAGTTTGGCGCTGACAAAACGTGGAATACGCCCGTCGACTTTGTCGTGGGAGGTAGTCCCGTGGAATTGTATTTTTCTCCGTCTGACGGAACGACGGCCGCCATCCAAGCTGAGATCGATGCAGCCAATGCAAACTTTGAGTTTGCCTTGTTGACCTTGACTCGTGATGACTTGGGTGACGCCATTGTCGAACTCAATCAAAGCTTCTTTGTCAGCCCTATTGGGGTGATTGAGCAAGTGAATGTCACTGGAAGTGAATTTGACAACTTGATCAGCAACGGTGTCCAAGCCTATCATCACGACATCAGTGGGGATTGCCACCACAAATACTGCATCATTGACCACAGTGCCGTGGAGTCCGATCCCATGGTCATCACGGGTTCTCACAACTGGTCCTCGAGTGCTGAAAATGTCAATGACGAAAACACGGTGATCGTGCACAATGCGAGGGTTGCCAATTTGTACCACCAGGAATTCCGTGGCATCATCAATGCTCTGAGTGGTGGAGATGCAGTTCGTGATGCAGACATCCGAAGGTGGATGTTGACGCCCAATCCAGCGCGAGATCAGGTGTGGATTCGAGGTTTGGAAGCCACCGATTTGGTTCAATTGCTGGATGCCGGAGGACGCCAAATTGATGTCGATGTGTTGCGGCAAGGAAGCGTTTCTCAACTCGAGCTTGGAACGTTGGCCCCTGGCATATACCACGTGGTTGTGACTGCCTTAAATGGTGTTGTAACCTCTACGCGTCTTGCAGTGCAGTAAGTGAAATTGAAGGGATGAAGTCAAGGATGAAGAGCTGCAACTCAGATGAGACTTGGGTTGTTGCCTTGAAACCTTCAATTGGTTCGATGCATGGGTAAGGAATTGCTTTGTACACTGGCTTTGACTTGGTGCCTTGGAGCATGGTCGCAATGTGACGGTGTCCGTTACCGTTATCGAATCTTTGAAGAAGTCAGTGTGTCGTATGAGGTGATTTATGGTTCAAATGTGGGCTCTTCAGGAAGCGATGAAGTCTTGGACATGGACATATACATGCCTGCAGGCGACGAGGTGTCCAATCGGCCGGTTGTGATTCTAGCACACGGAGGCTTTTTTCTTGCCGGAAGCAACGCAGGGTCTGATGTCGTCCCGTTGTGTGAAGATTTGGCACGCATGGGCTATGTTGCGGCCTCCATCAGTTATCGACTTGGCATCGACAATGTGTTCGATCTCGAGACCTCGTTGCAAGAATCGGTCCTCCGCGGAGTGCATGACGCCAAGGCTGCGGTTCGGTATTTCCGAAAGACTCACGCGGAGCAGGGAAACGTATGGGGCATTGATCCAGATAGAATTGTGCTTGGCGGGTCCTCCGCAGGAGCCTTTATCGCACTTCATGCGGCATACATCGACGAATTGTCTGAAGTTCCGGACATCATCGACTTGACACAGCCAGGGCTCGGTGGTGGATTGGAAGGCATGAGTGGAAATGAGGGCTATTCATCTGATGTGCTTTCAATCGTCAACATTTCTGGTGCCATTGGAGAGGCAGATTGGATCGATGCCGGGGATGTCCCCGTCGTGAGCACACATGGCACTGCTGACGGCACTGTCCCCTTCGGCACAAGTACCATTTCCTTGTTTGGCATCAATGTGATTGAGGTGGATGGAAGTTGGCCCGTCCACATTCGTGCTGCGGAGGTGGGCTTGGATCACCGGCTTGTCACTTTTGAAGGTGCGGGACATGTACCTCATGTGTCCAGTGACACTTATTACGATTTGACACGCGCAGCAGTGACTGGATTCACAAGTCGTCAAGTATGTCAGTCTTATCCTGAGGTGCCGCCATATTATGATGTCGATGCTCCTCCATCTGTCGGCTGTCCTGGGGATTTCAATTTTGATGGGGGCGTCACGGTGGCAGACATACTCGAATTGCTCTCCGAGTTTGAATGTGCACAGTCTTGTGCGTCGGACCTCAATGGAGACGGGGTGGTCACTGTGGCAGACTTGCTCGGTCTTCTTGGATTGTTTGGAACTCCATGCGAATAAGGAGAGGGCGAGGACTGCACGTGATGTATCCTTGTTTTTATGCAGTTGACAGCATTGGACTGGATTTTCATTGGGGCTTATTTCGCCTTGGCATTGGGTGTGGGACTGTGGGCGAGTAAACAATCTAAAACAGATTCCGCAGGCTACTTTTTGGCAGGTCGAAACATGCCCTGGTGGTTGCTGGGCATCAGCATGGTTGCGACCACATTCAGCACGGACACTCCCAATTTGGTGACGGACTTGGTTCGACAACAGGGAGTGGCGGGGAATTGGGCGTGGTGGGCCTTTCTGCTCACGGGCATGGTCACGGTTTTTGTTTACGCTCGGCTTTGGCGACGCTCTGAGGTTCTTACCGACATCAGCTTCTACGAATTGCGCTACGGTGGAACCTCTGCGGCGTTCTTGCGCGGTTTCCGCGCCTTGTATTTGGGACTGGTCTTCAATGTTTTGGTCATGGCTACGGTGAGCTTGGCGGCAATTAAGCTCGGGGGTATTTTGCTCGGGTGGCCAGGATGGCTGACTTTACTCGTCACGTGTAGCATCACTTTGGCATACAGTGTGCTCGGTGGTCTTCGTGCGGTTATTCTGACAGATTTCGTTCAGTTCATCTTGGCCATGATGGGTTCGGTTTGGGCGGCGTGGTGGATTTTGGAATTGCCGCAAATTGGTGGCTTGGAGGGGTTGCTTACACACCCTTCAGTCACGCCTCGACTTGCGCTGCTTCCCGATTTGTCTGATGCGGATTCATGGATTCCCATGTTGTTGATTCCCCTTGCAGTTCAATGGTGGTCGAGTTACTATCCAGGGGCAGAGCCGGGCGGGGGTGGATACATTGCCCAGCGCATGTTTTCTGCCAAGGATGAAAGTCATGCCGTGGGTGCAACTTTGCTTTTCAATGTGGCGCACTACGCCATCCGGCCGTGGCCTTGGATATTGGTTGCACTGGCTTCACTCGTGGTCTTTCCTGACTTGGATGCCCTGCGAGAGGCTTTTCCGCACGTGGCGGAAGACAAAGTTGGACACGACCTCGCGTATCCCGCCATGTTGTCGCTGTTGCCCCCCGGCTTACTTGGACTGGTGGCGGCGTCTTTGCTTGCGGCGTTTATGAGTACCATGAGTACGCAGCTCAATTTGGGTGCGAGTTATCTCGTTCACGATTTCTATGGACGTTTTGTAAAGCCGGAGGCTTCGGAGCGCGAGCGCGTGGTGGCAGGTCAATTGGCGACAGGCGTTTCTTTGTTGTTGGGTGCCGGCCTTGGACTCATCCTGACCGATGCAAGTCAAGCCTTCAATCTGTTGCTCTTGTTGGGGGCGGGTACTGGGGGGCTCTTTTTGTTGCGATGGTTTTGGTGGCGCATTTCTGCGGCCACAGAGATTGCCGCCATGGTCATTTCTCTCGCCGTTGCTGCTTACTTCACATGGATTCACGACGCCTTGGCGGCATCGGCAGCAGACTTGGTCCCTGAATTGTTGGATTGGGAAAAGCTCATATTGGGAACTTCCATTACAACGCTGGGATGGCTTGTCAGTGCATGGTTGTTTCCTCCAGAAAAAATTGAAGTGCTCCAAGCTTTTGTGAAGAAAACAGGAGTATCAGGTCCAGGATGGCGTGGCCTTGGGTTAACCACGACGTCAAAGGACGCATCTGTCGGTCTTGGTTTGGCTCAAGCTTTCTTCGGATGTCTGGCAGTTTATGGCGTACTCATGGCCACCGGATCCGTCTTATATGGACACGCTGTTCGCGGTGCCCTGTTGCTTGCGTTTGCAATGATGGCGGTTGGCGGATTGTTGCTTCTTCATCGTAAATCTTGACGTGTTGGAAGCCGCACCACCCTTTGTATCGTTTGCCCCTGGGCGCGTGTGCCTTTTTGGTGAGCATCAGGACTACCTCGGCATGCCAGTCATTGCTGCAGCAATTCCCTTGGGATGTCGTTTGGTGGTCGAGCCCAGTACGGATGGAGTTTGGGTTGTACACACACCGCAATTGAACTTCACGTGGTCGTGCTCTGTAAAGGAAGCACATCGGGATGTACCAGAGCTAAATCCAGATGCATCCGCTTTTTTGCGTGCGGGCCTTCAAGAAGCGTTGGACAGTGGTTGGCGTGTCCATGGAGGAGGCCGGGTGAAGTGCCATGTGGACTTGCCGCTGCAGGCAGGGTTGAGTAGTTCTTCTGCACTGGTTGTTGCTTGGATTCAGGCATTGGCGCGCGTTGCGGGGGTTTCGTTATCGCCTTTGATGTTGGCGCAACGGGCACACCAAGTCGAAGTCATCCATTTTGGTGAACCCGGTGGACACATGGACCATGTGGCAAGCGCGCTCGGGGGCATTCACCGCATTCACCCCAATTGGTCAGTGGAAAAGTTGAGTGATCCAAATGAGGGCGCGTGGATTGTGGTAGATTCAGGAGAAACAAAGGACACAAGAGGTCACTTGTCCCGATGCAAGAAACAGCGACTGGCGCTGCTGGAAGCTCAAGGAGGTTCTTGGATGGCACCGAGTGAATTGGAAAACCGATCTGCGTTGACCAAAGAGGAGCTCTCGCTTTGGCAGTGCACTTGGGATAGCATTCAACTTGAAAAGCGTGCAGCTGAAAATTGGAAATCCCCGATGGAGTTGGCGCATTGGATGTTTGACCATCATGTGGCCTTGCGTGATGGATTGGGACTAAGCACCTCTCGTCTGGAAGCTCTCGGTAAGGCAGCGATGGAAGTCGGGGCTTGGGGATGGAAAGTGGTGGGGTCAGGTGGAGGCGGATGTGCTGTGATATGGTGTTCAAATGACGTCTTAGGACATGTGCATCAAGCGCTCCGAAATGCTGGTGCGAAGGCATCGTGGACACTCCCTGTTTCCACTGGTGCTCGATGCATCCCTTGGAATGCCCCAAAGTACCCGGCGGTTGTTCTGGCTGGTGGGAAATCCAGCCGCATGAAGCGAGTTATGAAATCGCAAGAGGACAATTGGAGCGACGACGAACTTCAGAAGTTGGCCACATGTCCAAAAGCCATGCTGCCTGTAGATGATACGGGTCGCCCTTTTCTTTCTCTCGTTCTCGATCGAATTCACCTCGAAGGGGTTGACCATGTGTGCGTAGTGAGGTCGTGCGAAGATGCAACTATGCCTGCTTTACTTCAACCGTGGCTGCCAGAAGGATTGCAAGTGAACTTCACGCATCAGATCCTTCCTGCCGGTGCGAAAAAACCGCTTGGAACCGCAGATGCTGTTCAGAGAGGGTTAGAAGCGCACCCCGAGTGGCAAGGTCTACCTGTTGCGGTATTCAATGGAGACAATCTCTTGCCAGTGGGTGCTGTGGAATTGTTGGGGACCACTTCGCTCGGCGCTGTCGCTTTTGCGCGAAGTGAATTGGGGCTTCCGGAAGGTCGCGAAAGGGCCTTTGCCATTTTTGAGGGTTCTCCTCAACGTGGGGTCTCAAAAATCATTGAAAAACCGAGTGAGGTTGACGTAAATCGTGCAGCCGACAATGAGGGAGAGGTGTGGGTGAGCATGAATGTGTTTCGGCTTTCATACGATGCCCTGCTCAAAGGTTGTCATCAGGCGACCATTCACCCTGAGCGCTTGGAGCGGGAGCTGCCTCAAGCCGTCATGTTGGCCTCTCAAATGGAGGGACATACATTGGAATGGTTGCCATTTCGTGGAGCATTTCTGGACATGACTCACCCAAGAGATTGGCGATACATCCAAGAAGAGATTCAGCAACAAAAGATTTAGTTTGGTA
>Ga0160422_10001838_pt1 | contig 13227 bp, 12 predicted proteins | sample Fk160mmetaG_FD_108192 | JGI IMG/M metagenome (GOLD analysis project Ga0160422, IMG submission 108192) | Marine microbial communities from the Central Pacific Ocean - Fk160115 60m metaG | ecosystem: Environmental > Aquatic > Marine > Oceanic > Photic zone | place: The Central Pacific Ocean...
CCACCTGGCAACGTAGTGATTTCAGTACCTCGTCCTCCTTCTCTTCTGGGTAACCAGAAGTCTTCGAGCATCGACATGTATTTTCTGTCATCTCTAATCTCTCCTGTGTTAGCATCGTAAACAAGTTTGTTTCTATAGCGACTCATTACCTCACGTAGGTACTGCTCCGCTTTCACCTTTGGTAGGTTTCCTACATCAATGTAGAAAATTCTACGTTCTGGTGCTCTTGATATCCTGTAGATAACAAGAGAGTCCTCGATCATCATGAGTTGATTAAGAACTTTGATTGCCTTATGTAAGTAAGACAATACTATATTCTTGTTAGTATCAAGGATACCAGAGGTGACATATGTTATAGCATCTTTCGCAATCTTTATACCTGAGTTAGCAGAGGTGTTGCGTAAACCTTTTGGATTGTATATAAAATATTCATCTACCTTACCGTAGTCTAGTGATTGAAACTGGTCTGCGGTCTTTGGAATCTTGTTGATCTGTCTGACTTTCTTGATCTTTTGTGGATCTACGTAGCGGAGTTCGAGTATACCATCTTGAGGTCTCTTCAAATCTATGACCTTATGATAATACAAACGCCCATCAATGTACCATCTACGGAACATTTCATGAGCTTTAGTATCAAATCCTATTAAGTTTTTAATATAGTCGAACTCGTCTCTAATCATATTTTTGACAGACTCACTGACATCTAAGTTTGCCAGATCTATCTGTACTGGACTATCGTTTTGATCTGTAACGATTGCCTCTTGTATTATATCTTCAATAGCACTGTCTACCTCTGGATGCATCGCCATCATGCGATACTTAACCACCATGTCGTACTCAGTCTTGAAGTTACCATCAAGATCCACGTATGTACCATGATAACCACCAGCTATAAAACTGGTTGCTCCATCTTCATTGGTAGGGGCAACAGGAGAAGGTGCGTTCTTTGCCTTCTCCTCCCTTTTTCTAAACGAGAATCCGAATAACTCTGCCATAATATTGCGTTTCTGTACCTACTATTTAGTTAGGCAGTACCAACCCTCTTCATGGTGTTGGAACCTATATTAGTCTCGAAGTACTGGTAAGCAAACTCAACATCAAATTCCTCGAAAGAATCGTTGTTGTCATATGCTAGTGATACCTGTGATACTGATACAGGGAAACCCTTCACTAATTTATACTGACGGATGTCTTTAAATTGTGATGCGGATCCGTTGAACTTATCCATCTGAGTAACAGTGATATCCTGTAAGACATCTGCCATTGAAGCAGATGCTGTGTTAGCATCTACACTGTTTGTTAACTCTACCCATTTCTCATAGGCACCGCGTAGTTCAAACGCATCATCCATGTAGAATGTAGCAGTCCATGACTCGAATGTTCTGTCGCCAGGAACTTTGATTACTCTACCACGGAAAGGTAGTTCTACTGTTCCTACTGTAGATGCAGGAAGAGCAGCACTCTTACACATGTATGTTTCCAATCCCTTCTCGATAGTGATACCTACATCAGGGAAGTTGTGTGTTACAGAGAACAGATTAGGTCTTACTGCTCCCTTAATTTTACTCTGGAACTCTAATACGCCCAGTGCTTTGGTTTCAGCCATTTCTTAAGATCTCCTTGGGATTACTTCCTCGAAGCTAACACCAGTACGTGTAGCAACAAAGGTTAGTGTAATGAAGTTGATAGAGCGAGCAGGCTTGATGTAAATCTCAGCAACGAACTCATTCTTATCAATTAAATCAGGTGTGTTGTTAGAACTATCACATACAACTAAGAAGTCTGTGATACCACGACGTGATTGAATGTCACGTAAGAATGGTTCGACAACATTGTTGAAGTTGTTTCTAGTAAATTCGTCATTTAGTTCAAACAATACTCCCTTCGCAGCATTTCCTATTGTCTTCTCTATGACGAGGAAGAGACGACGGACGTTGATGCGATCAAAGGCAGATGGTGAAGCGAGAGCTGTTTTGTCTCCGAAGAGTACGATGCCCTGACCAGGTAGAGAAGTAATAGGATTAATTCTCTTCTGATAGAGTGCGTCTCTTTCAGATTTCTTAGGTGAGTATGCTAGTTTAATAGCATTCTTGATTCCACCTCGGTTCAATCCTGCGGGAGAGAACCATGGGTCACCGTTAGCAGTGGTAGCAGCACATAATCCTGCTACGTCACCGTTACATGGTACCCATCTATACTTGTCAGCGAAGCGGTCATAAAGATACTTCCAACCACTATCGAAGACAGCGTAAGACGTTGACGCAAAGGTATCATAGAATGAAACTATGTTTGCTGTTTGTGTAGCACTATCTGGTACACCGATCACTGCTCCTCTATCAGGAGAGATGAACGCAACACAGTCTTTTCTGTTCCCTGCGATACTTATTAGTTTGTTTGCTTTTGCTTTAGACTCATTCTCGTCAGCACCGCCACCACCCATGATGAGGTAGTCGATCTGTACTGTCTCAGTGTCAGCAAACTGATCATATCCAGCTATGATCTCTGCTTGTGTTAGTGTGAAGTCATCTACACCACCAGACAATGAATATTCTTTCTCACCAAGAACATCAAATGCTGTTGTAGAATCTCCACCGAAGTTAGAACTGTTAGCAAATGCGTTAGTTCCTACATCCCAGATGTCTTCGTTATCATGTGAACCCCAGTAAATCTGGTTAGATTGGTTTAGGATAACTTCTGGGTAATAAACTAAAGATCCTTCAGCAGACTTACCATCTTTAGCTTTAGAGACATAGAGAAACTTTTCAAGAACTGTATTAGGTGTACCTGTTACTCCACCATCAACGTCGACTACAACTATGTGCATCTCGTCGTTTGATCCACCACGTTCAGCAACGTGTGCTGATGTGCCAGGTCGGGGAGCCACTTGATTCCAGTTCAAGGTAGGTGTGATCATCTGTGAATCATACCAGTCAGCAACTGCTGTTACTGCTATGTCTGGGTTAGATCCATCATCAACTGAGTCAGATGTTGTCCAAGCACCACCTGATATCCAGATGATGTCTAGTGTACCACCGTTATTAGCGTGGATGTATGCTGATTTAGTACCAGCTACGTTGTCAACAACTGTACCATTAGTCGGAGCACTTACCATGCTGTTCGCTAATGTGATTGTTTGGTTAGCACCTACGTCGATTGCTATGACCTTAAGTGAGTTACCTACAGCACCAATAGATCTAGAAGCATAGTCCCATGACTGTGTGCCATCGTAGTAATTACCTTCGTAATCTTCTACGCTATTGATTGTAAGTGATGCTCCATTTACATTAGCAGTCTTAAGTGATCCACCACTAGCACGTACTACATCGAGTACGCCACCGTACGCGAGGAATGAACTTGCTGCGAACCATGTTTCAAAGTTGCTGTCATTTGGTTCACCGAATGTAGATAGTAATTCTGATTCTGATGAGATTCTAACGGGTTTATTGACTGGTCCTTTACTAAAGGCACCTGCAATCGCTCCAACGTTAACTTCTACTGTCTCAATGGATCCAAGGGTCAAATCCCTCTCTTGAATTACCACTCCTGGTGAGAGAAGTGTGCTAGCCATGCTTGGTACTCCTGATGAATAATTTCAATTTGTCTAATAATATTTAGAGAAAGTAGCTTTTCTACCGATACTCCCACATATATGAAACGTCACCATACTCGTCTGTATTCCACTTATTGTCTTCCCTGTCACTACCGTCCATTTGGAGTGACCATACATCTCCTTTCTCATCTATAACCACCTCTTCATCATCCACACCATTGAGTATAAAACCAAAAGGTGCCATGTCTTGTTCTATCTGATTCTTCTGCTCTTCGTAGATCCTGCGACGGATGTCTTGATCTGTTAACTCTTTAAAATACTCTTGCTGTACCAACCATGCGAATATAACCAGACACATAACAAGGTCATCATGATACCCTTCGTCTGCTTCAAATGATTGCTTGTTCTGTATGAATGTAGTCAGTTCAGATACTATGTTATAGTCGTTTACAATTAACTTGTCATCTTCTATAAGAGTCTTGAGGTTTGAGCATCCCTGTGCTTTCACAGTCTTACTCATCTTGACACCCATCTGTGTCTTACCACCAGAGAAACCTGTACCTACTATCTGTCCTGCTCTACCACGCATAGCACACATGAGAACATTCTCATATTCTACATCGTAGTGTAGCTGTGATGCCACTGCCTCTCCTATATCATTGACCTCTATCAGAACATACGCCATATTATATGCCTTTGCCACATCTGCTATGACATTGGGTAAGAGCATTGGTCTTATATCATGGTCTCTATATTTTGCTACTAACTTCCATGGTGCTTGTGATATGTCTATGACACAGAAGGCACTATAATCCTGTGCCAAACCACGTGATATATCACATGTTATAATGTAATCTCTATCTGCTATAGGATTTTCATATACATCTAGTGATCCATTAGTTCTGATAGGATCATCATATGTCAGTGAACGTAACTTACTAGCAGTTATAAGTGTGTCAACAGATCCTAAGAACTCACAGTCAAACTCTTGAGTGAACTGTCTGACTGACGTGTTGGCAATGGTTGTTTCTTTCCAAGCCGCATCTCTACCTGGCACCTTAGACCAGTGTACTTCAGACCATGTGTATCCATTCCTACCTTTCTGTGCGTCAACCCACAACTTATAGAAGTGGTTCATACCATTTGGCGTAGATATGATTATAACTTTTGTCGATTTACCAGAAGTAATAGTAGGATATACAGAGCTAAAGAACTGTTCCGCAATGTGATTAGGTATAAAGGCAAACTCATCAAGAAAAATAATGTTGAAAGACATACCTCGAACCGCACTTGCAGAGGTAGATGCCGCCAGTATCTTAGATCCATTTTCTAACTCCATGCTACCCTTGTTCCATGCTATGATTCCCTGTTGCATCCATAATGGCAACTGTTCATAGGCAAGTTGTAATCTTCCAAGTAGGTCTCTAGCAGTGGATAGTTTGTTTGCTAGGATACCTATGTTCACGTTGTCGTTGAACAATGCATAATGTAAAAGGTAAGACACACATGTAGTGGACTTACCAGTCTGTCTAGGAAGTTTTGCTATATTAAACCTGTGCTTGTGAAAATTCTCAATCAACTCTTGTTGAAAATCCCACATCTTAAATGGTACTATACCTTCATCAAGAGATATAATCTTGATGTAGTTCATGGCAAAGTATACAGGATCCTCCTTACACTTGAGGTATTCCTTTATTTGATCTTGGGTAAATTCAATTTCAGTTCCAACCTTTTTGAGGTTGGGGTTACCAAGATAAAAGTCTTGGGCAGATGTAGGCATTATGAAGAAGCTCTATAAGTAAAGTCTAGGAATAACGCAGCTGTACCTATCGCACAGTTTCCTGCTGTGATGATAGATGATCTCTTGTAGTCAGCGTTACGTATCTGGAGTACCATCCACTGATCCTGAGATCCTGCGTGTGATACTACCATGTCTTTACTATCATCTAAGAATATTGCTTGTCCTGTATTTAAGAAGTGTGTGGATGATGTATCCATTACTACTACCTGTGCGGGTGCGTCACTGTGTGAGAGTGAAGGTTCAAATGGTATTGGGAACTTAAGAGTACCACCAATCAAACTAGCATCCTGTATATTAACTGTAACCTTAGCGTGTATATGTACCATTCTACCTACCTTAGTATAGTAACCAGTAGATGTTGTAGTCATTCCTGCTCTAAGTGTTGATGAGAATGATGGTGTAGCATCATAGAAACCTTCTTCGTAGTGATCAAGAATCTGATATGTCTTACCAGATAGTGATGTCTGGTTACTGAAGTCAATACCTTTGTCTTGCTGTAACTTATAGTGACCCGCCTCTGTAATTCTAGCAGCTTCAGATAGAGTACCAGCTTGTACAGTATAGAACTTAAGTGCTCCATTCTCTGCTAAGTTTGATGTACCAGTGACCTCAGCAAAGATACCCGCATAGGTAACGTTGGCATCATCATTAGCATTTCTACCTCTGAAGTCAATTCTACCTGGTTGATGTCCAACACCAATGGTACCTGATTTGTATAGCACAAGGTCAGGAGCAGTAGTAGAACTGTTTGTTGTGTTCTCAATAATAATTTGGTCAGTTGTGTCATTACCTTTGACGTGTAACTGTCCTGCGGGTTCTTCTATATTCAGACCGATCAATCCACCACGGATTGTCATTGCCTTGACTTCTGATCCTGCGTCTACAACTGAGAAGTTTAGTAGTCCTCTCTCAGATCCCTCTGTATCAAAGTGAATCTTAGATTGAATCTTACCAAACTCTACGTCAGCACCGTTGGAAGTATTCCTACCGTGGAACTTAATAGCACCAAGTAAGTCATTAGTAGCAGCACTAGCACTATCTCTCTGAATGATGAGGTCAGGACCTGCGTTTTCTGAAGCATCGTCTAACTCGACTGTAAGTGAAGAAGCAGTAACTTTAGTAGTACCAGTTAATGCTATGTTTGTAGAAGAGAGTTTTAAGTTTGTGTCACCTACCTCTAGGTTAGGTGTACCATTATTGTTTGCGTCAACTTCAAATACTAATTTGCTTCCTTCTGTATTTCTCTTTCTAAATCCAAAAGCTGCTATCTTAGAACCACCGTTGTTTCTAAAATCAATATGTCCTAGGTCATTACCATCAGCAACAATACTATCAGAGGTAAAGTCAATACCACTGTGCTTGAATGTGATGTTAGCAACTGTGTCTACTGTACCTACGTTGTCAGTGTTTTGTATAAGTAAGTTTCTTGTACCACTAGCACCGATGGTTACCTCACCAAAGGTCACGTCAGAGTTTGTATTGACTGCTTGACCTATTGCTATTACACCACTAGCGGAGTTATAAGATACACCTGTACCACCACTTAAATGTTGTCTGGTCTCTAGGGGACTAGGACCTGTGTATGTTATAACACCAGTTCCACTGTCATAAGACATAGATCCATCACCACCTAAGTCGGTGACAGAAACATGTGCTCTTACTTCAGAAGCACTAGGACCTGTATATGTAAGTATACCTGTCGCACCATCATATGCTAAACTACCATCTCCTCCTGCGTCTGTTACTGATATAGCAGATCTTGCTCTATCATCTGTAAAATATAGATCACTAGAACCTTCTACCACATCATCAGTAGTAAACTCTGAGAAGTCTACAGATAATGTGAGTGAGTCGGAAGCGTCATCATATGATTTGTTTATACCAGTACCACCTGTAAGTAATACTGCTACTCTGTCATCTACTCTCTCATTAGTAAAGAATAGATTTGTTGGTGTAGATGTTGCTTCTGCTATGTCATCTAGATCCAATGTGATATCAGCAGATCCATTGAAGGATACACCGTTTATATTTCTTGCTGTCTGTAATGTTGTTGCTGTGGTTGCGTTACCTACAACTGATGCTGTTACTTGATTAAACTCTACGTCATCTGATGTACCAACTGCCTGACCTATGGCAACTGATCCAGACGAGATTGTAACTCCCGTCCCTCCCGAAAAATGTGCTCTAACTTCTGAGGAGCTAGGACCAGTATAGGTAATAACACCCGTGCCTGAGTCGTAACCGAGGGAACCATCACCTCCAGAGTCCGTGACAGAAACCGCAGATCTCGCTCTAGTGTCTGTGAAGTACAGATTGGTGGGGGTTCCTGACTCTTGAACATTGTCTGTAACCAATGTGATATCTGATCCACCATCGAACGAAACGCCTGAGATATTTCTAGCAGTCTCCAGATTACTTGCAGTGTCAGCATTACCAGTAAGTGCTCCTGTTATAGATGTAATATTGGCAGCATCAGCATATACAGTTTGCCAACGTATAAGATTGCTACCTAAGTCATAGGATGAATCAGCAGATGGGTATACGTGCTGATTAAATTCCCATGCGTCATTTGTATTTGACCAGAGCATGCTGTAGTCTGATGCTCCTTTCAAAATTATACCACCACCATCGGCAGTAGCATCAGTAGGTGAAGCGACTGTACCTAGTTCTAGGTTTTTGTCATCCACCTGTACGGTAGTAGAGTTAACTGTAGTAGTAGTTCCATTAACTGTCAAATCACCTGTGACTGTCAAGTCATTAGGCATAGTGACATCATTAGGAAAAGCAAATTGTATATTATTATCGTCTACACGAGAACAAATAATCTGCTGTGAATTACCCTTGAATGTAATGTCATCTAATACAGAATAAGAAGATGTCAATCTAAAGATAACATCAGGAGATGTAGATGCGATAGCACGTATATCATATTCTGTACCAATAGTAGATCCACCACCACCAACGTCAAAGTTTCTGACAACACCATCTGTGCCCTTTAACTTCATGGTCAGGACGTTATTAGCAGTTGCCTCTAATACTACGTCACCATTCTGTGAAGGGTTTATACTTGATGGGGGTCTGAGAAGATTGTTATCCTGCTCAGGTAATCTACGAATCGTCAGTGACATTATAACTGTTTAACTACTTGTACTATGGGTATTTAGCTGATACCATTCACGTGCTTCCTCTTCTTTCTCGAAGAATTCCGTGACTCCATGATCATATGCTACCCATTTATCTACGATGTAATCCCAATGTACAGCATCGGGGTAATCATCATGATGTGCGGTAAGGTATTTTTTGTAGAACTCTTGGTTCTCACGCATGTCCTCTTCAAAGTCCTGTTGAGCTTGAAGACGATCCTCTGGTACTTCACTCATGGCAATACAGCTGCTGTTTTATTTAGCAACGTTCCAGAACATATTTCCCGCAACGGTAACTCTTTCCTTGTCTGTAGATTTATATGGATACACTCCATGATTCATCTGTGACGGAAACATAAGTATCTGCCCGTTCCAAGATCTATCTATATTAATCAGTTCATTCTCTAATTGAAACCCACCATCACTAGCAAAGTTAGCACGTTCCTCTACTCCATATGGTATGTCTACAAAAATAACAAAACTTACCACACCATGATGGCAGTGGTAAGGATTGTATTGACCAGGTTTTTGATAGTTGACCCACAGATTTTTTAAAGTCAGGTAACTAGGATCGAAAGTTCCCTCCCATGGGCATGTTTGGAAAAAACTATTCCATATATTTCCAGAGGTATTGATCAGATAATCTTCCAGACCTTCTGTAGCAACTAAAGATGATTGTTGATTTAAAGCACCAACTAACTTATCATTATAGTTCCAGTCTTCTTCTTTTCTTCTCTCTATACAAGCGTCTTTTAACTTAGTAAAGATTGGGGTAGGTATTGGTTCGTGCCAAATTTTCATCACAAGAATATTCAGATTGATAATCTAGTAGTTTACGTAGCACTTTCATACTACAGTTTTTAGATGTACGACATACAAATAATAATTCTTCGATGTCTTCTTCTTTAAATTGCATCACGTGTACTCTATAGCGAACAGCATAGGTAGTTCCTTGTTTTTATCGGCTTCTACATATGATACTATTCTAGCACCAGGATATATCTTGTTAGCTTGTTTCTTGATTTCCTGACGTTGAGGTTTTTTTAACTGTGGAAAGAATATCTGAACATTGTATGGTCTACCTCGCCAAACCAACTCGACGAAATAATATTTACCATATTCATTTAATCTAGCAGCTTCAGTTAACATTAGGATACTACTACTTGAACCTCTGTACAGTGAACGGTTGCTCCACTAGCGGTCTTAGGCATTATAGCATACTTCTGAGAATTACGCACTTCTGCTGTACCACTGAATGCTGCGAAACCAGAAGCATCTGTGCCACCTACTGTAAATGTATTAGGTGTAGCAGCAGTTACCTCAACATGAGATAGGTTGTAGTCGCCAACAGATGAACCAGTTACTGTAACGAAATCTCCTACCTTGATTTGATTATGATTACCACCAGATCTTTCTACTGTGAATACTACTGGGTTAGCAGCTGTAGCACCTGTGATACCCATACGTACTGGACTGTCACCTTTGATTATGATTGATTCGCCTTTCTCTACATACAAACTTGAGTTAGTGGCATTAGCATTTCCACCTAACTGTATGGCAGCACCGCCCTTTGCGACTTCAGCAGCGAAACGATAGATACCTGTCTTCACAGATAGTGCTGTACTTTGTGTGTTGGCAGCACTACCGACGGTCACCGTAGGTCCATCCTGCACTACTTTTAATACTGACATGTTAATAATAGTTGGTTCTTACTTATTTATCTTTGGAAGCATTCTTCAACATCTTCTGTAGTTCAGCGGTACTGCCTACAAATAGAGCATTGTTGACGGTAGAAGGTCCTTTCTTTACTTCCTGTTTTACTTCCTTTGTTTGCTTCTGAAGTGCCATTAGTTTATCAGCAACGTCACCGACATGCTTGATCAACTGTCCTGCTACTTCGTAAGCTCTAGGGTGATCACTTCCTTGTGCTACATCAAGTGCACCATCCACTGCCTCCTGTCCTTTCTCAATGAGAGAGTATAGGTTTGCTCTAGCATACTCATGATCATCTGTTACTTGATCATCAGATGTTTTAGGTTTGTGATCCTTCTTAGGTTTATCATCTGCGATGTCAAACGCTTTCTCTAAACCTCCAAAATTGTTATCCATAGAAAGAAGTCATCTCATTAAATCCGAAGTCATCGCCACTTTCCAGTAACGCTGTATCGGCAGTTGTAATAATATCTATAACTGAACCACTCGCATGAGCAGCTTGAGTGGTAGCATTTTGACCACGTGCCACAGTAATAGACACATCATTTGGTTTGGTCTTGACCTTCATGACCTCGTTATTGATCTCAATATAGTCACCTATATTGAACACAGTAGAGTCTACAACTGGTAGTGTTGATACCTTGTTATTGACTGATGCTGTTATGGTTAGACCAGTTCCATCACTATCCTTATCACGTAAGGCAACAGGTTCTACTATGTACTGAGCACGACGTACTGGAACCTTTGGTGATCCAGTATCGTATTCGACCTTTGCCTTCTTGATTGGTTTCTGTACAGATGTAGGTCCGAAGATGTATGCTTTGACAGTAAACGTAGCGTCAATAGTAGTGAGTTTACGTTGGTCAAAGTTACCCTCGTACTCATCAGCATAGTTTAAACTGTTGAGAACGATTGGTATGTCACGATACTCATTGACATCATCTATTATTTTAATAGTGATATTGTATGAGGGTTGGAAGATGGGGACTATCTGTTCCACTATCTCCAATGCTTCGTCGTTTGTCTTAGATAATATAGACAAACTAAAGTCTAAGTTATATGGTACTGGGGTGTATATCTGTCTTACATTCTTACCATCTTTTACTTTGTCTACTGTTATAGGACTTAGTTTTCTGGAACTATCGTATGATAAACCTGAGAGTTCAAACGATATTCTGGGTAGTGTGATCGCTACCTTCTTGTTTAGTTCTGGTTGTCCTTCTAACCTAGCAAGAAATTTTTGCTTAGGACCATAGGCAAGGGGCACTTTCATTTTCTGAAAGGTTGTACCACCTGTCTCTTTCCTAACTTCTATGTTATTGAATAGTGTACCAAATCCAATGACACACTTTCTAATAACTTTATTGTATGTGTAATTACCTAACATGTTATGTTCCTATCCCAAATGGGTTTCCTTCACTGAAGTCAATAATGTCATCAGCAAGAGTTTCAAACGTCACAGACTCAGAGTATTTAGTATCAGTCGTTGCCATAGCGTCATAACTATGTATCGTTATTGACGCACCGCTAGTATTACCTACGAGTAACTCACCGATCTGGAAATCATCTGTTGGTGATTTTAGTTTTAACCAACCCTCAGACTTATTCCAATCTGCTACCATCGCAGTGCCACCAGTAGTTCCACCTGTAACTGTCTCTCCATCTTGGAAAGAACCAGATAGTCCAGATGGGACTGACTCTATGTCAAAGGCAGCAGTAGTATAACCACTACCACCGCTATCAATCACTATCCTTTCGACCGAATCATACCCCGACCCTTCATTGGTAATCTCAACTTTAATGAGTGTACCATTCGAGTCAAAAGTCGGAACGACCACAGGTTTGGTGCCTGAGCTAGAAGGATCAGTGAAATCAATAGTAGATCGAGATACATCATATCCCGCACCTCCGTTTAAAATTTTAAGACCTACCATCTTACCGTCTTTAACGGTAGGATCTAAGACAGCAGTTGACATAGGAATAGATCCACCTACGTTTACAACTATCATCTCAGCATGTGCTGTTGCTCCTGTGCCATCACCTGTAACAGTAACAGTAGGAGTGAAGTTGTACTTACTACCATTAGTAGTAATGATACCTTGAGATACTACATCACCATCTAATAGTGGAGTGGCAGAAGCAGATTCGCCAGGTGTTACAAGATAATAGTATTGTACAGTATAACCTGTATCTATCAACTCGTCATCCCCTGCGAAGAACTCTCCACCTTCGTCGCTGTACTCAAAGAGTTCTGCTTTCAGTTTATAAGTATAGTTCTTACCTAACTGATAGAACGGTTCTTCGTGTTCAACGAACTTGATCTCAAAATAGTTTGATGATAATGGGAAGTATATTAAATCTCCTTCTTGTGGTCTTTCTCCTACCTCTATATCTTGATCCAGTAGTAAAAACTGTGAGATAAGATCACTAAATCTCTGCTGTGAAATGACTAACGTTACTTCATCTGTTTGTCTGATACCAAACTTTGTAAGTAGATCTCCTCCACCTTGGAATCCATCAAAGTTTTCTAGGTATGCTTCTATAAGATATGAGTCATCGAACTGTGACTGTATCTCCTCGTTGAACACATTGTCTTTTGATATCAACTGTCTAGGGATATACAGTATATCCATACCAAACATCTTGATATATTCTTCAACAAGATTCTGCTGAAGGAACTGCTCGTTACGAGTACCGTGTGTAAAGAATACGTTTCTTGCCATTATCCGATCATATCCATTGGTGGCATTTCATACTTAGTCAACATCTCATCTTCTATCTTGTTCAACTCTTCTTGTGCCTGTTGATATATCTGTTCACCATTCATAGTAATACCACCTGGCAACTGTGCTCCATTGAACTTAGATAAGTTCTGACCCCACTGTCTCTTGATGAGTTGTGTAGTATATCTCTTGAGGAAGATGTCATCATATAGTGTAGTAAATGTAGAAGGATCTAATGCTCTGTAAGCATCAAAGACTATAAAGTCTCCGTCGTTTACATCAGTTTTAAAGTCAAGA
>Ga0160422_10001840_pt1 | contig 13222 bp, 12 predicted proteins | sample Fk160mmetaG_FD_108192 | JGI IMG/M metagenome (GOLD analysis project Ga0160422, IMG submission 108192) | Marine microbial communities from the Central Pacific Ocean - Fk160115 60m metaG | ecosystem: Environmental > Aquatic > Marine > Oceanic > Photic zone | place: The Central Pacific Ocean...
CTACCTAATAAATAATATTAATTCATATACCATCTTTTGATAGAGGGTGTGATTTCTTCAATAAATCAACAAGTCTTGTATCAAGAATATGAGTATATATTTCCGTAGTTGAAATACTTGAGTGACCCAGCAATTCTTGAACTACCCTTAAATCTGCACCTCTATTCATAATATGAGTAGCAAATGCATGGCGTAATTTATGAGGAGTTAATCTCTTTCTGTCAATATTAGTATTTAGAGAAATATCAACCAGTAATTTATTAACGGAGTCTCTGGTAATGTGACCATTAATTCCATAAGAGGGAAAGAGATATACAGAGTTGTCCGGAATATAATTCATCCATTTTACAATTATGTCGTGTGCTCTTAATGTAATTGGAATAATTCTTTGTTTATTACCCTTGCCTATCACATTTAAAATCCTTCTGCTCAAGCGTAAATCCGATAACTTTAATGTAATTAACTCACTCACTCTCATACCGGTTGCATAAAGAACTTCAACCAAACAAGCTGTTCTTAATGACTTCTTTTTTTTACTTTCAGAACCAATATTCACTAAATTTCTTACATAACTTAAAATTTTTTCAACTTCTTCTTCAGATAAAACATCTGGTAAAACTCTTTTTGAAGAAACCCTCTCAATTCTATCCATCGGATTCTCCTGAAGCCTTGACTCATTTACCTCAAATCTAAAAAATTGATTTAATGCCGAATAACGCCGGTTAATGGTCGATTCCTTAAAACCCTTTTTCTTAAGCTCTAGTAAATATTCTGAAATTATCTTGTAAGTGAAATTTTCTATTAGCAACTCATTATTAATATTTTCTTTTAAATTAATCTTTGAGTAATCTAACTTTTTTTTAAAACCAACATTTTCAATAAACCAATTTTTATCCCAGACATACAAACAAACGCTCTTAAAATCCTCTCTATATGAATTAATCGAGTTGCTGCTTAAACCTTTTATAGTATATAGGTAGTCAAAAAAGATATTTAGCCTTTCAAAATTAACTAACCAATAACTATCCCAATTAGTAAATTTCTTATCATTCAATTCAAATATTTCCTTAGCCTAGTTTAAATTAAGATCTTTATTCAAAATTATTTCTGTTACCTCGCTAATCTCTGGCTCAACAAAAAAATTTATGACTGTTAGTACAATTAATATTACTAAAATAACAAAATATATAATTTTAGAATTATTTAACATAAGATTCTCATATTCATATTTATATCTGATTTTTTTGAAATAAAAAATTAACAAATTATTTGGTTATATTATTATTATATTAGAGTTATAAATTTAAAAATGAATAAAGAAATCATATCGCATCTTAACAATCGTTCAATTGTGTTAGTTGGAATGATGGGATCTGGCAAAACCACCATTGGTAAATTGCTTGCAGAAGAATTACAGCTACCTTTTTATGACTCAGATAATGAAATAGAAAAAAACTTGGGTAAAAAAATAAATGATATTTTTAAAGAACATGGAGAACCTTTTTTTAGAAGTGAGGAATTAAACTTCTTTGAAAAAAAAATTAACCAAAAACAAGTTATTATATCATCTGGAGGTGGTTCTTTTATAAATAAAGAAATACAAAAAAAAATTAAAAAAGACTGTATCTCTATTTGGCTCAAGGCAAGCAAAGAAACATTAATAAATAGACTTAAAAATAAAAAGAATAGACCACTTTTAAATACTGAAAATTTTGAAGATACATTGTCATTGCTCCTAAATAAAAGAAATGCAATATATGAAAAGGCAAATTTAACTATAACTACAGATAAACTTGATAAAGTAAAAATACTACAAGCTATTATAAAATCTTTAGAAAGTTTAAAATAAACTTATGAATGAAATTAAAGAAATAAAAATAGATTTAAAAGATAAATCGTATAAAATTTTTATAAATGATGATATTGAGAAGATATTAGTTAATTCAATTGAAAAGATTTTAGCAAGACCTAAAGTTTTCATAATAACAGATGAGAATGTAGCGAGATTTATACTTCCAAAAATAGAGAAAATACTTGAAGACGGTGGAATTGAGTCGAAGTCAATAATTATTCCGTCTGGTGAAAAAAGCAAAAGCTTTCAAAGTTTAGAAAAATTAATTAAGGAACTTTTAAGCTATAAAATTGAAAGGCAGGATAGTTTAATTGCTTTGGGTGGAGGTGTTATTGGCGATCTTGTTGGATTTACAAGTTCTATAATATATAGGGGCATAGATTTTATTCAAATACCAACAACAATTTTATCTCAGGTAGACTCATCTGTTGGGGGTAAAACAGGTATTAATTTAGAAGAAGGAAAAAATTTAGTAGGTTCATTTCATCAACCTAGGGCTGTTATAACCGATGTTAGTTTATTACAAACTCTTCCTAAAAGAGAGATAATTGCTGGTTATGCTGAAATATTAAAATGTTCAATATTGGGTGATAAGGATTTCTTTAATTGGTTAAAAATTTATCAAAAAGAGATTTTAAATTTAAATAATAATTTAATTGCTGAAGCTGTTGAAAGATCATGTATCATGAAAGCTAAAATAGTTGAAAAAGATGAGAAAGAGAGCGGAAAAAGAGCACTTTTAAATTTAGGCCATACTTTTGGACATGCTATAGAAAATAAAATTAATAAAGATGGGATTGGAATCCTTCATGGTGAAGCAATAGGAATTGGTATGTGTTTAGCTGCAAAGCTCTCTGTTGAAATGAATTTATGTAGCAAAAAGAAAATGGAAGAAATTATTCAAATAATTAAGAAAGCTGGATTACCCACAGATTTACTGGATTTAAATATAGAAATTTATGCAAAAGAAATTATCAAGATTTTTTCTTTAGATAAAAAAAGAAAAGATAATTCTAATACTTTCATTTTAATAAGTGATATAGGGAATGCAATTATAAAAGATGGAATTAGTGATGAAAAATTAAAAACATTTCTTCTTTCTAATGGATTTAAATAAATGATTACTACAATTGCTATTTTTATAGGATCTATTCTTGGGTTAATAATAACCTCGGCATTTTTCTCTGGATCTGAGACCGCACTAACGGCAATATCTAAAGCGCGAATTAGACATTTAGCTGATGAAGGAGATAAAAGAGCAAAAGAACTTGAAAAACTCATTGCTAAACAAGATACCTTAATTAGCACTCTTCTAGTTGGAAGCAATCTTGTAAATATACTTGCATCTGTATTAGCAACAAGTTTATTTATTTCCTTATTCGGCGAGGCAGGGGTTATTATAGCAACATTTGTAATGACGACCTTAGTTGTTATTTTTGCAGAAATTTTACCAAAGATGATAGCCCTAGAAAATTCAGATCGCTGGTCTTTAAAATCTTCTTTTTTAATAAAAATTACCTTTATTATTCTTGGACCAGTAGCAATTCTAGCGCAAAAAATATCTAGTTTTTTTGTTAAAAAAAATACTTCTCTTGAAAAATTAGTAGACGCGCATGATGAAATTAGAGGTCAAATATCGATACACCACCAAGAGGGTGAAGTAAAAAAAGGTGATAGAGATATGCTTGGGGGAATTTTAGATCTTCCCGATGTAAATGTTGAAGATGTAATGGTGCATAGAAAAAATATTACAGCCATTAATATAAATGAAATAGATGAAAATAAAATCACAGAAATACTGTCATCGCCTTACACTCGAATACCAGTATGGGAGGAAAGCACAGATAATTTTATAGGACTCCTGCATATTAAATCTCTTATAAAAGAAGCAATAAAAAGTGATAATGATTTAAAAAATATCAATATTAGAAATGTTTTATCAAAACCATGGTTTGTTCCAGAGACAACTAGCCTAAAAGAGCAATTAAACGCTTTTCTTGAGAAAAAACTTCATATGGCATTAGTTGTTGATGAATACGGATCTATAATGGGATTAATAACACTTGAGGACATTTTAGAAGAAATTGTTGGTCAAATTGATGATGAGCATGACCTAGAAAATGAAGAAGTTATAAATCAAATGCCCAATTCAATTGATGTTGATGGCGGTATGAGTATTAGAGATTTAAATAGAAATTATGGTTGGGATCTTCCTGATAATGAAGCAACGACAATTGCAGGTTTGATCATTCATGAATCTCAAACTATACCACGTGTTAATAATGCTTATATTTTTTATGGGTTTAAATTCAAAATTCTAGAGAGAAAAAGAAATCAAATCACCTCTATTAGAATAGAAAAAGTATAGATTAAAAAATTTTAATTATCGTATTAATTTTAACCCGAAATAAAACAATCTGCCTCTTGGGTCATGGTGCTTAGGATCATAGCTAAAGTTAGCGGCATCATAAACAATTGGGACATCCTCATCTAAAATATTATTTCCGCCAATCGATAGCCTTATGTCATTTCCTAATAAACTGAAAAAATATGAGTATTGGAGGTCAAAAGTAATCCATTGATCAATTTTTTGATCAAATCCAGCATCCTTTGCTAAGGCACTCAAAGGCCTTGTTGTAGAGTAATCAGAGACATAACGACCATAGAGCGCAACTGTATGATTATTATTTGATAAACTAGTATTTAAAACAATTTTTGTTTCAGGCAATGATCTTGCAAAATTGTCATGATTAAATAAGCCAACAACGTCTATAGCCGACCCATTACTTCCAGGAATTTCATATTCTAAAATATGTGTCCCTCTTAAACCCACATTTAGAAGACCAAAATTCGTGTTATTTTCATAGCTTAACTCGATATCTATTCCATTCGTATCAACATTTGCTGCATTAAAATATTTGGTTGTAACGCCTATTAATGTCCCATCAATAGTTCTCTTAATATCTTGATTTAAGGGATCATTTATAACTTTACCTTGAGCACTTTCAATTGTAATAACGTTTGAATAATCAATAGACCAATAGTCTATCTTAAAATCAAAATTTTCACTTGGTTCCCATAGAATTCCTAAATTTATATTTTCAGACTCCTCTGGAGATAAAAGATTATTTCCATTTTGAGCAATTCTTATAAATGATGTTCCACCTTTTGGTACTCCATTTGAATAATCTTGAATACCTTGCAAGCCAACTTGGCCAGAATACAGTTGAGATAAAGAAGGCTCTCTAAAAGATGAACTTATAGAGCCTCTAAAAGATAAATAATCCGTTAATTTATATAATAGTGATAGCTTAGGATCAAAAGTACTATCGCTTTCAAGTTCTTCATACCTTGCAGCCATTTTAATATCGAGATTATCAGTTGGAGAAATCGAAAGTTCTGCAAATGCTGCATAAGCATCCCTTTTAGCTTGCGCCTCAATACCACCCCCTAAAAATAATAAATCAGCTGGCTTAGAAATATTCCCTTGATCATCAAATTCTATTCTTGAGTCCTCATCTCTTGATACTGAGAACTCTTCTTGTCTGAGTTGGAGACCTGTAGCTAATCCAATAACACCCAAAGAATTGGAAGTTATTTCTCCAGATAAAACAAAATCTATTACTTCTAGTTTATTATTTGTCCAAGTTTCTTGTTTTGTGGAAATCCAATCAATTAAAGACTGACTATTTTTTGAAGAGTCAAATAAATTCCAAGTTTGGTTTTTATTGACTCCACCCTCACCTTTTATTGCAGTGGTAAATCTTTTTGTACTTGTATCTGGCTGAGATATATAACCATCATCCTCGCTTGAAGTATAATGAAGATTCCAATCAAACCCATTGTTGAATTGACCGCTAATACCTATTGATAATCTTAAGGTTTCTATCTCTCTAGGAGCCAATGGTGATGGGTATGACGAACCTAATGGTCTTCCTAACCACATCACAGGAGCACCAAAAGGATTTCCAGCTGCCCCAGGCATTATTAAATTACTTGGGCTGAGATATGATAAAGCAGGGTATGAAGGTGACTGTGGATTATCATTAACATTTGTTGATGCATACATTAAGTCTGCATCTAATGTGATACTGTTAAATTCTCTTTCTAAAGAAAAATATAAATTTTCATGATCTTCATCATTTACTAGATTAAATCTTGGACCATAAAGAAACCCGCACCTGGAACCACTGGATTGTGGAATAAGAATACCATTATTTTCAATACAGTTTGCATCTGGAACATTTTCATAAGGACTATAAGTTCCGGCATAAGGTCCTTGATCAACTTCTGATGGACCAAATAAAAGAAAACTATTACCAAGGCCGCTGACAGCTAATTGTGATAATTCTGGTTTAACAATCCCTTGCATAGCTGTTCGATTAAGAATACTTGTCGCTAAAACCCATTGTAAAGAATTACTCTGATTACCTAAAATAAAACTTATTGATTGATCTTTTTGATTACCAGTTTCTGTTCTTTTGTCAGAAATATCTAACTCAAAACCCTCGAAATCTCTTCTAAAAATATAGTTCACAACCCCAGCAACTGCATCTGAACCGTAAATTGATGCAGCACCTTCTTTGAGAACCTCAACTCTTTGGATAGCAATTAATGGTATTGTTGATGTGTTAACGAAAACGCTTCCATCATTAGCTGTTGCACCTGTAACAGTTTGTCTTCTTCCATCAATTAAAACCAATGTTGACGATAAACCAAGCCCCCTTAAATTAATATTTGATGTTCCTTGGGTATTTCCAGAAGTAAAGGCATCAGTATTATTTTCTGATCCTGAGTTAATAGACAGATTTTTTGTTATATCTGATGCTAAAAAAGCACCAATACCATCAATTTCATCACGAAGAATAATATCAACAGGAGAAGTATCATTTTTAGAACTTGTTTTTATATATGATCCCGTAACGACAATTTCTTCAACTGCTTCTTGCTGTGCAAACGAAAATTGCGATAGACATAAAGAAGTCGTTAATAAGAAAAATTTATAAAACCCACCCTTTAAAAAAAACATTTATCCCCCAAAAATAAATAATAAGAACTTTTAATCATCTGTGGCCTTTAAATCAAATGAAACTGCATGAAGTCCATTTTTAAACTCGTCACTTATAGCTTCCATAGCCATTCTATGTCTGTCTATCGATTTAATATTAATAAATTTTTCGGAACGAATAAATATTTTAAAATGAGTCCCTCCTTTTTTGGCATCCTCATTATGGTTTGCATGCAAGTGAGATTGGTCCTCTACCTTTAGTTCAATTGGCAGAAATGTATCAGAAAGTTTTTTTATAATATTTGCTTTAATTTCCATTTTAATTTTTTTACTATATCAGGTTACATAACAAAATTAAATTTAACTGACTTAATTACAGGAAAAAATTCTAAATGAAATTAAATTCAAAATATTTTAATAATTTAAGAATAAAGCCTAAGGAAAAAGCCTTTAAAAGAAAATGCGAATATGGTGGTTGCTTAAAGAATGGAGAGTTTCTTGCAAAAACTAAAACATCGCATGAATATTACTACTGCCTTGATCACATTAAAGATTTTAATAAAAATTACAATTTTTTTGAAGGAATGAGTGAAGAGGAGATAATAGATTATCAAATCTCATCAATTATCGGGCATAGACCAACATGGAAGTCAGGGACAAACCCTCAAGCCAATTATTTCTCTAATTTTGCAAGAAAAGATGGTAGTGCTTTTAATGATCCTTTTAATTTTTTTGATGAAGAGGAGAGAAAAAAACAAAAAAGAAATGTTAGAAAAAAATATAAAAAATCAAATAAAGCCTTTGAAATTTTAGAATATACTCCTAATTCATCTAAATCTGATATCAGAAAGAAATTTAAAGAAGTCGTTAAAAAGCTTCATCCGGATACAAATGGCGGAGATAATTCACAAGAAGACCTTTTAAAAGAAGTTATAAGTGCTTATAAATATCTAAAATCACAAGGGCACTGTTAAATTTAATTTTAATTTGCTACACAACTAAAGAATAAAAATTAAAAGGAATAATTTATGAGCACCGATACACAATCATCCTTAGATATAGGTAGTCCAGATACAGAAATATCTGTCAAAAAAATTTTTGGCCTTGATACAGAACTGCAAGTTCCAGCTTATTCAAAAAAAAATGAATATGTGCCCGAAGTAGATGAAGATTATTTATTCAATCATGAAACAACTATTGCTATCTTGGCAGGGTTTGCTCATGACAGAAGGGTTATGGTTCAAGGCTATCACGGAACAGGTAAATCAACCCACATTGAACAAATTGCTGCTAGATTAAATTGGCCTTGCATTAGAATTAATCTTGATAGTCATGTTAGTAGAATAGACCTAATTGGTAAAGACATGATCACTCTTAAAGATGGGCAGCAAGTTACTGAATTTAGGGAAGGCTTATTGCCATGGGCAATTCAAAATCCAGTTGCTCTTGTTTTTGACGAATATGATGCAGGAAGACCTGATGTAATGTTTGTTATTCAAAGAGTATTAGAAATCTCCGGTAAACTTACTCTTTTAGATCAAAATAAAATTATTACGCCCCATAAATTTTTTAGATTATTTGCAACAACCAATACAGTTGGACTTGGAGATACCTCTGGCTTGTATCATGGGACACAGCAAATTAATCAGGGGCAAATGGATAGATGGTCTATAGTAAGCGCTTTGAATTATCTTCCACATGAGGATGAACTAAATATAGTTTCGGCAAAAGCAAAAAGCTTTAATAATAAAGATGGTAAAGAGACTATTTCAAAAATGATTAGAGTTGCAGATTTAACAAGAAATAGCTTTATTAATGGTGATATATCAACAGTAATGAGTCCAAGGACTGTTTTAACATGGGCACAAAATACTGAAATTTTGAGTGATGTTGGTCTCAGCTTTAAATTAACTTTTCTTAACAAATGTGATGAGCTTGAAAGGCAAACAATAGCTGAATTTTATCAAAGATGTTTTGGGGAGGAATTATTAGAGTCTCCAATTTCAAACCCTGAAGGTAGAAGTGACAAATAAGTATTCTGATATAGATGAATTTAAACGTGCTTTGACTATGGCCATGCGCTCAATTTCTAAGCAAGATGAGCTAACAGTTAGTTTTGGGGCTGATAAAGGCAATCTTAGTGGTTTAAAAGCCAGATTACCGATGCCAAACAAAAATATGGATAATGATCAAATTAATTCTCTAAGAGGTGAAGCAGACTCTCTTGCTCTTTACCTCAGACACCATAAAGAAATAGTTGATAAAAAATATGAGCCACAGGGGCAAAATGCAAGAGGAATATATAATATTCTTGAAAAAATGAGATGTGATGCCATTGGTGCTAACTCTATGTCTGGAGTTTCAAAAAATTTGCATCAAATGGAAATTAATAAAATAAAAAGAAAAATGCTATCTGTTAATAATGATAATCCAGAGAAAAAAATGATTGAAGCATTATCATACATGGTTTTGGAAAGATTAACTGGTAATAAAATAGATGAGGCACAGGAGTATATTGAACCTTGGAAAGACTGGATAGAGGAAAGGGCAGATACTTCAATTGATCAACTTGTTAAATCATTTAACAATCAATCTGAATACGCAAAAGTTACAAGGAAGCTTATTGGTGATTTAGAGCTAGGGGATGAATTAGGTGAAGATCCAGATGACGATGATCAAGATGAAGATGAAGAGCAAAATGCTCAAGAGGAGGCAATGGAAACAGAAGATAGCTCCTCCTCCGAGGATGAATCCCAATCTGACGAAATGGATATTGATGACGGTATTCCAGAGGAAGATGAGTCTATGGATGCTGATATGTCTGAAATGGGAGAAGAGTCTGATAATGACGATGATACTATGGCTCAGGCTGCTAAAGGCCGAGGAAACGATAATGAAGCTAGAAGAGAATTACCATATAAAATATTTACAGAGAAAAATGATGAACAAATTAAAGCTGTTGATTTATGCGAAATTGAAGAATTAGATAAATTAAGAGAATATTTAGATCAACAATTAAATCATCTTCAAGGTGCAGTAACAAGACTTGCAAATAAATTACAAAGAAAATTACTAGCACAACAAAATCGTTCATGGGAGTTTGATTTAGAAGAAGGGCTTTTGGATGTATCAAAATTAACCAGGGTAATTATAGATCCGACCTCGCCATTATCCTTCAAAATGGAGAAAGATATTGAATTTCGAGATACAATTGTTTCACTGCTAATTGACAATTCTGGCTCTATGAGAGGAAGGCCAATAACTATTGCTGCAATGTGCGCAGATATTCTAGCTAGAACACTTGAAAGGTGCTCAGTTAAAACTGAAGTTCTTGGTTTTACCACGAAAGCTTGGAAAGGTGGTAAATCAAGAGAAGAATGGATTGAAAGCGGTAAACAGCCTGCTCCTGGAAGATTAAATGATTTACGTCACATCATTTATAAAACAGCCGATGAACCTTGGCGACGATCAAAACGTAATTTAGGATTAATGCTTAGAGAGGGCTTGTTAAAAGAAAACATTGATGGTGAGGCACTTGAGTGGGCTTATGGTCGATTAAATACAAGACCTGAACAAAGAAAAATATTGATGGTTATTTCAGACGGAGCACCCGTTGATGACTCAACATTATCGGTAAATGCTGGAAACTATCTAGAAAGACATTTAAAACAGGTAATTCAAAAAATAGAAATAGATCCCTCAATAGAATTGACTGCAATTGGTATTGGTCATGATGTAAATAGATATTATAGAAGAGCGGTCACAATTGTTGATGCCGAACAACTTGGTGGTGCAATAACTGAGCAGCTGGCCGGACTATTCGATGAAGAGTTTAAGACTTCAAATGTTAGAAAAAAAATAAAAGTGAACAATTAAGCAGTTAAGATTTTCTTCTTAATTTTTCTCGCTTTAAGGGAAAGATCTGAATTTTTAGATTTTATTAAGTAATTATCTAGACCACCAACATGCTCAACAGATCTTAATGCATGAGCACTTATTTTGAAACGTATTCTTTGATTTAATTTATCGCTTGCGAGACTAACATTGCATAAATTGGGAAGGAATCTTCTTTTCGTCCTGTTCTTTGCATGGCTAACATTGTTACCAGTCATTACGCCTTTGCCGCTTAATTCACATTGTCTAGACATTTTTTAATACCAATTATTAATTTACTTTAAGTGAGGTTTATATCGACTAAATGATTACGTCAAGATAGTTTTATTATCAATAATTCAAAGCCTCTTTTATTCTATCAATATCATCTTTTACATCAATTAAATCATTATTCTGTAATTTATTATAATAATCTAATGCAACCTTAAGATCTTTTTTTACATATCTACCTTGTTCATAAATTTTGGCCATTTCAATTATGGCTTCGCTTACATTTCCATTGGCGGCATCCTTAACAAACCTTAATCCTTTTTTTTCATCCTTAGTAACTCCTAAACCTCTAAGATAGAGCTTGCCAAGATAAAATGTTGAATTAAAATATGGCGAATTATCCCTATAATCTTCATTTGCTCTTGCTCTTCTATATAAATTTACTGCTTCTCTATAATCTCTTCTGCCAGCAGTTCCATTTTCATAGCCTTTTGCTAGCTCGATTAAAGATCTGTCAAAATTCTTGTTTGAAGATACTTTAAACCACTCCATAGCTTCTACTGGTTTTGGATCTTCTACTCTTCCCTCTCTCAACCAAAGTGCATAATTATATTGAGCCTGAGGAAGTCCTCCAAAAGCTGCTCTTTTATAATATTCGAAGGCCTTTTTCTCATCAATTTCAACCCCACGACCTTTTGCATAAATAATTCCTAAATTAAATGTTGCAGCTATATTTCCCCTTTCTGATGCCTCTTCAAATAAATCAATAGCTTTTAAATAATCCTGTTTTAATCCCTTACCAATATAGTACAGACTACCTAAATAGAATTTAGCATCAGGGTTTCCCTCCTCAGATTGGGCTATTAAAATTTTTAAATCTGTATCAATTGATAGCTCTGATTTAGTCTTACTATTAAAAAATATAATAATAATAACTAATAGGACTAATGATTGTAAAAATCGCATTATGATTAATTCCTTGTTTTTATCTTTTTAAAAAATCGAAAAGATATCCAGCAACTTTACGAATCTGAATTTCTTCTGATCCTTCGGTTATTCTATAGCGCCTATGATGTCTATAAATATGCTCAAAAGGTTTATGACGAGAATAACCAATACCACCATGTACTTGAATTGCTTGGTCAGCTGCTTGGCAAACAAGTCTATTGGACCGATAATTACACATAGACACCTTATCAGATAAGTGAATGGCTACCTCAGGTTTTGTCATTTGATCCATTTGCCAAGCAGTTTTATAAACCAGATTTCTAATCATTTCACACTCTGTATGAAGCTCAGTTAATGGAAATTGTATTGCTTGATTTGTAGATAAAGCTCTCCCAAAGGGTTTTCTTTCTTTAGCGTATTCAACACTCATATTAATGCAATACTGGGCAGCGCCAACTCCTGAAGCTGCCTGTCTTATTCTATTCTCATGTACAAAATGTTGAGCAAGCTCCAATCCTCTATCAAGTTTTCCTAATACAGAAGTATTCGGCACCCAAACATCTTTAAGACTTATTAATGCATGGTCAGTTGGCATATTAAATGTCCACATAAATTCCTCAACTTCAAAGCCAGGTGCAGATGAAGGAACTAAAAAACATGTTATACCAAGTGCAGAACCATTATCACCGCTTGTTCTTGCAAAAATCATATCATAGTTAGCCTTGTGAATTCCAGTATTCCATGTTTTTTGACCGTTTATAAGCCACCCATCAACCCCATCTCTGGTCTCTGGAACTGCATTGGTTTCCATCCAAGTAGCGTCTGATCCATGATCAGGTTCGGTTAAACCAAAAGAAATCCTATGTGATCCACTCAACATTCCATTAATAAATTCGTCTTTTTGCTCAATAGTCCCGAAATCTCTTAACATTAAAACCTGAGGAAAATTTCCAACTATAGAGTTCTCATTTTGTAAGTCATTATGCAAACCCAAACCTTTAGCTGCTAAATGTTCTCGAATAATTGCCATCGCTAAATTTGAACCATTTTTTCCACCATATTCTTCAGGTAATCCAAATCTTAGATGACCAGCTTCATCTGCAAGCTTTCTCATTTTACCTAAAAGCTCTTCCCACTCTTCGGTAGGAAGACCTCCATTGTTCCAATTGGTTCTTGAATGTTCTCTCCTATGGTCAAAGAAACGAATATTATCATCCTTATTTTCTAGTGGCTTTATTTTTTTCTCAATAAAATCATCTAGAGTATCAAGATATTCAGAAATTTCTTTTGGAATTGAGAAATCCATTTTA
>Ga0160422_10001841_pt1 | contig 13214 bp, 16 predicted proteins | sample Fk160mmetaG_FD_108192 | JGI IMG/M metagenome (GOLD analysis project Ga0160422, IMG submission 108192) | Marine microbial communities from the Central Pacific Ocean - Fk160115 60m metaG | ecosystem: Environmental > Aquatic > Marine > Oceanic > Photic zone | place: The Central Pacific Ocean...
TCAAAAATACCCCCATAGAAGTTAACGAGACGATTGCTCCATTAATTTTCTGGAAGAAGGAGTATAGAATGGATAGTGGTGGTCCAGGTGTCCATAGGGGAGGAGTTGGGCAAGTAATGGAAATATCACATGCTCAAGGAGCCCCTTTTGCTATTAATTCGATGTTTGATCGTGTTATTCATCCGCCTCGGGGTAGAAACGGTGGCAGTAATGGTAAGACAGGCCGAATCTATCTAAAATCAGGGCAAGAACTTATGGGTAAAGGACGCCAAAGTATTCCGGCTGGAGATAGAGTAATAATAGAAATGCCGGGCGGAGGCGGTCTTGGTAATGCTAAAGACAGAGACCCCAAAAAGGTCGAAAATGATCTCTTGAATGAGCTAATAAGCGAGTCAAAAGCCAAAGAAGATTATGGATACTCCAGTTAAGTACCAGTTTTAGGTCACAAGACGCAGCCTTGCTCTATTAAGTTGGTTGTTTTATGAGTGGGTCGAGCGCTCCGAAAAATATATTCCAAATTGGCCTAAAACTTTGGTTAATACTTTTGATGGTTCAACTATCAAACATGCTGTTTGGCATGACCATAACCATTGCTAATGTTGTACTACCTCAAATTCGAGGAACAATGTCCGTTAGTCAAGATGAAGCATCTTGGTCCATCACATTAAATCTTGTTGCGGCTGCCGTAGCCACGCCATTGACTGGCTGGCTAGCGGGTCGGTTAGGCTGGCGTGCACTTATGTTTGGGACGGTTCTCGGCTTCACGATTAGCTCTTTTTTGTGTGCTCTTGCACCGAATTTAGAGGCCTTGATACTTTTCCGTATCGGACAGGGTATCTTTGGAGCACCCATTATGCCCCTCGGGCAAGCTATAATACTTTCTAGTTTTTCGAAGCATCTTCAACCAACTGCTATTGTTCTGTGGGGAGTAGGTGCCGTTTTTGGCCCAGTTGTTGGGCCAGTTATAGGAAGTATGATGGCAGAACTATATGACTGGCGAGCAGCTTTTTTTATCTTAGTCCCGGTAGGTGTTATTACTCTTGTATGCATTTGGTTCGCTTTATCAAGTCATAACAGAGGCCAACGGAATCACTTTGATTGGATTGGCTTTCTTGCTTTGTCACTTGCGATTATTGCATTGCAACTAATTTTTGATCGAGGTCATAGACTTGATTGGTTTGACTCTCACTTAATTACATTTCTTACAGTAATTGGTTTATTGTCGTTTTGGATATTTTTAGTGCATTGTTTTTTTTCAAAAAATCCTTTTGTTAATCTTCGGATATTTCTGGATAAAAATTTTAGCTTAGGCACCATCATTTCTTTTATAATGGGAACGTTAGCATTCACAGGCTTGGTGTTATTCCCGAGTTTATTGCATGATCTGCGAGGGTATCCAGATAGCCTCATAGGAATATTGGTGGGTTCCAGAGGATTTGGAAATTGGATTGCGTTTCTAGTGATAATTCCACTTACTAAATCGTTACCAAGAGTTTCACTGAGCATAGGCCTACTCATTCAAGCCTTCGCCAGCTACATGATGGCACAGTTTGATATCAATCTAACTAATTTTGATATCATCTGGACAAATATTTTACTCGGCTTCGGGCAAAGTATTGCTTTCACACCTATGGCTATTCTTGCTTTTGCTACCTTGCCTAAAAAACAAATCACGGAAGGGACCACGATTTTTACTCTAATGCGAAATTTTGGTTCAAGTATTTTTATTTCCCTATCTGTACTTGTATTGCTTAGATCGACTTTCCAAAGTTATTCGAATATATTCGAGAATTTATCGTTATTTTACAAGGGCCAAAGTATCCCTTCACTGCCGAGTGATTGGGTGCCCGATGGTTTGCTCGGTTTACAGCAGGTGTCGGGGGAAATATTGCGTCAGGCGAGTATGATTGGTTATATCAATTCTTTCCACTTAATGGCATTCGCTGCGTTTCTAGCAGCACCACTTGCTATATTTATGCATTTGCCTCAAAAGGAACCTTAGCTTTCTGGACTAGACAACGGCCACAGCTCGAATAGGACTTCCGGTGCCACCTTTTATTTTGAGGGGGAACCCGATGAATTGAAAACGGCCTTTGTCAATAAGTTGATCGAGGTTCATTAAGCCCTCCATATGCGTTATTCCCCTTTCCGCGCATGCCATATGCGCCTTGAAATTTGGCTCGCCTTCAGGTGCGGGGCTTATTGCTTCAACACCAAACATTACAATTCCCTTATCGGCAAGCCAATGCACTGCATCGACATGTAAACCAGGAAAATCATGCAGATATTCCGGTTTTCCAAGTAGCCTTTCATTGACCGCCATATAAATCAAAATAGTATCACGTGGTTTGATTTCCTGACCTGACCTACCCAAAGCCTGTTCCATTTCGGAAACCGTTATTTGGTGTTTGAGTGGAACATTTGAAAGATCAAGGCAAATCGCTTCCGTATAAAAGTCTTCAAGGGGTACCTCATCAATTGAGGGCGCATCTTTTGCTGGGTTGAAATGGCAGGGTGCATCAACATGAGTGGTGGAATGATCACTCAAAGACAAACTTAAGGATTTCGAAGAGAATGACGTTTTGCCAGCTTTTTTAAGCTCGTTATGATCATTCCAAACGGTCATGATAACTGGAGGATGTGATGGATGAGCTGGAGTTCGGTGCTCTATTGTACGGCTTAGATCTATCAAAGGCATAATCAGGTTTCCAGGTAAAAATATTCTTTAGCGCTGTCATGTTAACAGGATCATGGACCCAAGTTAAGTTATTAACCTGCAAAGCATGGCTCGCACTTATAAGTTTTGAAAAAGGTTTGATAGATTAGATAGGGTTAGATACAGTTGTTATATGATTAAGCGATATACTAGTTTGAAAGTTGCAGAACCCGCGCCGGAGCTCTGGTCGAACTGCATTGTTTGCGATGGTATAGCATATATTGCCGGTCTTACAGCACGAAATGCAGATGGGGTGACAATTGATGGGGCGGATGAATATGAGCAAACCAAAATCATATTCGAAAAACACAAAGCCCTGGTAGAAGCTGCTGGCGGAAAGATGTCCGACTTCACCAAGTTAACTATTTTTGTTACCCGTATCGAAAATAACAGGCAGGTCTGGCAGGCAAGGGCTGAATTTTTTAAGGGTGATTTCCCCGCCTGTTCCTTAGTCGAGGTTTCAAAACTTGCAGCGCCGAATATATATGTTGAGATAGAGGGTATAGCTCATATCGGAAAAGGAGTTAGTTAAGCAAACTTGCTTTCGCTGAAGGTTATTCAATATACTCCGTCCTATTAAGGCCGCCTCGTTTTAGAAAAGCACACCATTAGTCTGCAAATAGAATTATCGTTGTCGAAAAAGACAACGTGCGGCAAATATACTTACGATTACGCCTTCAGAAAGCAGTTTACTTAGCAGAGTATTTTCCAAACTGCTCAATGGTTAGTTATGTCCCTAAAATCTACTTCATGGTCTTGTCTTGATTTTTAGTTCTTTAAAAGGCGCAAAAAATGAGTTACTTGAAATGAGTGGGTTTTCTGATTCGTGGAGTTTCTTATGGCAATAAAATGTACCCAAATAGAATTGGCTGCTCGGCCAATTGGAGATCCGAAACATAGCGATTTTCGAGTTGTAACTGTTGACTTGCCACCTGTCGGTAATGGCGAAATACTCTGTCGTATTATTTACCAATCCCTTGATCCATATATGCGAGGACGGATGGATGACGCTAAGTCCTATGCCGTACCTGTGGCGATAGGGGACGTTATGGGAGCAGGCACTGTTGCAGAGGTAATGGAAAGTAAAAACGCTCGCTTTAAAGAGGGTGATATTGTAACTGGAATGTTTGGCTGGCGAACACATATCATCTCCGACGGGGCTGGTGTGAGGAAAATCGACCCAGCAGTTGCGCCAATTTCTACTGCTATTGGAATTCTTGGAATGCCTGGAATGACAGCTTATGTCGGACTATTAGATATTGGCGAGCCTAAGGCAGGTGATACACTTGTCGTTTCTGCCGCTTCTGGTGCCGTTGGTGCTGTTGTTGGTCAGATTGGTAAATTGAAGGGTTGTAAAGTTGTAGGAGTGGCTGGATCCCAAGAAAAGTGTGATTATGTTGTCAACGAATTAGGCTTTGATCAGTGTTTAAGTCACTTAAGTGATGATTTGGAAAGTGAATTGGCCAAAGTTTGTGAAGACGGAGTTGACGTATACTTCGAGAATGTGGGGGGTAAAGTCTTTGAAGCTGTATTACCGCTCGTAAATTCATTTGCTCGTATTCCGGTCTGCGGCCTTATCTCGAGGTATAGTCATGTGGGGGATTTTCCTGGGCCTAACCTACTTCCAAAACTTACTCGCTCGATACTTACAAACCGCCTTAAATTACAGGGGTTCATAATTACTGAACGCTGGGATAGATTCCCTGAATTTGAAAAGGACATGAGTTCTTGGATAAAATCGGGAGAAATAGTTTATAAAGAGGATTTTGTAGATGGCTTAGAAAACGCCCCGGAAGCCTTTATGGGCCTCTTAAAAGGCAAAAATTTTGGGAAATTAATAGTTAGAACTTCGGAGGATCCCACGATATGAGTGAAAAAGTGGAACGACGTAAATTTGAAACTTTTGAAGCGTTGAAAAGTGAAATCGGGAACGAGCTTGGCATTAGTCCCTGGCATACAGTTGATCAAGGGCAAATTAATACATTTGCAGAAGCAACTGGCGATCATCAATGGATCCATGTGGATGTCGATCGTGCTACAAACGAGTCGCCCTACGGAGCGCCGATTGCACATGGTCATTTAACACTGTCGCTTGTGCCAATGCTTATCTCTAATACAATAGAGTATTTACCTCGGACGGCTGGAATAAACTATGGGCTCGATAAAGTTAGGTTTATGGCTCCCGTCAAAGCCGGCAAAAGGGTCAGAGGAAAGGTAAGTTTGCGCAATGCGGAACGCATAAATGATACGACGGTAAAAGTTTTATATAGCACCGTTGTTGAAATAGAGGGTGAAGAGAAGCCTGCCTGCGTTGCGGAATCTATTGCACTTTACCTTAACTAAAACATAAACCTAAAACTCTGCTAACAAACGACCATAGTTTTTATAACGCGTTTCAACATTCTTTAACCGTAGCGCATGCCAATAGCTAGCGGAGTTAATTGAGATGACAGGCTTTTTCCTTTTTTCCTCCTCCAAAGCTGCCTGTTCCATGAAGTGAAGGTTAGTTCCAAACTGAACCAATGCATCAATATCTGTCTCGTCTACCTGATCGAGTGCTTCGGAGAGTTGATCGGGCGTTACGTGAGATATCTCAACGGGACTGGGACATTGCAAGCCTATAAAATTTTTGACTTTAAACCCAATGTCGGTAAAGAACTGGCTTATATGTTTATTTGCTATTGGCATGTATGGGGATATTATACCGATCGTTTTAGCTTCAAATTTTTCTAATGCTTCGGCTACAGCAAATGAACCACCAGTTACTGGTAATTTACTTCTTTGCTCTAACATCGTCCGTCGCCGACACGAGGCGTCGTAGCCATCCCATACAATTAACGAAGACATTCCGACAATAAGAATTTCCGGATCAGCCGTTAAAATTCGGTCTACTGCTGCGACCAGATCGGCTTCACTTAAACGCACTAGCTTATCAAAATCATCGTCTGTTTTTATGTCGATGTTTGGGATGCTTATTCTTGCGACATGATTGGTGATACCATCTAACCTAAGGTCATCAAAGTCTGGTTGAACAATGGTATTAGTAGAGGGTATGACGGTTCCCACTCTAAGTTTCCATCCTCGTTGATCTACCATCGTAATTTCCTTGTTATGTGTTGTGGTTTTTAAAATGGTGTAATTTCGGGACGTAAATTATTGCTATGTGCCAATTTCAAAGTCTTCCGAGCCAATATCCCAAAATAGCCCGGCCATAATTTCTAAGCCCTCTCGGGCTATTTCCGCGAGCATATGTTCGTTCGGCGCATGCTGGGAACAAGATGCGTAGCTATGCGGGACCCAAAGTGTCGGCAATCCTAGAATTTCACTAAATACGTCGTTTGGTAATCCACCACCCAAGTTAGGAAGGATGGCAGGTTTTTTCTTTGTAGTTTTTTTAATAGAATTTGCGGCCCATTTTACCCATGGATTATCGGGATCAAGTCTAGTCGCCTGCATAACACCACGATCAGCTGGTGTGACAGTAACGTTAGAGAAACCCTCCTTGTTAAGATGTCGAACCAAGGCTGGAAGGATATCATCCACTTCGGTTCCTACGACAAACCGCAATTGACATCTTGCCTTTGCATTTCCAGGTATTGCGTTAACAGGTCGTTCGGGAATTCCGGCTGTAAAAGCCAAGATTTCAAAACTATTCCATCCAAACACTCTCTCCGCAGGTGTCAGGTTTTTTTCACCCCAGTCTTGTTCTACTTTCGGACCTTCCTCACCACCATCTACCTCACAATCGGCAAGTGCCATTCTCACAGAATTTGTGAGAGTTTTGGGGCGCCACTCAGGAATTCTTATTTGGCCGCGTTTATCAGCAATAACTGATAAAGCATTAGATAAAATTAAGGCGGGATTAGCTATTAGGCCTCCCCAGTTACCTGAATGATGCGCGCCGCTTCTTAGGTTTACTTCTATATCGAAAACAATGCTTCCTCTGGAGCCCATAAATAATGTTGGTCGTTCTGGCTGCAGTCGTGGTCCGTCAGATGAAATCAAAACGTCTGAAGCCAAAAGTTCTTTTTGTTGTCTTGCAAAGTCTGCTAGTCCCGGAGACCCTGATTCTTCTCCGGTTTCAATCAAAATCTTTGAATTAAACCCAAGACAACCTCTGGTCTCCAGTATGCTCTTTAGCGCACCGATATTTACACTGTGTTGACCCTTATTATCGGCTGTGCCGCGCCCGTAGATCTTGTTGTTTTTTACCTCTAGCTCCCAGGGAACTAAGTCCTGCTCCCAGCGTTCCTCTTGTCCTCGAATAACATCTCCGTGTCCATACGTTAGAACAGTTTTATTAGTTGAGCTTTCATGCTTGCTGCCAAAAAAAATTGGGCCTGCCTTTGCATTTGGATTTTCAAACACCTCCGTCTCATAACCTAACCCTCGAAAAGTTGTTATCATCTCGTCCATATATTCCGTCATGTCAGGTTTGCGGCTTTCATAGATTTGACTCTCGGTTTTTATGGCAACTCGTCTTTTAAGATCTTCAAGAAAGTGTCCATCATCGAAATACGCTATAGCATTTTTAAGAGCATGTTCTCGGGTCATCTATATTAATCCTAGATAGGTTTCCTTTTAGTTTCTGATAAAAGTTGTCAAACCAGATTTAAGTCGGGGAGTGGTTTGACCGCGATCCCTTCACTTTCAAGCATTTTCCTCACAGCCTGTGCCACAGCTGGTCCAGTAGGTTCATCGCCATGGATACAAATGGTATCAGCTTTGACAGGAACTTTCTTTCCACTATTTGCAATGATGTATCCGTTCATAACGATATTACGAACTTGCGCGGCTGCCCTTTCAGGATCTTTAATCATCGCATGATCGTATTTTCGGCTGGTCATATTTCCATCGTCTTCATAGCTTCGATCAGCGTAGGCCTCGGCAGCGACAGTCAATCCTAGTGCTTGCCCAGCAGAAAAGAGAAACGAACCAGAGACAGCAACTAAAATTAGTTTAGGGTTTACTAGATTGACCCCCCTTGCAATTGCAGCTGCTATATCAGGGTCAAGGCTAGACATATTGTTTAACGCGCCATGAGGTTTTACATGAGTAACAATCGCATTGTTTGTAGCTGAAATCGCTTGGAGAGCACCAATTTGATACGCAACGCTTGCTTCGATTTCATCCGCTGACATGTGGATCTGTCTTCTACCAAACCCCCACAAATCATTGAAACCAGGATGGGCTCCTATGCTTACACCATTTTTTATTGATTGCTTTACCACGCGATCCATTACGTTTGGGTCTCCGGCATGAAAACCACACGCAATATTGGCAGAATTTACGATTTTTAGCATATCTGTATCGTTTCCAATATCGTAGACGCCAAATCCCTCACCAATATCTGAATTTAAATTGATATTTTTCATTTGCTTAGACTTTAATATTAAGATTTATAAAGAGGTTCTGGATTGAACGACCTTATTATAACACTTTAGTTCCCAAGGACCAGCTAAGGATATGAACACCTCTTCGAGAAATAGCTACCGTTTTTTATTTGCGGGCGATAGTGCATTGGTTATCCAATTTGGGGAGGTGGTTGACGCCAGGATCAATCAACATGTGAGGAAGATAGCGGCAATTGTGAAAAGTGAAGATATCGAAGGTATCGTAGACCTCGTGCCGACCATGCGATCTCTTATGATTCACTATAACCCGTTGTACATTTCACAGGCAGAATTAAAAAATCTTATAACGCCATTACTTGGAAGGGAGTTCACCCTAGATGATGATATCATTAGATGGAGAATTCCAGTTTGTTACGACAATGAGTATGCGCCGGATATTGAAGACGTGAGCAGGTCTCTTAGAGTTTCGGCTCCAGAGATTATCAAACAACATACTTCCGTGGAATTAGAAGTTTTTATGATGGGTTTTCTACCAGGGTTCCCTTACTTGGGTCTCTTACCCGAAATATTTGATTTGCCCCGCCGTGTTGAACCGCGAGTGCATGTTCCTCCGAGGTCTATTTCTGTTGCCGCTCGCCAGACGACAATTTATACGATTGATAGTCCGGGAGGATGGCATTTGATAGGTCAAACGCCTGTGGATTTTTATGATCCCAATAGAGAAAATCCAGTGCTTGTAAAGGCGGGCGATAAGGTGTCTTTTTTTGCCATTGATAGCAAAGAATACCCGGCCGTTCGTCTAGCCCTAAAGGCAGATGAATATCCATTAATAATGGATTGTTAGTATGGCAGTAAAAATAATTGATCCAGGCTTCAATGTAACTGTTCAGGATTTTGGCAGACCAAAATTCCAACATTTGGGTGTTCCTGTGTCAGGTGCCATTTCACCTACACTGCTTCGACTGGCAAATGCACTAGTTTCTAATGCTGAGTATGAGGCGGGACTAGAAATACGATTAATGGGCCCGACTTTCGAGGTCTTATGCGATAGCCTTCGGATAGCGGTAGTTGGAACATCGACACCTGTCGAAATTATTGACGGTGATATTACTTTCCAGCCTGCGAACCAGAGTATTAAGCTGAAAAAGGGTCAGATTGTAAAAATTGGTAATGTTTCAGACACTGGAACAACATATCTTGCTATTGAAGGCGGGTTTGACCTGCCAAAAATCTACGATAGCATGTCGACTTACGTCAGAGCGGGAATTGGTGGGTACAAAGGGCGCGCACTACTCGCCGGCGATGTGGTTTCTTTAAGAACGCATAGTGCCGCGGATCATGGAGAGTTGAAGCTTAATGATACCTGGTTTTTGGACGAGAATGGACCACTAAGAGTTATTCTGGGGCCTCAAGATGATTATTTTTTGTCGAGTAGTGTAGAGACATTTTTCGCTTCGAAATATAGCGTTACGACCGAAGCTGACAGAATGGGGATTCGGTTGGATGGGCCTAAACTACAACATTCCAAGGGTTATAACATCGTGTCTGACGGAATTGTAACAGGAGCGATACAGGTTCCAGGAACAGGACAACCGATTATGCTTCTTGCAGATCACCAGACTACTGGGGGATATCCAAAGTTAGGAACAGTAATTTCCGCAGATATTTCACGGCTTGGATTGTTGTGTCCCGGTGCAGAGATAACATTTCAGCAAGTAACCGTTGAAGAGGCGGAGAAAATTCTTGTCGAACAAGAGCTTAAAATAAAAACAGCTATTGGAAATTTTAAGCCTGCTGAACCATGGTTAGACCATCAAGCACTTTATAATGAAAATTTGATCTCTGGCTTCATGTAGTTTTTGAATTAAGAGGCCGTCTTTTGATATAAATATCGCTGGTCTGGTGATAGCTGCCTCGTGACTTCGCCTTTGCATAAGAGATAATTTATGTGGGCAATGGTTTCTCCGATTGCAAAGCGAATTTGAAAGGCGTCTAGGTCTCTCTTGAATAGCTTTTTCATGATGGAGCTGGCTGTGATTGGTTCATTGCAGGCGTTAAATGTTATCTCTAATCGATTTTGATGGTGTTGAATGAGATCTGTAATCCGTGTTGACAGCCCTTTATAGGGTCGATCATGTGCTGGCAGTATATTTGTATCTTTACTCGGTATGTTTAAGCTATGAAGGAATTTAAGAAATCCGTCCAATGGATTTCCGTCCGGTTCCTGCCACCAGACGGCGATTATCGGCGTAATCCGGGGTAACAACATATCTCCCCCCAAAAGGATCTGATCTTGTTCGTTGTACAGCGTTACATGATCAGGAGAGTGCCCTGATCCAAAAATTGGTTGCCATGTACGATCGCCAATTGCGAAAATCGTCTCCTTTTCGATACGCGTATAGACAGATGGCACGGGGGAAACCATGTCTCGATAATCATTGCCAATTTCATGATAAAGATTTTTTTCGTCAGCGCCGAGTCCAGCTAAATCGTAAAATTTTCGCATTTTTATGAGAGATATTTCTTCTGCATCCAAATAGGCTTGACGAGCACTAAGCCATTCTATCTGCGACATCCAAAATTCTGCGTCTGTCCGTTCAATCAGCCAACCGGCGAGTCCAACGTGATCGGGGTGGAAATGAGTTCCTATTATTTTTTTTATCGGACGTTTAGTAGTGTACTCCCTAAGAATTATTTCCCATGTTTCAATAGACACAGTGTCTGCCATTCCTGTGTCGATTAAGACCCAGCCATCGTTATCTTCGAGCAGGTAGATGTTGATATGATCGAGTGCTATAGGCATAGGAAACCGAAACCATAAGATTCCCTCTGCAATCTCAATCGGTGTCGTGGGGCTCGGTAATTCGTCACCCTTAATGTAATTTACTAGACTTTGCATGCGGGGAACATAATTCGGCGTTGTATAAATAGGAAGTAACAATTTAAATTAGTTGCAACATTGTGTGTTGAAAGAATGGAATGACTGAAAAATTTTTTAAGGGTGGCACGTTAATATTTGTTGTTGGCCCATCTGGTTCGGGAAAGGATACACTAATCAATGGCGCTAAAGGTCTCGTTAGCGAAGAGAAATTTACTTTTATAACCCGGGAAATAACGCGCCCTACTGATTCTGGGGGTGAAGATCATATTGAGATCCCTAAGAGGGATTTTAATAGAAAAGTTAAAGCGGGGGAATATGCATTACATTGGCAAGCAAATGGGCATTGTTACGGTATTAATAAAGAGCTAAATCAATTGCTGTCTGCTGGAAAAACTATCGTATTAAATGGCTCTCGTGCAGCAGTTTCAACTGCTAGAGAATTGTACCCCCAACTTCAAATTGTTCAGATAAATGTTCCTGTGGAGATTTTAAGAAACCGATTAAAAGAGAGAAAACGAGAAACAGAGCAAGAAATTGAGGCCCGTTTATCTAGGGCGACGGAATGGAGGCTAGAAGAGGAAGGACTCCATCAGTTTTCAAACCATCAGCCAATGGAGCTGAGCATAAAGTCCTTTGTTTCTCTATTAAATCGTATAAGTTAAAAGCTAGTCTATTAGAAAACAGGAGTTTTGAAATGGCTGAAGAAACCTATTTATTTATCGTTAGTATGGATGTTGAGCCTGAAAAAGAGGCTTTGTTTAATGAAGTTTACGATGAAGAGCATGTTCCATATTTATCTACCGTGCCAGGTGTTATTTCCATTAAGAGAATGGTGAAACAAGAAACAAAAATCACTTTAGGTGGTAAAATCGAGACGATGGATGTTAGTGCACAGGCTAAATACACAGCTATCTATGAGGTAACAAGTCCTGATGTGCTTACCAGTGATGCGTGGGCGGAAGCCGGTGAGAAGGGACGGTGGGCAGCAGAGGTACGGCCCTTTACGACGAACCGTTCTCACGTTTTGAGGAAAGTTATTAGTTAGTCATTTTTAGCAAACGTAATTATTTGAAGGTAAAAATTAATTAGATCCGAGCTTGACTGGCAAAATTCAAAAAATGATCAATAGATGGGGTAGTCGTCAAAATGGATTTAGAGATCTCATCTCAGCGTCTTAATTGAACCGCTTTCTTGTAGTATGGTTGACTTTCAAAACTGGCTACTTCCTGTCTGTCAAATGGACCTCCCTGCACTTCAAGGCGACGTACTGATCCCTTCGATAGTTTTGCAAAATATATTTTATCCGTTGCACAAAGATACCGTGTTGCGTCTACATACCAACGTATTGGAGAAGTGATGGCGGGGCTGAACCACGACCGTAAATAATCCACCGCTATATGTTCATGTTCTGTGTCCTCGCAGTTTCTGATTGCTTGTTGAGCATTATTATTGAGAAGGTGTCCAGTATCATGGAGGAGGCAGGCCGTGATCATTTCTGCCGATGAATTAGCTATCTCAGCATGTTATGCGCATTGAAGAGCGTGAGATAGCTGTGTTACCGAACCTTCATCAAAGTGATTTTTGCCTTTTTCAAGAAAGATTGACTTAATTTCATCTGTTATCGACATAATGCCCTTAGCCTTCAGTTATATGACGCGTTTGCCTTTAGAGATTGCACGATGAACGATTGGAATGTGGTCTTTCGTTAATTCAACCTCCAAAAGATCTGCCCGAAATCCGTTTTGCAGCACTCCTCGATCAGAAAGGTCCACCATTTTGGCTGGAACTTCGGTTACTTTAGAGATTGCTTTCGGTAGTGGAATTCCGTGTTTCAAATTGAGGATAAAAGCTGAATGAAGCAAACTTGAGGGCGCATAGTCTGAAGATAACGCGTCCAAAAGATCCAACTCAGCTAAATACGATGCGGAGACATTTCCTGAGTGTGAACCGCCTCTAACGATATTTGGACCACCCATCACTGTTCCCATTTTAAATTTTTTAGCAGCTCTTGCTGAATCTATTGTGGTAGGAAATTCCGAAATTGTTGCGCCTAAGGCAAACCCTTCCTTTATATGTGAGGCTGTCGCATCATCATGAGTGGCAATAATAATACTATTTTCACGACACATTTTTGCGATCTCTTGTCGATGTTTTTCTGAATATTTAATTTGGAGATGCTTCTTGTTTTCGACGAATTCTTCATATTCATCGTCAGACATCGAATATTTTCCTTGATAATAGATGCGTTGTTTCTCTTGATTAA
>Ga0160422_10001842_pt1 | contig 13214 bp, 10 predicted proteins | sample Fk160mmetaG_FD_108192 | JGI IMG/M metagenome (GOLD analysis project Ga0160422, IMG submission 108192) | Marine microbial communities from the Central Pacific Ocean - Fk160115 60m metaG | ecosystem: Environmental > Aquatic > Marine > Oceanic > Photic zone | place: The Central Pacific Ocean...
CAGATAATAGCAAAAGAGGCAGGTGCTATAGTTTTTGAAAATAAATGGGAAGGTGGAGGAAAACAAAAAAGATTTGCAGAAAAAATGGCAAGTAACAAATGGCTATTGGATTTAGATGCTGATGAAATTCTAAGTCACGCACTTGTTGAAGAGTTAAAAAAAATATTTAGCAATCCACCAAAACAAGGACTATATAAAATAAATTATATTATAATTCCACCATTTCCAAAAGGAGCAATATGGAAACATGCTAATTCAGATTGGAAGTGTAAATTATATCATAAAGATATCATAAGAATTCCAGATCATGTTGCATCCGATCAGTTTAAGGTTCCAAAAGTAATCAGGGTTAAGAAGTTGAAGAATCCTATCTATCATTACTCTTTTTTAAATATTTCACATGAAATTATTAAAATGGATAAGACAAGTTCTGTGCGTGCTGACGAATACAAATTAAAACCAAGATTTATATTAATAATTCGTATTCTATTTGCTTACCCACTTTATTTTTCAAAGAAATTTTTTAAAAATAAAATGTATACAGCTGGTTTATATGGTTTTTCTTGTGCTGCTGTTATTGCGTTAAATCGATGGTTTAAGGATGTTAAAATGTATGAAAAATACCTAATTAAAAAAGGATTAAATAAGATTGATGATGAGTAGTAGACCATCAATTTGTTTTTTCATTATTAATTTAGATAATGCTACTGAAAGATTGAATTTTGTTTCATCGCAGTTAGAGGAATTTGATATTCCATGGAAGCGAATAAGTGCTATTGACGGTTCAAATCTAAAACCTCCATATATTGACTATCAGGAAACAAAGTTTAAAATTTTTTTTGGAAAAGAAACCAATCTAAATGTTGTTGCTGTTTTTTACAGTCATTTAAAGGCAATGAGGTGTTTTTTAGAATCTGATTATGATATTGGTATAATATTGGAAGATGATGCATGTATATCAGATAACTTTGATGTTTATATAAATGATATTATTAAAACTTCAGATAGATGGGATTTATTAAGGTTATCGGCTACTAGGAAAAGTATATTTTTTAATCGAAATTTATTAAAATCTGGAAATATTTTAGCAACCAATTTAACCATGTTAAAAGGTTTATGTTGTTATGCACTCAATAGAAAGGGAGCTAAGAAACTTTTAGATAATTTAGTACCATTTTATCTTCCTGTCGATATTGCCATTGAAAATGATTGGATTTTAAAAATTAAGAGTATGTGTTTAATTCCGTTTCCTGTTCAGGATGCTATCGCTTATAAAAAAACAGATTTATTAAAAAGCCAGATTCCACGGGGTACAAAAATATCGTATTTTAGATTTACTGCTAAAATGCATAATTTTTTTCAAAAAATAATTAGAATAATTTATCGAATAATTACATCAAGAAATAATACTGCCGATGAATCTAAAAAATGAATCTGATAAGATTTTCTGAGGTAAAATAAAAATTAAAATAGATACTAAAAATTTAATGAACATTGCCGTAAGTGCTGCAAATGAAGCAGGAAAAGCTATTTTAGCTATTTATTCTAAGGGCTTTGCTGTGGAATATAAAAAAGATAATTCTCCATTAACTGATGCAGATTTTGCTGCAAATGAAATAATAAGATATAAGTTAAGTAAAACATCATATCCAATTATATCTGAAGAAAATAAGCAAATTTCTTATGACCAAAGAAAAAATTGGGATAAATATTGGCTGGTTGATCCTATTGATGGAACAAAAGAGTTTATTAAAAGAAATGGTGAGTTCACCATAAATATTGCATTTATAGAAAATGGAAAACCTATTCTTGGAGTAGTATTTTTACCTGTAATGTCTACTTATTACTTGGGAGATAATAATGGAGCCTTTAAAGCTATATCTGGTATTCACTTTAAATCAATCGATGACCTTTTAGTAAAAATTAATTCAAATCACGACAAACTTCAGCAAATTTATGTTTCGAATAATATAAAGGAATCATTAAAGGTAGTTGCTTCAAAATCTCATTTTAATGATATAACAATGAATTTTATTTCTGAACTTGAAGATGTTTATGGAAAGGCCAAATGTATATCAAAAGGAAGTTCTTTAAAGCTTTGCATGGTAGCAGAAGGATTAGCAGATTTTTATCCTCGTATCGCACCGACATGTGAGTGGGATACAGCTGCTGCTCATGCTGTTGTTAACGCTGCAGGGGGTTCTGTTTTCATATATGATGATAAAATAGATGCAAAAGAATACTATAAAAACAATAATTTGCTCAATGAAGTATCATATAATAAAGAAAATATATTAAACCCTTACTTTATTGTAAGTGGATTACATAAATATAATACGTAATTATTATAGACATTTATCGATTAACACATAATTATTGCCAAGCATAATCAAGGAAAATAATGAGCTCATATAGTTTATCACATCTTAAACAGCTAGAAGCAGAGAGTATTCATATTATTAGAGAAGTTGCTGCAGAATTTGATAATCCAGTAATGTTGTACTCGATAGGCAAAGATTCATCTGTCATGTTGCATTTAGCACACAAAGCTTTTTCACCAGGTAAAATACCTTTTCCACTTATGCATGTTGATACTCAATGGAAATTTCAAGAAATGTACAAATTTAGAACTTTGATGGGAAAACATTACAATGTGGATATTAAGATTTGGACTAATCCTGAGGGTAAAGATGTAGTTAACCCATTTACTCATGGATCTGAAAAACATACCCAGATTATGAAAACAGATGCTCTTAAACAAGCATTGGATCATTACAGATTTGATGCAGCATTTGGTGGTGCAAGAAGGGATGAAGAGAAAAGTCGAGCTAAAGAACGAGTTTATAGTTTTAGAAATGAATTTCATCAATGGGATCCTAAAAATCAAAGACCAGAGTTATGGAATCTTTACAATGCAAAAATAAATAAAGGAGAGTCGATCCGTGTATTTCCACTATCTAATTGGACAGAATTAGATATTTGGCTTTATCTTTTACGAGAAGATATACCAATTGTTCCATTATATTATGCTGCTAAGCGACCTGTTGTAGAAAGAGATGGAGTCTTAATAATGATCGATGACGACAGAATGCCTCTTAAGGATAAAGAAGTACCGATGCAAAAAAAAGTGCGCTTTAGAACATTAGGTTGTTATCCATTAACTGGAGCAGTCGAGTCTAATGCAGAATCAGTAGAAGAAATTGTTCAGGAAATGTTATTAACAACCACATCGGAAAGGCAGGGGCGAGTAATTGACGGTGATAATTCATCTATGGAAGATAAGAAAAAGGATGGATATTTTTAATGTCAGATTTAAGTTATAAAGTTCAGGAAGAAGAATTAATTCGCGGTAATATTTCTAAATACTTAACACGTCATGAGACAAAAGATTTGTTGAGATTTCTAACTTGTGGTTCCGTCGATGATGGTAAGTCAACTTTAATTGGACGACTGCTTTATGATAGTCATATGATTTATGAAGATCAGTTAGAAAAAGTTACAAAAGATTCAAAAATATATGGAACAACTGGGGATGATTTTGATCCTGCTTTATTGACGGATGGTTTAAAGGCTGAACGTGAACAAGGTATAACGATTGATGTTGCATACAGATATTTTTCAACAGACAAACGGAAGTTTATAATTGCAGATTGTCCTGGGCATGAGCAATACACAAGAAACATGGCTACTGGTGCATCGACATGTAATTTAGCAGTCATTTTAATTGATGCAAGGCATGGGGTAATTACGCAGACAAGACGACATAGTTTTATATGCTCTTTGTTAGGTATAAAGCATGTAATAGTAGCAATTAATAAAATGGATCTTGTAGGTTGGTCTGAAGATAAATATGAATCAATCAAGTTGGATTTCAATAAAGCAGTTGCAAGATTAGATTTTGTAGATATCCATTTTATTCCTATATCCGCCTTAAAAGGTGATAATGTTGTTGATAGAAGTACTAATTTGCCTTGGTACGAAGGTCCAACATTTTTAAATCATCTAGAAAATGTAAATATTTCTACCGATCGAAATCTGATTGATATGAGATTACCTGTTCAATATGTATTGCGACCCAATCTTGACTTTCGGGGATTTAGTGGAACAGTAGCCTCTGGAGTAGTTAGAGTTGGCGATGTTATTTCTAGTTTACCCTCACGTCAACAATCACGTATCAAAGCTATTTATGGTGCTGATGGTGAGCAAAGAGAGGCATTCTCTCAGCAAGCAGTTACGGTAACATTAGAAGATGAAATAGATGTTTCACGTGGAAATATGTTAGTTCCTGTCAATAATATTCCTCAGATTGGGAATGAGTTTGAATCAATGATAGTATGGATGCATGAAGAGTCAGCAAAGGCAGGGAAAAATTATTTAATCAAGCATACTAGTAGTCTAGTCCCTAGTGTATTATCAAAAATTCGTTATAAAGTAGACGTTAATACTATGAAGCGTGATTCAAAAGATGATGAAAATGTTTTAGAATTAGACCTAAATGAGATTGCGCGATGTCATGTAACACTACATCGGCCGATTGCATTTGACTCATATAACCGCAATCGAGATACAGGTGCTTTTATTATTGTTGATAGACTAACTAATATTACTGTCGGAGCTGGAATGATTATCGATAGAATTATTTCAAAATCTGCATTGGATAAGAAACCTGTAAGTCAAAATATAATTAAGAGTAATAGTCTAATTACAGCAGAAATGCGATCTGATGTAATAAAACAAAAAGGTCTAACTGTATGGCTAACCGGCTTAAGTGGATCTGGAAAATCAACAATTGCAAAAGAACTTGAACGTCTATTAATCGAACAAAAACGTCCATGTTATGTTCTAGATGGTGACAATATCAGACATGGTTTAAATAGAGATCTAGGTTTTTCTATGGAAGATCGAAAAGAAAATATACGTCGAATTTCCGAGGTCGCTGCATTAATGAATGATGCGGGTCTAATAGTTATAACCTCTTTTATCTCACCATATCTAACTGATCGAACTGATGCAAAAGAGATTATTGGAAATGAAAATATGATTGAGGTATATGTTGATACACCTATTGATATTTGTGAACAGCGAGATCCTAAGGGTTTATATAAAAAAGCGCGTAGTGGCGAAATTGCCCAATTTACCGGAATTAGTGATCCATATGAAGCTCCTGAAATAACTGATATTCATATTCAAACTGAAAAGTTAACAGCAAAAGAAGCGGCTAATGAAATTTATTTAGAGTTGCAAAAGCGTGCCATATTTAAGTAATCAATGAATTTTTTTATTACAGGTTCAGCAGGATTTATTGGTTATCATGTTGCAAAAAAATTACTTGAATCAGGACATAATATTGTTGGTTTTGATAATTTTAATGATTATTACTCACCCGATTTAAAGGAGAGACGTAATGAACAATTATTGTCATACAATAATTTTGTAGAAGTTAGAGGTGATCTCATAGATTATCCACTAATAGAAAATATTTTAAGAAAATATAATATTGAGAGAGTCTTTCATTTAGCTGCACAAGCAGGTGTTAGAAACTCCATCAAGAATCCATTTCAGTATCAGCAGTCAAATTTAGAAGGTCACCTAAATATTTTAGAATCTTGTCGTCATTGTGGTATTTCTCGATTAGTTTATGCTTCAAGCTCAAGTGTTTATGGCGGTAATAAAAAAGTGCCTTTTAATGAGAATGATTTTGTTGATCAACCTGTAAGTCTTTATGCCGCTACTAAAAAATCTAATGAATTAATGAGTCATACTTACACTCATTTATATAATTTACAAACTATTGGTTTAAGGTTTTTTACTGTTTATGGTCCATGGGGTCGACCTGATATGGCATATTGGTTATTTACTCAAGCAATGTTATCAGGCGAACCAATTAAAGTATTTAATAATGGAGATATGAAAAGAGATTTTACTTATATCAATGATATTGTTTTAGGATGCATACAAGCCTTAATGGCTGAAGATCTCAGTATGTATGAGATTTTTAATTTAGGTAATAATAAACCAGAATCATTAATGGCACTCATAAATATATTATCTAAAAATCTCAATGTTACACCTAAAATAAAATTTCTTCCAATGCAAGACGGTGATGTTGCAATCACTCATGCCGATATTACATCAGCAGAAAGTAAGTTGAAATATAAACCAAGCACATCATTAGGAGATGGTTTAAAAGCATTTACTGATTGGTTCAAAAAAGAGGAAAAGTGCGATATTTAAATAATTAATTTTGTTAATACGGTAACGGATTATTACTATTGGCAATTTAAAACTATAATCAGTTATTTTTCTCATCAAAAAAACTATTAATACCATTCAAATTTTTTTAAAAAATTTTTTTATTATTGTGAGTAAAATTTTTAATAAATATTTATCAAACACCGCTTGGATGGTTGGCGGTAGAGCATTTAAGATGTTTGTTGGTTTCATAGCAACTGCATTAGTCGCTAGATATTTAGGTCCCGAAAAATTTGGCTTACTTAACTACTGTTTTAGTTTAGTTGGCATCGCAATGGTGGTGGTAGTTATGGGATTAGAGACCATTGTTGTCCGTGAATTGGTAAAGAACCCTGATATTCGCTCGGAAATTTTGGGATCATGTATTTTCATACAGATACTTGGATTAGTTATCTCCTATATTCTATTAATGCTGTTCCAACATTTTTTTAGTTTGGATGGTGAATCTCGAACTCTTTTATTAATTGGATTAGTTTCATTATTATTTCGTCCATTAGGAACTTTACGATTTCTTTTTGAGGCAAATGTTGATGCTCGAACCATAGCTTTTGTTGAATTTATGCAAGCTTTAGTTAGCTTAAGTTTGAGGATTTTATTTATTTATCTGGAAGCACCTTTAAGTTGGTTTGCTTTTTGCTTATCCTTAGAGTGGGTTTTATTAGGCGGTGGATTTTTATTGATGTATTATAAGCGATATAATGCTGAAAGACATTCTCTTTTTTCTCTATCTTTTTCCAGAATTCGACAACTCCTTCATTATTCTTGGCCCTTATTTTTATCATCAGCAACAATAATTTTACATCAACAAGTTGACCGTATTATGATTAAAGAATTGCTTACAGAAATGGGTAATGAGCAAGTAGGTTATTATTCTGCAGCTATTCGCATATGTATTTTTGTAATTTTTATCCCACAGATGATTGCAAGTAGTTTAACGCCAGCTTTGGTGGATGCTTATAAGTCAGATAAAGAAAAATATAGTAATCTTATTTCTGTCTTTATGGACGTAATGAATTGGATAGGAATTTTACTTTCGTTGGCATTATTTATTTTTTCTGAACAACTAATTTTTATAATTTATGGAACAGCATTTGGCTCTGCTGTAGCGATATTACAAGTGGCTGCTTGGAAGGGTTTTTTTACTGCAACAGGAATGGCTAGTGGACGCCAACTTACGATAGAAAATCTTCAGAAATATATTTATTTAAGAAACCTTATAGGTTTAATTCTCAATGTTTTTTTAAATTTATATCTTATTCCGCGCTATAATGCCATTGGTGCTGCTTATGCAACGGTTGCATCTATGTTTGTAGCAAATATAATATCTCATGTTTTGATTCCACCTTATTGGCATATATTCAAAAGTCAGTTTTATTCACTAGTACTAGGTTGGTATCGTCTTCCCAGAGAGTTTTTTAGGATGTTGCATATTAAAAATTTTTAATTCGTCATTACAGAGCGGAGAAAGGATTAAGCATGAAAATACTTATTTATGGAATTGATGGTGGTGATTTAGAAATCATGAAAGCCTTTAATATGCCATTTTTACATCAGTTTCTTGAGGATAACATCAATGTTAATTTAACTGTTGATCTTTATAACCGGGGATGGGTAGAAATTCTTACTGGGAAGTACGGTAAAGATACACGCGGATTTTATATGTCTCCCTCATTGGATGGATCTCATCGCTGCACAACGAACTTTAGCATGAAAGAGCTTGATGATAATCCAGAGATTATTCCACTTTGGAAGTTAGCTGAGCAGAAAGGGGTTAAGTATTGCATTATGAATGTGCCGACTACGACCCCGGTTCCTTTGACAAATAATGGTATTGTTGTTGGTAGTGCAGGTGGTGGACTAAATAAAATAAGTGGTATTCCTGATATACTTGTCAGCGACGAAAATACTCGAAAATTTCTCGAAGATAAAAATTACATCGTTGATATCCGCATTCCTAATGATGAAGTTAAAACAACAGACGAGCTATTTAGTAATTTAAAAAACATGGAAGATATTCGTACGGACTGTTTTATCGAGCTTTGTAAAGATGAAGCAATCGAGTTTGGTTTTTTAGCTAACCGTGGAACAACGATCGTTGAATATTTAGCCCGAAGCGAAATTGAATCCTATGCTAATATGAATAAAAATAAAGAATCTATGTTTTCAAATGGAGAAAAGAGATGGATATTTGACCATTTGGAGCAGCATTTTATTTCACTGGATAATAATATTAAAAGACTTTTTGAAGAGTTAAGGCCGGATCATTTCATTATTACTGCTGACCATAATATGGTGCCACATAAATATAGAGCGAATGCTAATAAATTTTTGATTGAAAAAAAATGGATGGTGAAAAAAAGAAGATCTGTTTTACTAAAGACCTTTAAGCATTTAGCTCATCGTATAATTTCTGGTAAATCAATAGGAAAAATAACTACTAAATTATCTCCAAGTATTCGTGACTCTTTAAACATATATGATTGGAAAAAAACTGTAGCATTTGGAAGTACGTTTGTGTCAGGAATATTTATTAATGATGCAGAGCGTTTCGGTGGTCCATTAAAAAAGAAAAAAGATATAGATAGTTTGATCGATGAAATATGTAAAACTTTTAATGAGAGAGAAGATGCTATTAAGATGGGAATTTCAGCAAAACCTTATCGATCCATCAATGAAGGTGCTAAATTTAGTAAAAACCTTCCTGATATTATTTTTTCAGGTTCGGAAGGAGTTTATTTTGATCTAACCTGTGAAGGAGTGTTCGAAAAGAATCGACATTATGGTTCGATACCAAAAAATATTGCTGAAGTTACAACCAATCCTTTTACTGGAGACAAAGGATTAAATCCAATTTGTTTAATGACAAAAGATACTGAAAAATTGGTTAAGAGTGATGATAATAAAGATCTAACACTGATATATAATTTAGTGGATAGGATTCTTTAAATGCAAATTGGAATACTAACATATCATGAAGGATTAAACCACGGGGCCTACTTACAGGCTTTTGCAATCATGCGCATAATTGAAAAACTGGGACATGATGTAACTATTATTAACTATAAGAATAAAGAACACTGGCTGCAAGAGGATGTGAGACCATGGATGGCATATCGACGTCCGATTAGGTTTGTTGATCGTTTTAAGAAACAAAGGGCCTTCAAAGAGGATCATAAGCAATTTAACCTTACACCATTTACGAAAGATCCAATAAAAATTCATAATTGGATATTTGATATTGTGATTGTAGGTAGTGACGTCGTTTGGAATTATAAAATTTTTGGATATGATCCCGTTTATTTTGGTGATTTTAATGCCAATAAGAAAATATCCTATGCGGCAAGTTCTGGTTGGGTAAATGATGGTGAATCTCATCCAGAAGGAATGGCTAAGGGGCTTAGATCTTTTGATGCAATTTCTGTTAGGGATGAAAATACACGTGCTATTGTTAAGGATGCAACTGGAAAGAATACGCCGATAGTTCTCGATCCCACTCTTTTATATGATTTCTCTACTGATGAAATTATGACCAAGCGAATTAGTGAAATTGGAGATTATTTATTGGTATATGCATATATTACTGATGAAGATATGATTAAAAAGATAAAGAAGATTGCGGTAAGTAGAGGTTTGAAGACGCTTTCTCTCGGTTATAGACAGTTTTGGTGTGATATAACACTCATGGATGTCGGGCCCTTAGAGTGGCTGAGCTTTTATCGACATGCTGCTTACGTAGCTACAAGCACATTTCATGGTACCATATTCGCACTAAAATATGAAAAAGAGTTTCTATATATTAAAAATGAAAAAGCAAAAAACCGAGTCATTTCTCTAATGGAGACATGTGGTTTAAGATCAAAAATGTTAGCTGATGAGAATACGATGGTATTTTTTAATCCTGATTATAATAGCGTTAAATTGGCTCTGGAACCATATATTGAATCATCCTTTAATTGGCTCAATAACACGATTAATGATGGAGTTAATACTTGAGGATTATATTTGATTATACAGCTTTTGTTATGCAGTCTAATGGTGGTGTTTCACGTGTTTTGTTTGAAGCCTTTCAGCATTTGTTAAAGCTGGATGATGTAGAATGTTGCTTATTTGCAGGCTTTCATAAAAATCAGTATTTACGCGATGCTTCTCTTGAAGTTAAACAACACATTGTTGGATGGTATTGTTCTCCAAAAATTATAAAGCAACGTCTTTTTATTCCGGTAAATCGTTTTCTATTTCAGATTTTTGTAAAAATATATAAACCTGACATTTGTCACTACACATATTTTGACACTCCAAAAGTTATAGATAGTTGCAAAGTTGTTGTAACTATTCATGACATGATAAATGAAATTTATCCCAGTATGTTTTCTTATAATGATCCACAGTGCGTATGGAAAAGAAAAGCTGTTAAGAGGGCAGATGGAATAGTATGTGTTTCAAATAATACATTAAATGATCTCAAGAAATACATTGATTTAAACAATAAACAAACTTGTGTGATATATCATGGTAATAGTTTTGAGCGGATAAAGCCGCTTCCTTTAAATTTGAAATGTTCATATTTTCTCTATGTGGGAAGTCGCTCTACTATCTACAAGAATTTTGATTTTGTTTTAGAGGCATTTGCTGAGGCAGAAATTGAAAAAGAACTTTCGTTAGTTTGTTTTGGGGGTGGTGGATTTGATATTCGAGAATTGCAAATTATTAGTAAGCTAGGTTTATCTGGTCGTATTTCACAAGTTTCCGGTTCTGATAGTTTACTTGCTGCCTATTATAAAAATTCAAAAGCTTTAATATACCCATCTTTATATGAGGGATTTGGGCTTCCTCCTCTTGAGGCAATGGGATTGGGCTGTGTAGTTATTGCCAGTGCCGCACCTCCGATGCCTGAGATAATAGAAGCGGCAGGACTCTATTTTGATCCCAAAAATAAGAGGGAACTTATAGATTGTATCAAGACTGTGACAGAGGATGATCAACATAATTATCTAATTGAAAAAGGACTTAAGCAGAGTCGAAAATTTAAATGGTCACTAACGGCAGAGAAGCTTTTTACATTTTATAAGCATTTGTTAAATCAATCTAACAGCATAAGTAGGTAAAGCTGTTTTAGAAAAAATATCTTATTAAATATAAATAAGCTTTGATTGTATATTTTTGTTAATTAGTGAAGACTTTAACATTTATTGGGTTATAAGATATTATCAAATGCTATCGAATCAAAAACTTAATAACTTAAGCATAGAAAAGACATTAATAAATTGTGCTCTTTTTGTAGGTACTATTATTGCCGCTTTTTATTTTTTTAAAGGCGGGAATAGAATTTTGATGGTATCTTTGATTAGTTTACCATTTGCTTTAATGCTTTTATCTCGTATGGATTTAGCTTTTCTTTTTGGTGTTATTGCTGACGCATCAGAATTTACTTTAGGGGGAATTAATTATCTGTATATCGGGACATTAATGCAGATAATGGTAATTGGTTCTCTTATAATTCAAAAAGCTGTTTTAGGAAGAAAGGAAAAGTATTTTAAAAATAAATCGCTTTATACACTACCTTCTCTATTTTTTATCGCATTAATTTTATCTCTCATGCTCGCAAGAGGAGCAGGTCTAAGAATTTTAGGTAGTGAAACTTGGGGAGGAATGGTATATGTAAAATTAATAATTTCATTATCTTTTTTGATGGCCATTTCTGAAATAAATATATCAAAAAAACAAATAAATATGATTATGATAGGGACTGTAATTATGGGAATTATTGGTTCTATTAGTCAAAGAGCTGGTTTTATAGAAAATCTCTCAACATTATCAACTATAGGTCCCGAAAGTGTAGGTTCAAAGCGTTTAGTATGGTTAATTCCTTTTGTATATGCAGCCTTCCCAATTGTTTTGGCAAAAAAATGGAAAATTGGTTTTTTTGGTTGGCTTGTTTGGCTACTCCTTATGGGAATTATGGGACTAACAGGGTTCCGCAGTAAGTTAGTTGGTTTAATAATGGCAACATTTATATTTGGTTTTATTTTATCGAGATTTAAATTAAGATATATTATCGTTAGTACGTTGGTTGGAGTTTTTTTATGGATTTTTGCAATTGTAATAAGTCCGCATGTTCCTAGAGGTTTGCAAAGGACTTTATCTTTTATTCCAGGTGCATACTCAGATGTTAGAACAGGTAAAGATGCACTTGAGTCAGTTGAATGGCGAGTTGAGATATGGAAATATTGTTGGGAAAGAGCCCCTGAATATTTTATGGTTGGAAGGGGCTCAGCATTCAATGTCTATGATGCTGTTGGTGATCTACGTAGAAGTGATATCATGGAATTTACACCATGGTTTGCTTATATGACTCGTTCATATCATAGTGGACCTTTGACATTACTAATTGATTATGGAGTTATTGGTTTAATACTTGGAAGTTGGCTTCTAATTTTAATTTTAAAAATTACGGTGAATGGTGCAAAAAAAATATCAACCTATAATACAATTGAGTCTAGATTTTGCTTAGCATTAGCAAGCATATTAATTTGGGAAATTATTTCATTTTATCTTGTCTATGGTCAAATGCCAAAATTCGGTCGTATAATTGTTGCAGCAGCAGTAGTTTCAGTTTTGACCAATAGTATTGTGAAAATCTACGAATCAAAAAAAAATGAAAATCAAAGAAGTCAAGCATTGGAGATGTAAGTGAATTTTTGGATTGTTACTCCAAGTTATAATCAACTGGAGTGGCTTAAACTTTGCATAGCATCTGTTTCTGATCAAGCAAGTGAGGCCATAAAGGTTCATCATCATATTCAGGATGCTTGTTCTTCCGATGGAACTCCAGAATGGCTTGAATACTATGCAAAGGATATAAGAAAAAATATATCACAGTGTAGTAATTTAAATACACAATATACATTTAGTTATTCATCGGAAAAAGATGAGGGTATGTATGATGCGATTAACAAAGGATG
>Ga0160422_10001843_pt1 | contig 13204 bp, 7 predicted proteins | sample Fk160mmetaG_FD_108192 | JGI IMG/M metagenome (GOLD analysis project Ga0160422, IMG submission 108192) | Marine microbial communities from the Central Pacific Ocean - Fk160115 60m metaG | ecosystem: Environmental > Aquatic > Marine > Oceanic > Photic zone | place: The Central Pacific Ocean...
TGGAAAAGGTGACTCATCAAAAAGCATCTGGGAGATGTTGGGGGTTTGCTGGATTGAATTTGATGAGATTATCTCTAGCGGAAAAATATAATCTAAAAAACTTTGAGTTCTCACAAAATTATTTCATGTTTTGCGATAAGATCGAGAAGTCAAATTACTTTCTTGAGAACATTTTAAATACATTTGATGAAGCCTATGACAGTAGATTGATGATGTATTTGCTAAGTAGTCCTATTCAAGATGGTGGTCAATGGGATATGTTTGTTAATTTGATAGAAAAATATGGAGTTCTACCTCAGTCGGTTATGCCAGAGAGTTATCAAAGTAGTCAATCTGCTCTAATGAATCGATTTATAACACGAAAACTAAGAGAGTTTGGGTGGACCTTGCGAGAGATGAATGCTAAGGGTGCTAAATTAAGTAAACTCAGAAAAACAAAAGAAGAAATGCTATCAACAATTTATTCAATGTTATGTAGGTGTCTTGGAAATCCACCAGAAACATTTAGTTGGCAAGCAAAAGATAAAAATAAAAAATTAGTACGATTAAATGATTTAACTCCTCTTGATTTTTATAAAGAAGTAGGTGTTAAATTAAAAGATAAATTATGTCTGATACATGCACCGATGTCTAATAAAAAAATGAACGAGCTGTACACAGTTAGTTATCTTGGAAATGTTGTCGGTGGACAAATCATTAACTATGTTAATGTCGATATTGAGGATATGAAAAGAGCTGCTATTAAATCGCTCAAGAATAATGAGGCAGTATGGTTTGGGTGCGATGTAGGAAAAATGTTCCATCGTGATTTAGGTATTATGGATGTTGATTTATATGACTATGAGTCACTATTTGATACTAAATTTTTGATGGATAAAGGTAAGAGACTTGAATATGGAGATAGTCTAATGACTCATGCGATGCTCTTTACAGGTGTTGATATCTTTAAAGGTAAATCTACTAAATGGAGAGTTGAGAATAGCTGGGGAACCAAAGGCGGAGACAAAGGCTACTATCAGATGAGTGATAAGTGGTTTGATGAATTTAACTATGAAGTCGTTGTAGATAAAAAATATCTTCCTAAGCGTATTTTAGAAATTTTTGATCGTGAGCCAGTTGCTTTAGAACCTTGGGATCCGATGGGCTCTCTTGCTAAATAGATGATCAGACTTATAATTATAGCCTTGACATTTTTTGTCTCCTGCTCAGACTCTAAAAGTGATTTTAATGCTCAATTAGAATCTGAAATTACTAATCCAGTATTTTTAGAGATGTTCAATGAGTACAGTAAAATCATTCACGATTATCATTCGATTATTGATTCTGATAACATTGAAGATCTTTCGAAAATAGAGGGCATAACAAAAAGAGCATCTTCATGGATTGATAGATGGGATGAAGAAATCAAAAAGGCAGATCTTTCACTAAAAGAAAAACTAGAGTTAATAATTGAATATGATAAACTTAATGAGAAATATGGTAGATAATCTTTTTAGTTATCTCGATTTTCAAATGATTCATTTTTTTTAGAATTGATTCTTTGGAAGATGAGATAGATTATAATTAATAAGCTTATTACTAGAATGATTGCTCTAATATTCATCCTAATTTTACTGCTGTTCCATATGCAAGAATTTCAGCAGCACCTTGAGTAACCATTGAGGTGGTTAATCTTACCCCAACTATAGCATCTGCATCTAATTTCTCAGCGTCTTCGATCATTCTTTGAATAGCTTCCTCTCTTGAATCTGCTTGAAGCTTTGTATATTCATGAATTTCACCCCCAACTATATTTTTGAAACCTGCAAAAATATCTTTACCAATATTCTTAGCCCTTACTGTACTACCTCGAGCTATTCCAAGTGTTTCCATTATTTCTTTACCAGGTATATTTTCTGTTGTTGAGATGATCATGCTTATGTTCTCCATTTAAAATTATTTGAAGAAAAGTACTTTGTGATTGTAAATACTATTATCTGCTTGAATCGATACAATGTACAAGCCACTAGAAATATCATTTGGCATCCATTTTATTGAATGATGTCCAGCCTCATATATTTGATTTGAAATAATATCTACTAACTCACCATTAATATTAAAAATTGAAATTTTAATATTTTGTGATTGGTCTAATCTAAATTCAATTTGGGTACTTGGATTGAATGGGTTGGGATATACATTAATTATATCACTAGATATCGGGGTATGCCCTGAACTAACTTCTATTAATGAGATATTATTGATTCCTAGGTTCGACCAATTAGGGATATCTTCTGAATGCATTTCAATTAAGCGATCAGTTTCGTAATCATAAACTTTAAAGTTTGGAATACTATTCTCATCACAATATTCTGGATTATCATTATTGTGACCCATTGCGGGTACATCGGTATGAATGCCATTGTAGTGTCTTGAACCTACAATGACATCGTTGCAGTAAGAAACTATAATATCATTTTCATCTAGATTGAATGTGCTTGTCTCTATGTGATTTAAAAAATAAAAAGACTGAAACATTGACTGATTGAATTTAAAAGGATTTTCACTATTTAAATTTTTAATATTTGATGTATTTATTGATGAACGACTGCTCTCAGGGTTCCATGACATATCTATATCAATATCTTCTTTTATTTTTATCCAGTACCCCTCACCTAAATAAAATCGATCTAGACTACCAACCCAAAAACCTAAATTGGGATCTATTTGAGTAGCCCTTCCTTGGGTAATTATTCCTTCAATATGTTCTTCAACATTATCAGGAAGAGCATCTGGGACTAGCATTGAATCTGGTCCCACATATGAAATTAAATTTGCAAATTCATGTAGATTATAAATTGTATTTGGGTCAGTGGGTAAGCCTGCTACAGATAATGTGAAATCGACCCCATCATCTTCAATATCAACTTTAATCCAATATGCATTTTTACGTTCAATTCCATCGCTAGAAAGAGCTCCTATCCAACCTAAAGTTTGATCATTAATTGCTGCACTTCCTTCACTTGTAATTCCAGTTAGATAATCTTGAATTGGAGAAAAAATGGTTTCTAGACTACTATCATCATTTGATAAATAGGGGAAACTCATTAGATATGATCCAGAACCATCATTAAATTCAAAAATAAAATTGTCAAATTCTGAAGACTGTGTGCAAAGTTTTTCGCTTTCATTATCATATTGATCAAAAACATTAATGCAGAATGTTTCACTTGTAGCTTCATCAATAGTAAGAGCGAAGAGGGAAGTTGAATCAATTTGTTCAATCAAATTATATATATCATTGCTATAATCCCAAATTCTATATCCGATCACTTCAGGATGAATATTATTATAATTCCAGGTTAAATCAACTTGATTTAAGTCTGTATTTAGCTGGGCATAAAAGTCAGTTGGTCCGTATCCAAAAATTTGATCAAGACAAGATAAATTATATCCATTGCAAACATTGCAGGCATCATAAAATCCATCACCAAAACAAATCCCAGCACAATCTTGATCACTATTTTCTGTATTACCTGAATTGCCCTCAGAGCAAATATTGCAATCATCAATAAATGCTGTTCCATAGCAATCTCCATTGCAATCTTGATCACTATTTGCAATATGGCCTGTGCTTCCTTCAGAGCATATTCCACATTCATCAATGAAAGCACCATATATTAAGCCTTCATCTATCTGAACTTCTCCAATAGGTGTGCTTGGAGCGCAAACCTCATTGCAGTCCATCTGAGAATTTCCACCATCACAAGTCCAGCAAGAATCAAAATTATTTGATTCGCAGTAAATTTCATCATCGACATCATCATTATTATAGACCCATCCATCCGGTTGAAATCCGTTGCAATATTCACCAAAAAGATTGGACCCTAGTCCATCTCCATCTGCATCCCAATAAAAAGTTTGTAAGCCAGTACTTGCACATCCTCCCATTAAAATTTTTATATTAGTTGTAGTTATCCATTCACCATCAATCAGCTCATAATTAGAGCCCATTTCATCACAGCTAATATTTACCCCAGTTGTGTACCTCATATTGACACCTTCTTCACCAACATAAATATATATCTCATAGTCTTGATCAAGGCTGTCTACTACCCAATTTAGTTGTGCAGTTTGAGTAGTTTCTTCTACAGCGTCTGCGCATACTCCAGTAATATTCCATACAAGTAAATCACTAGGAGGGTGTACCGCTTTACGATCAGAAGCAAAGTGAGCATATTCACATACAATTCCGTTTGAATCGATGGTTCCAATCCAATTATAATTTGTAAATTGTAAATCTGTGTAATCTATTGGTCCATCTGGAGTATCAAACTCATCTTCGCTATATTGAAAATTGTCATTACATCCATCGCAAGTACCTAAAGTTATCCAATCTCCAGGGGTTGAGGTATTATATATATTTTCAATATTTACATTAAGCTCCCATGATTCGGCATGAATTAATGATATGTAGAATACTGTTAGTTTTATAATTAATATATATTTGAAAGTTCTCATCCGTACAATTTTACTATTTTTTTAATTTGCTTCCTGTGACTAAAGTCAAATCTAAGTTTAAGTTAATAGATTTTATTTTAGATAGCAATAAGATAAAGGATAAAGCCTTATCTCATTCTGAATGAAGTAGTTATAAGAAAAATTCCGAGAGCTATAAATATTGAAGCTAAAATAAGAATTATAATTTCTTTTAATAATAGAATGAGCAAGCCAATAAAAATTAATGCTATACCAATTTTGAAAAGCAGATTTGAGCCTTGACCTTTTATATTATAAAAAAGGTTCAAGTTTTTATCCAAGACCTGATTTCATCTTCATTTGGAAATCTTTTTGTAGAAAATTTTGAAAAAACAAGATTATTATTCATTATAACTTCAAAGGCCCCGCTTCGTGGATATGAGGAGTTAGATTCAATTTTAATTTCTGAATTATATTTTTTAATTATATTTGAAACACGTTCAAACTCTGGCCCGTAGTTTCATTTTATACAAAACTCAATATGAATTTTCATTTATTTTGTTATCCATTGGGTTAAATCAATAATGCCATAAATAGAAAATCCAAGCATTATCCATCCTATAATTTTTATAAAAAAATCTACATCATAATTACCAGTCCGTTTCCAAGCTAGAAATAATCCTAAAGAGCCTATTGAAACTAAAACCATAAAATAAATTGTTTCCTGCATAGTTAAATTTGTTGATTTGTAAAAAATTATCAAAGATATAAAAAATATATACTTTTGTATATGTTTATTTTTTTAAATTTTTATATGGATTCGGATCAAATAAAAGATATAAAAATGCCTGAAATAGATTTTAATAAATTGAAGTTACCTATTATATCAGGTATATTAATTCTTATGGCATACTTTTGCTTTTATCAGGTAGAGGCAAATGAAGAAGCTGTCATTTTAAGACTTGGAAAATATTCAGATACCGTCGGCCCAGGATTGCATTTTAAAATTCCATTTGTTGATAGAGTTTATAAAATCAAAGTTGATTATCAGTACAAAGAAGAGTTTGGCTTTAGAACAAATAGTCCTGGAGTAAGAACAAGTTACTCTCAGCGAGGATATGAAAATGAGTCTTGGATGTTAACTGGAGATCTCAAGATTGCTGAAGTTCATTGGGTTGTGCAATATAAAATAAGTGAGCCTGAAAAATATTTGTTTAAAGTAAAAAATGTAGAAAACACAATAAGAGATGTTTCTGAGGCTACAATGAGATTGATGATTGGGGATAGATCATTTAAAGAAGTTCTTCAAAAAGAACGTACAGCCATTGCTAATTTATCTAAAGATCATATGCAAGATGTCTTAGATAGTTACGAAACGGGTATTCAAATTCAAATGGTTCAACTTCAGGGGGTGGTTCCTCCTGCACCTGTAGCAGATTCTTTTAATGAAGTAAACAGGGCAAAGCAAGAAGAGGAAACATTAGTCAATGAAGCAAACCAAGAATATAATAAAAAAATATTTACAGCAAAGGGTATAGCTCAAAAAATGATAAATGAAGCGGAGGGCTATTATCAAGAAAGAACAAATGAAGCAGATGGTGATGCCGCTTTATTTGAAGCTGTTTTTGAAAATTATAAAAATCATAAAGACATTACCAGGACGAGACTTTTCTTGGAAAAAATGGAAACTGTGCTTTCTGATGTTTCAGACAAAATAGTCATAGATACTAAAATTGAGGGTGTACTTCCATTTTTAAACGTTGACAAAAATGGGGATCAAGAAAAATGAAAAAGTTCTTTCCATCATTTTTAGCCGTTTTTGTTGTTATACTATTTAATAGCATATTTATTACAAACGAAGCTCAGCAAGCTATAGTTACTCAGTTTGGAAAGCCTGTTGGTGAGCCAATAGTCAATGCTGGACTAAAATTTAAAATTCCATTTATTCAAAAAGTGATTATGTTCGATAAAAGAATATTAGAGTGGGATGGTGCTGCTAATGAAATCCCAACGAAAGATGATAAATATATATTTATAGACACATTTGCTCGCTGGAGAATATCAGATCCACTTACTTTTTTTAAAGCTGCAAAGAATGAAAGAAATGCTCAGTCGCGTCTTGATGATGTGATTGATGGTATCGTTAGAGATGAGATTTCAAATAGAAATATGGAAGAGATAATACGATCATCGGGCAGGTCTATGGAGACTTATGAGGATGAACCTACAACCGTAAATGCTGGTGCTAGATCTCAGATAATACAAAATATCTTAGACAATGTAACTCTCAAGCTTGCTGATTTGAAAATGGGTATAGAAGTTTTAGATGTTCAGTTAAAAAGAATTGACTATAATAAACAGGTTCAATCAAAGTTATTTAATAGAATGATTTCAGAGCAGAATATGATAGCTGAAGAGTATAGAGGTCAGGGTCAAGGAAGAAAGCAGACTCGGCTAGGTGAACAGATTAGAGATGAAAAGAAAATTTTATCAGAAGCATATATGAAGTCTCAAAAAATTAGAGGTGATGCTGATGCTTATGCTATAAAAAGATACTCCGAAGCTTATGAGCAAAGAGACTCAAAAGGCAAAATTAATAAAGATGCAGTAGAATTTTACGAGTTCTTAAAAACATTAGATGCCTATGAAAATGTTTTTGATTCTTCTTCAAGAATTATCTTATCTACTGACAGTGAATTCTTCAAATATTTAAAATAAAATTTACCCCTTAGTTTACTAGTACATAGTTTTTACTAATTTCTTTTATTTCATTAAATCCCAAATTCTTAAATCTTAAGTATTTTTATTGTTTTATAAGCATAAAATACTTGCATTTATAGTTTAAAATGGCTAAAATCAAAACGGATGATATAGTGGCCCGTTACATCTTGCGCCACATTATTTAGTAAAAAATAGAAGTTTAGCCAATAAAAAGTGACCTACGTCAAAGTTTTTTATTTTCGTGGTTCCTATTTTTGCATATGGTATTATTTTATTGCAATTCAGTTTATTGCCTAAATAATAAAAAATTTATATTTGTTTTTTTAAACCTACTGGAGGAGGTACAAGAGATGAAACGTTTATTAACACTTAGCATAATACTAGGGTTTATTTTCCCTGGTGTTTATTCTGAAGAAACTGGCTGGAACTACAAGCAGACTACCTTGCAGAGTTTCTACATGTTTGATGTCAATACTGATTTAAGAATTGATGGCGAGCCTGTTGAGGAGTCAGATGTTATTGGTGCTTTTACAGCTGATGGAGTTTGTGTTGGTTGGACACAAGCCGTTGCGAATAACGGTTATGTTACAGTTCCTACCGTTGGAGATGATGGATCAGATTATTCTGGAAATTATCTTCAAAGTGGCGATGTTCCAACATTTAGAATTTTTGATGCATCTTCAGGTGATGAAACTACACCAACTACACAAAGTGGTGTAATGGCATTAGACTTATCTGCAGCAGTATTTGATGGCGGAGCTTCTGATGGTGGTTTCTCGAACAATGCTATATATATTAGTTCAGGGCCAGCTACGGGAACAAATGTTCTTGGATGTTCTGATACGACTTCTTGTACATTTGCAGGTGATCATTGGTTAGTTGTTACTGAGTTTAATGGTGATACTGCATATCAGACTACTGGTGGTACAATAACTACAAATGATTCTTGTCTATTTGCTGATTGTGCTGGTGAGTGTGGGGGTTCAGCTGTAATAGATGATTGTGGAGTTTGTGGAGGTGGAAATGCTGATGACCTTGGTTGTGGTTGTTTTGAGCCTGGACCTTCTGGTTGTGATGAGACATGTGGCTCAACTTTAGAGTTTGACTGTGCTGGTGTTTGTGGTGGTCCGGGTGAAGTAGATGCTTGTGGCGATTGCGATGTTAATGGCGATGATGGCGACAACTCAGCATGTACTGGCTGTACTGATGATGATGCTGACAATTATGATGCTGGAAATTTGATTGATGATGGATCATGCGAATTTACTGTGGATGCTCCAGCAAATGTTACTGCTGAAAGTGGTCCAGCTAGAGTTATTTTATCTTGGGATGCAGTAGATGCTGATTCATATGATGTATTCCTAGATGGGGTAATGGTTGCATCTACAGGCTCAAGCTCAACACAGGTATTAGGCCTTTCTCCAGGCGTTGAGTATTGTTTTACTGTGATTGCAAATAAATACATAGATTATTTAGATGAAACAATAAGTTCAGATCCTTCAAATATTGCTTGTGCAACACCAACTGAATCCGTTGGAATAACTTGGGGTTGGCAAATGACAGGTAATATTGATGGTTGGGGATTTTTTGAAGCAGAATCAGAGCATAACTACTTAGGGTTTTCTGCAACTGCTTCCAATGGATTTAACCCTAGTTTAGACATTCCGCAACCACCATTAGGTGCAAGTCAAAACTATATAGAAGTATATTTTTCACATCCAGAATGGAGTAACGTCTACGGTGACTTATTTACTCAAGATGTTAGAAGTGAAAGTCCAGAAGACCTCCCATCTTGCGATGGTCAGGATGTAACTAATTTAGAATGTAATCTTGCTGAATTTGAAGTACTTGTTGTTTCGGATATGGCTGGAGAATCATCTTTGACATTTGAAGAATTCTCAACTCAGCATGCTTTAAATGGAGCTGATGTGCCAATCCCAGCGAATGTTCATACATACGCTGAAGTCGATGGAGTTCATTATCTAATTGAAGAAGGTACAAAAATTGATTTCTGGCTATCTGAAAATGAAGAAAAAATGATTAAGATTACTATAGGTAATATTGTACCACAGGCTCCATCTAATTTAACCTCTGATGGAGGACATTTACAGATAGATCTTGATTGGGATTCTGATACTGATGATATTCAAAATATTGCAGGTAGATACCCGGCAACTTCTTTTAATGTATATAGGGATGGCGGTCCATTAAACCCTACAGATTTAAGCGCATTAATCAGTATTGCTCAAGAAAATACCGATTATAATGACCAGGAAGACATGGAAGGCAATGTAGGTTATGGACTTCTATGGGAATCAACTTATGGATACACGGTTACAGGTAATAATGAAGCAGGAGAGTCCACTGATGGGCATAGAGTTAGTCATCATGATGGAACTCATACCGATGTAGCTGGTAGACAGTCTGATACGAGCGCAACAACAGATGATAATATGGACCCAGTTTCTGTTACTGAACATGTAGAAACACTTAATGGTACAAATATTGGTCCAGGTCATTATGAGATTACTCACAATGGATCTCCTGATGCGAATACTGTAAACATTCATGCTGATGGATCAGGTTCTAATGACGGTGATGTAAACCTTGCTGGTGATGTTGAAACTGATCAGTTTGGAACACCTACAGGTCGATATTTATGGACACAAGTTGCAGGTGAGATTGTCGAATTATTTGGAGCTACAACCTCAGATGTAAGTTTTGATATAGCAAATATTCATGATGGTGATACCAAAAGTATTACACTGAACCTTCATGTTGAGACTGATTATCCAACTAAATTAAATGGACCTTCAGATCTTGCTAATGGAGCGGCAGACGGAATTGGAACACATATGCATGATCAAGAGATTACAGTTCATATTGATGATGAGCCAAATCATGACCCGGTTGCTCCGGCTGCTCTAGATTTAAGATTGGGCGGTAATGATTTATCAATTCTAACATTTGATGATTTCTTATCTGAGGATACGAATGATACAAATGATTATGATGGTGAAGATCAAATTTGGTATGTTCCTCATGATGCAGATCCTGATACTGATTTAGCTGACTTGCATTTTGATGGTACATCAACTGATGCTGATGCTGGAGATTTACCTGAAACAGCAGGTGAAGAGATTGCTGATGACATTTTCTATCAGTGGTCTTTGATTACTGGTGCAGCTGCAGGATTTACCTATGTAGACTTAAATGACAATGGCTTGTATGATTTTGGAGAGCCAATTTTCAATGGAGGTGGTGAAGAGATTTACTATGAAACTAACTATGGTGATGCCATCGCTGATGGTCCAGCTCCTGAAGATTTAGGAACCGATGCGCTTCAGTCATTACAATTACCTGCTGATGTGTATATTTTAAATTTACATATTGAAGATAATTACGGTGATTCTGACTTTGTAAGCTATGTAATTGGTGTTTCTGCTGAAAGGAATGCAACGCCAACTTCTGATGCAGGTATTGATCAAGAATGGTATATGAACTACGAAGAAGATTACAAGGATATAGAAATGTCTGATCATGAAGTTGGTGATACAGATCATGATCCTCTTCTATACTCATGGAGCTATAGCTATGATGGTGATGTTGTAGATATACCTTCAACTACAGTTGATTCTCAGGCATCTAATACTGGTGACTATTTTGATGATGGTACTAATTTTCATTGGAATGAAATCAACGTATACGATTTCCTTTCAAATATTCAAGGTCTTGTTGAGGGTGAACATACATTTACCTTAACAGCTACAGACCCTTATGGGGCATCAGAATCTAGTTCAATGGTTATCTCTGTTTATTTAGAGCCGGCAGCTTTTCCTGCTCAGAATGTTAGAGTAACTAATGTTCCTCAAGCCTTTAAGCACATTGAGATTGCGTGGGAAGAAGGAGAGTGGAACTCAGATGATTTTGTAAATGAGGATGGTGTATTAATTTGGGATCCTGCTTCATCTGAAGTACCTGAATTGTTCCCATATGCTAATACTGAAACTTTTGAGGTTTATATGTCTATAGATGGAGGTGAACCTCAACTTAGAGGTACATATGATAATCCTAATGATGTATTAGGAGAGACATTTACTCACCTTGAACCTCAATTAAGCGCTGAGACCGATTATGAGTTTATTGTTAAGGCATATAATAGTGATGATAGATTGGGTGATTTGTCAGATGTATCTCAAAGAACTCACGACAGACCGACTATTACAGTTCTAAATCCAAATGGAGCTGAGATTGCATCTGTAGGTGATCTTTACAATGTTGATATGCTAACAACGAACAATCAATTTATTTCAAATATTGATGTATTCTTCCTCGATGAAGAATCAGGAGAATATGTTGAAGAATTACAAGAACCCGATCTTTTAACCGTAAATGAACCAGATGCTGATGGTGTTTCAGCTTCTTGGGCAAATTCAACTCAAATTCGTTCTGAGGGTGTTGAGAGATATTATGGTGCAAAAGTTATGATTGAAGTTACAGATATAGGTAACTATAATGATGTAGTGGGTGATGATATGCATTCTACTGGTGTTCTTGATGAACAAAATATTAATGTACCAGATAGTGCTACCGCAGAAGGAAACAAACAATCAAAGCTTGATGAGAGTGATGATAGCTTTACTCTTGCTGCACACACACAGACAAAAGGTTATCTAAATGGTGGATGGCATATGTTTGGCTCTCCTTTAGTTCCATATGAGTCTGCAATGGAAGTAAATCTTTCTGAGTGTTTCGGAAACTTCGGAGCGAACTGGATTGCCTATGACCAGGCAGGTAACTATGACATATCTACCTTACAGCTAAATCTTGGCCAAGGTTACTATTTAGCATTATCAGGTCCAAATGATATGTTTATCCACGGAGATCCTGTTACAGGTGATCCAGATAATGGGCATTTAGCTTCTTTAGATTTATCATATGGATGGACTCTTACTTCAAATCCATTAATTACAACAGTTGATAAAGACTTGTTGACAGTTGAGTTTGAAGGCGAAGTTCTTTCATGGGAGATGGCTAATGATGCAGGATGGGTTCAAGATGAAATTAAGTCATGGATTATAGATTCTCATCAAAATGTTCCTAACCTAAATCCTTTTGGTGGCTACTGGATTCACACTACAAGAGATCTTCAGGTTCATTTCACGCCGCATTTAAACAATTATAGTTCTCGTGAAGTTGTTAATAATAATGATTGGACTCTTAACTTACATGCATCTGATGCATTAGGTGATGCTGGTGGTGACTTTGTAACAATTACATTAAAAGAAGATGCAAACAATAACTTTGTTTATGGAGAAGATGAAATAGATCATCCAAACCCAATGAGACCTGATTACATTGATATGCATATTGATAGGTTTGATTGGATTGGAGTTTCAGATAGTCGTGGTATTACGGTTGAATCTCCATATTTCTCTAGCGATGTTCGTCCAATAAATGATTCAGATGATTTCCAAGCATGGAATATATCAGCTGACGCATATAATGTTCCAGGGGATGTTACATTGTCGTGGGATATGACTAACGAGATTGAATCTGATCTTCATTTAGTTGTTAAAGGAGAAGCATTTAATCTTAAGGAGTTATCATCTATCGATGTACCAACTACTTCACTTGATGATATGGTTGTAGTAGTAGGTGATATAAGCTCATTTATGGCTCCTGAAGAGTTTGCTCTTAGCGCAGCTTATCCTAACCCATTTAACCCTACTACAAGTCTAGACTTAAGTCTTGATAGTAGTGGAAGTGTTAGTGTTAAAATATATAATGTAGTAGGTCAGGTTGTAGCAACACTCGCAAGCGGCCATATGAATGCAGGATATCATACACTGACTTGGGATGCTTCAAATATGGCAAGTGGAATGTACTTTGTCAAGGTTGAGGCTGGATCTAATGTAGCTGTACAGAAAATGATGTTAATGAAGTAATTAAATAGTTAATTCTTTACAGATAGTTATTTAAACAAAAGCCCTTGCAGTAAAATGCAAGGGCTTTTGAGGTATAA
>Ga0160422_10001844_pt1 | contig 13204 bp, 10 predicted proteins | sample Fk160mmetaG_FD_108192 | JGI IMG/M metagenome (GOLD analysis project Ga0160422, IMG submission 108192) | Marine microbial communities from the Central Pacific Ocean - Fk160115 60m metaG | ecosystem: Environmental > Aquatic > Marine > Oceanic > Photic zone | place: The Central Pacific Ocean...
ATCGAAATCAAGTGTCACAATTGCTGCACTTCAATTGGCTGGGGCGGCGCTACATTTGATTCATGAAGATTGGTGTCGTAACCGAAGGAAAAGTGCCTCCTGACCAAAGGGTTCCCCTCACCCCTGCCCAATGCGCGGAGTTGAAGAAATCCTATCCTGAGGTAGAATTGGTCGTGCAATCGAGTCGCGTGCGGCGCATCACAGACCAAGAGTACCGAGACGCGGGCATCAATGTGGTGGAAGATCTTCGGGGATGTGATGTCATCTTGGGTGTGAAAGAAGTGCCGGTAGATGATTTGATTCCAGACTCCACATACCTCTTTTTCAGTCACACGTACAAGCTTCAACCTTACAACGCCAAACTGCTGCGCGCCATCGTCGATCGACGCATTCGCCTGATTGATTACGAACTGATTAAAAGAGCCAACGGAGTTCGCGTCATCGGATTTGGGAGATGGGCAGGAATCGTTGGCGCTTACAATGGATTGAGGGCATGGGGCCTCAGGCACGATTCCTTTGCCCTTCCTCGCGCAATCGACTGCGCGGACATGAAAGAGATGGTGAATCACGCCAAATCCATTGATTTGCCGAGCAACATGAAGATTGTTTTGACGGGCGGAGGTCGAGTGGGAATGGGTGCACATGAATTGCTTTCCATGATTGGACTTCGAGAAGTTCATTCAGAGGCTTTTCTCAAAGAAGACTTTAATGAGGCTGTATTCACACGACTCGACGTTGGACAATACAATGCGCGCAGAGACGGGAAACCGTTTGACATGAACGAATTCATCTCCGACGCAACAGACTACGACAGTACGTTTATGCCCTACGCCGAAGTCGCCGACATGTTCATTGCAGGGCATTATTGGGCCGAAGGCTCACCTTTTTTGTTTTCCCGCGAAGACATGAAAGCGGAGTCTTGGAGAATTAAAGTGGTGGCCGACATCAGTTGCGACATCGATGGGCCTGTGGCCTGCACGCTGCGCCCAAGTACCATTGCAGATCCAATCTATGGTTATCACCCCCTCAAAGAATCTGAGTGCGACATGAGGGATGCGGAAGGAATCACGGTCATGGCCGTGGACAATCTTCCCTGCGAATTGCCGCGAGATGCCAGCCACGGTTTTGGAAAAGAAATGATGGCTCACGTGATTCCCCTGCTCATTGGAGGCGACCGTGACAACATGCTTACCAACGCCACCGAAACCACTTTGGAGGGCAAATTGGCGTCAAAATTCGGCTACCTCCAAGACTACATTGACCAAGCACACTGACCAAGCGTAAAAAAAGATAAGCCCAATTCAAGCCTTTGACTGCCCGTAAAGCGAGGTCGTGTTCAATCGCTTTTTACTGCGCTACAAAGATGTAAGTCAACATGCCTGATTGGCGCCTAGGAGCGCTCGCATCAGCACTGAACCTCGCTCGCAGTGCACTTCGCAGTGCGGCCTGCCCAAAACAGCTCTCAGGATCCTCCCCTGCAAGTTTGGCCTCCACCACCCTTCCCGTGGCATCAACCAGAATGTGAACGCCGACCTGAGCACCTCCAACGCACGTATATCCTGGCACATCCAAGTCACGACCAGACCGTCCATCGAGGCTGTATTTCACTGTCACCAACCCATCGTACTGCGCATCCCACTTCTCAAATGTGTCTCCCACATTTTGACGAATGACTTCTGCTTCCCCAGCTGTATCAAATTCCTTTTCCACAGCAGCCCGTCGTTCAAATTCGGCCTCCTCCAAGGCCTGCAATTCAGCTTCCACCTGTGCGGCGATCTCAGCTTCATTCGCCCCCCCATCAGAACTCGATTTCTCCTCACTTGAAGCTTGCGATTGAGCATTGGCCCTGAGATTGGCCACTTTTGCAGCAACAGACTCACGCAACTGATTTTCGAAGGATTGAGCGGGTGGATTGAAGGCCTCGTTTTGGTCTGACATGGCCACCTCTGCAAATGTCTCACTCGCTGGGATTTCGTCACTTACTGGGATAAAGAACATGGCACCCAACACGACCAGATGAATCAGGAGCGTGTAAAGAATGGCTTTTCGCGCCAGCCCCATGGGTTAGTCGTAGGCAAAGTTGGTCTCCAAATCCCAGCGGGTTTTGGTGATGCTTCGATCTCCACAGAAGTAATACGTTCCCGTCTTCATAACCACTTTTCGGTAGCGTTTCACAACATCTCCAGAGCGCACAGTCCTCATGATGACGAGGCCATTTTGAATGTCGTAACTCGTTTCCTGAACTCCTTGGGGGATGTCTCGATCCTCAGGTGACAAGGTCATCTCAGAACCGTAATCTTTGGATGCTTCAAGCATGATGTCAATGTCCAACAATTCCTCCTGACCTCGATTCTTGAGCCGAGATGCATTGCCCACCCGAATTGCTTTATCCGATTGCTTGGTCGCCTCAATTTCAGCGAGGTTGGCTGCACGCGTAGAACGATGTTCAGCTTCTTTCCCAGGATATGCGCCAGGGACTTCTCGACCTGAACGCCCTCCTCGACCATCATTCAAATTGATCGCCTGCCTGCGAGCTTCATTTGATCTGTCGCCTGCTTCCGCTTTCCAGCGCCTGGTATTCATGTTGACGTTGTCCTTGGCATCCTGAACCTCCGCAGCCATGGCTTGTCGCTCAGATACCAAGGCTTGACGATAGTACGCCTCAGCCTCATCTTCGGATTGTCCAGAACGTTTCGAGAAATTTTGAGCGCGAGCTTGGGCTTGAGCCTTGCGCTCTTGTTTGGCCGCTTCACGGGCCATTTGTTCAGCCTCCCACTCACGTTGTCTGGCCTCACGTGCCTCACGCTCGGAATCCAAAACAGCCTGCTGTGCCGAGGCATCGGCATCCATTTGAGCCTGTCGTGATTCAGCAGCAGCATCGCGCCGTGACCGTCTTCGAGATGAAACGTCTTCCTCCTCTTCCTCTACTACCACCTCCACAATTTCCGACTCGATGTCCTCCCGTACCGCAGAGTCTGCGTCCGTTGCATTTTCCTCGTCTATTTGACGTGCGGCCTGCTCCGAGGCTCGCGCCTCAGCCTCACGCTGAGCTGCGGCAGCAGCGGCGGCGGCTTCCTCTGCTTCTGCCTCTGCGGCAGCGGCCTCAGCTGCAGCAGCGGCTTCAGCGGCGGCGGCAGCCTCTTCTTCCTGAAAAATGGCGTCAAGCTGGCCGTTCACGCGATCCAAAGCAGACTGCGCAGCAGCATCACCCGGGATAAATTTGAGTGCCTTCTCGTACTCCTCGCGGGCATCTTCCCAGCGTGAGCGCGCTTCAGCACGCTCTCCGTCTTCCATGGCGTTTTCATAACGCATCTGAGCACGCTCCAAATCATCCGCCAAATCAGCCAATCGATCCAACTCATCGTCAATGAGCCGGCGCATGTCATTGGTGTGGTCCAAATCGAATTGGATGCGGCCACTGCGTTCATCAAATTCAGCAATTCCGATCGGCGTTTCCATGATGCTTTCGTCAAATCCCTCAATCACATCGAACAATGACATGTCCAAATCAAACATGAAGCCATCGGTCAATTCATCCTCGGGGATACTGGCACTGTTGATGGCCACGCGCTTCGAAACCATTCCCTCAGCGCGAAAAACAATCACGTAATTGTTGCGTAGCGGCAAATCGAGGAAATACTTACCATTCCGGTCTGCATCAATTTCATCGAAAGCCTCCCCCCCACGAAGCACAGAAACTGTGACGTTGTCAAGCCGCTGTTTGGTTTTCTCGTGTTTTAAGCTTCCACTCACCACAAGAGAACCCGACTGAGAGAAGCCCACCATGGCGAACATGCACATGGAAATCACAAGCCATGCAAGCCTGAATAGAAGGTGCTTCTTCAAAAAAGGTGTCACGTAATTTTGCATCATGTCAGGTCAGCCGAAAAATACGGGATTCATGCCAAAACATCAGGATGAAGCCGCAGGTTTCAGTTACTGGGAGACGAAGGGTTGGCTTCAGGACCTCGATGCAGTGGTTGTCGGAGGTGGGATTGTGGGGATGAGTGCGGCACTCCACCTGCGGGCGAACCATCCGGATTGGCACATCTTAATTCTAGATTGCACCACCCTCGGAGGCGCAACAACTCGAAATGCCGGTTTTGCATGTTTTGGTAGTCCTTCAGAACTGTTGGAGGACTGGAAGCAACTTGGAGCAGAATCCACCGTAGATCTCGTCAAGATGCGTTGGGAGGGTTTGCGCGTACTGCGTCAAACTTGGGGTGACGATGCCATTGGTTATCAGGCTTGTGGAGCAATTGAGGCGTTCACGGACGCTGACCTGATGGACGCATGCAATGAGGCGCTTCCTGACCTCAATGAAGCCTTGACCGACGTGTTGGGCCATCCGCCGTTTGAAGCGAGTACGAAAAATGTCGAGACAGGTCTAATTCAACTGAAGGGCATCATCAAAAGTCCCCTCGAAGGTGCACTTGATGCAGCCAGGATGACCAAGACATTAAGGCAACAACTTCATCTCAAGAACATTTCTTTTCTCGCAGGTCATCAAGTCCAAAGCCTGAACCACAGCCATGACGAGTGGACCTTGGTGACAAATGAGGGAACACTTGCTGCTCGCAACGTTCTCATTGCCAACAATGGATGGGCTTCCGAATTGCTCGAATTGGACGTCGAAAAAGCCCCCAACACCGTTGTTGTCAGCCAACCTTTGGCCGGGTTGACTCTCAAGTCTACAGTCCATCATGACCGCGGATACGTTTACGCAAGAGAACTAGACGGACGCCTCCTTATCGGCGGAGGAAGAAACTGGAATTGTGCGAATGAGGAAGAACGTATTTCAAAGTTGAAAGCGTGGGCCCGTGAACACGTAACTGGAGCATCTGACTTCGAAGCAAGCGTTCAATGGCGAGGTTACTTGGGTGTAGGAGCCACCCGGGGGCCGATTCTCCGAGACCTCGGCAATGGCCTTTATGCTGGCGTCAGAATGGGTGGAATGGGTGTTGCCATTGGAACCGTGGTGGGAAGGAAACTAGCCAGCATGGTGTAACCTTCATGGAGATGTGGACGTAAGGGGAGTCAACCCTACATCCATTCTCATGAAGGACCAGCTTACATTTCCCTCTTTCATTCGCCCAACGATGCTCATTCTCGCATTGGGCATTTCTGGTTTGGTCATTGCACAACCTAGCATCAGCGTGCTTTCAGGAACGACTTACACCAAAAACACAAATGGAGCTCTGAGTCAAGGCGCATCTTTTAGCCAACCTGTGACGCCATTTCTGGCAATTGAACTGGATTACACTCGTGCCCGAGCTTATTCGGACCACGGTGTCGCTTCAGAACGATTCGCAATGTCCAACCTGGGGGCATCCATGCGCTACACTCCTTTGTCTCCTCAAACTCACGCTATTCGTCCTTGGGCAGCCGTCGGCGTGAGCTGGAAGACCACCTCTCAACACCTCGACGCGCAAGCTGCGGGTGGAGAGACATACCACCTCTGGAACGACGGATTGCTCTACGACATGGAACAGCCCATTCCCATGCCAGATGTAGAAATGCCTAAGCCTTTGGTGCGCGACAACGTGTATGAGACCATGCTCGATCGAAAAAGTTCATTGGCCACACCACTTCGAGTGGGTGTGGATTTGCAATTGACTCGTCGACTTCACGCGATCATGGCTGTCACAACCATTCCCGGTGGAGGTCGCGGATGGACAACAGCCCAAGCGGGCGTCGGATTCCAACTGGGAAGAGGCAAGACTTCCTTGAAGACATTGCTTCCTCAAGAATTTTTGGATTTGGGTGACGACGCAGATGGAGATGGTGTCAAAGACGTCAAAGACCTCTGTGGTGGCACAGAACTCGGTGCCTTTGTCGACAAGTTTGGATGCGCCATCGATACAGACTTAGACGGGGTGCCCGACCATCGCGATGCAGAAATCAACAGCCCTGATTTGCTTGTCAATGGCGAGGGTGTAAGCATTTCCCTTGCGGAGTGGAAGGCTTTGTACGCACCAAAAAAAGGAGATCCCTCAACGTTTGCCCAGGACAGTGCGACTGTCATCTCCGAGCTTAATGCAGCGCAAATGGCGCAAATGCTTCAGGTTACTGGCAATACAGCCGCCATCGCGGAAATGGAAATGCTGCATGATTTGAGAGAAAAAGTATACAACCCTGCAATTTCTTACCGCATTCAATACGGCGCATATCTCGCAGCGTTTGCACCCTCCACAGATGCTTACACTCATGACATCGTTGAAGCTGTATCAGGAGAACATGGACTCACACTGCATGTGGGCTCATCTTATGAGCGCTTGAGCGAAGCCCGTCAAGCCTTGGGTGCCGCCAAGTCAGCAAATCACACAGATGCCTTTGTCACAGCATATCACAACGGCATTCGCATCACTTTGGAAGAAGCATCCAAATTGGAACGCCAGCGCAAGAAGGCTGTGCGAAATGCGGAGGAAGCCTTCCAAATGGTGGAAGTCAAATTTCACATCCAACTTGGACGATACACCGCCGGTGTTCCCGTTGAAGTGTTGAATGCCTTCCTAAAAATGGGCCAAATCGAACAACGTCTTGAGAGTGACGGGACCCACCGCTATTTAACTTCAGGAGTGCGAGCAGAAGAAACCGCGCGTGAACATTTGAAGTCAGCAATCGCACTCGGTTTTTCTGATGCCTTCCTCGTTGCGGAAATCGACGGAAGCAAGGCGAGTGTAGATCAAGCTCGAAATGCATTGAAGGATTTCGATGCTGCACTTGCCGCCGCGCAATAAAGTCAAATTCAGACTGAGTCAAGCAAGTCCAACACAGCCATTGCCGCTTTGCGGCCATCCATGGCGGCGGAAAGAATACCACCCGCGTATCCCCCTCCTTCGCCAGTTGGAACAAATTTCCGGAGACCTGGATGCTGCAAAGTATCTGGGTCTCGTGGGATTCGAACGGGACTGCTGGTGCGAGACTCAGGTCCCACAACCACTGCTTCAGGATGAAGAAAACCCTTCATCTTCCGGTCGAAGGTTTTGAACCCCTGTTGAAGGCATTTGACCACCACATCGGGGAGCACCTGATCCAAACGAGAGGCCACGACGCCTGGCAAATACGATGTCGCAGGCAAATCAATTGAAGGCATTCCAGCTACAAAATCAACCAATCTCTGTCCTGGCGCAGCTTGGGTCTGTCCCGCAACCTTCCAGCAGGCCTGCTCTACACTTTCTTGAAAGCGCAGTCCGCCTAAAGGCCCGTGGAAACCCAAGGGCTCCCAATCTGAGGGTCCAACCTGAACCACCATCCCAGAATTTGCATGTGGGTTGTTGCGCTTGGAAGGCGACCACCCATTGGTCACAATTTCCCCCGGACTGGTAGCGCATGGGGCCATAACTCCTCCAGGACACATGCAAAAACTGTGTACCCCTCGACCCTCAACCTGACACACCAAGCTGTAACTCGCAGGAGGCAATCGATCCTCCACGATTTCCCCGTGGTACTGAACCTCATTGACCCAATTCTGGGAATGCTCTACGCGCACGCCCATGGCAAAGGGTTTGGCTTCGATGGCTAGCCCCTTGTCATGAATCAATTCAAACATGTCTCGGGCACTGTGACCTGTGGCCAGAATAACAGCCTCTCCCCTAACAACCGATCGAGTATCGTTTTCCAGACACACGACTTCAACACCAGTGCAAGTTCCGTTCTCCTCAAGCACATCGACAACCTTGTGATTGAATCTCACCTCGCCTCCTGCAGCTTTGATGGTTTCGCGCATGGCAGTGACCACTCCGGGCAAGCGATTCGTACCGATGTGCGGGTGTGCTTCCACCAAAATGTGGGGATCTGCACCATGTACGACCATCCATTCCAACGCCTCGCGAATGTCCCCGCGCTTCTTACTTCTCGTGTACAGTTTCCCATCACTGTATGTCCCTGCACCACCCTCACCATAGCAATAATTTGACTCAGGATTGACCACGTGCTCTCGATTGAGCTTTGCCAAATCACGTCGCCTCGCGCGAACATCTTTTCCGCGTTCCAGAACAAGGGGCCGCACGCCATGCCTCAAACATTCCAGTGCAGCATACAACCCCGCAGGGCCTGCTCCAACCACGACAACCTCTTTTGCATTGGCGCTTACTCTGGGCCAAACCCAAGGTCGCACTTGGGCCTTTGAAGCCCCGTCGTTCCATCCAATCAACAACTGCAGCCGAACAGGGCGCTTCCGCGCATCCCAACTCTGTCTCAACACGTGCAATTCGACATTGGGGTCCAGCGGCGGACGACGTTCTTTTTTCAATTGACGGGCCACGGCCAAACGCAAAACGTTTGGCTTGTCAACCTCTTCGGGCAAAACCCGAACTTGGATTTGTGAAGAAGATGCGTCCATGTGTTGTGTACGAAGGTACCGACTCCACATACCTTCGGGGTCATGACGGAGAACTTCCCTCACAATCCCCTGCGGTTTAAAGCCGAGAACCTCACTTCAGAAGAGCAACTCGATTTGTACGGAAAATTGCTCCTGCCGCGCATGATTGAGGAAAAGATGATGTCCCAACTGCGCCAAGGAAAAATAAGCAAGTGGTTCAGTGGCATGGGTCAAGAGGCCATTTCAGTGGGCGTTGCCGCAGCCATGCCAGATGACAAGTTCATCTTCCCAATGCACCGAAACTTGGGTGTATTCACCACGAGAAACGTTCCTCTGGACCGTCTATTCTCGCAATTTAAAGGCAAAAATCACGGATTCACCAAAGGACGTGATCGAAGCTTCCATTTTGGAAGCCCGGAGCACAAGATTGTGGGAATGATAAGTCATTTGGGACCTCAAATGGGTCTGGCTGATGGGGTCGCATTGTCAGAAAAACTCGATCAAAACGGAGGTTGCTCCTTTGTTTTTACAGGGGATGGCGGAGCATCTGAGGGAGATTTTCACGAAGCCGTCAATGTGGCGGCGGTGTGGCAGCTCCCTGTGATTGTTGGCATTGAAAACAACGCTTGGGGCCTCTCTACACCAAGCGAGCAACAGTTTCGATGCGCGCATTTTACAGACAAAGCCATCGGATATGGCATCCCAGAGGAGGATGCCATTCAGGTCGATGGAAATGACTTGTTCGACGTCTACCACAAAGTCAAGTCATGTGTTGAATCTTTACGCGAAAGACCTAGGCCTATCATATTAGAATTCAAGACTTTCAGAATACGAGGTCATGAAGAAGCCTCGGGCACAAAGTACTATCCTGAAGGCCTTATTGACACCTGGAGTCAAGTCGACCCCATCGAGCGATTGAAGGAGCATTTGATGTCCACAGGCGTGCTCGATAACGCGAAAGAGGATGCCCTGAGGACCAAATTCAAAGACCAAATTGAAACCGGTTTGAAAGAAGCTGCCGCTCAACCAAACATCGAAGCGCAAACCTCGTTGGAAATCATGGATCGATTCTCGTCTGGCGCACCGCAAGGACTGAAAGAAGCTCCTGCCGGCAGTGACCGCCCTCTTCGGTTCATCGACGCCATTTCAGAGGGGTTGAAGGTGAGCATGGAGAAACATCCTGAGCTCGTGCTTATGGGGCAGGACATCGGCCCATATGGCGGCGTTTTTAAAGTCACCGACGGATTTGTAGATGCCTTTGGAGAGGAACGAGTGCGCAACACCCCTCTTTGTGAGTCTGCCATTGTTGGTGCTGGTCTTGGATTGTCCATTGCGGGAAAAAAGGCCATGGTGGAAATGCAGTTCAGTGACTTTGTGACGTGCGGCTTCAACCAAATCGTAAATAACCTCGCCAAAATTCACTGGCGTTGGGGTCAATCCGCCGACGTCGTGGTTCGGATGCCTACCGGAGGAGGCGTGGGCGCGGGCCCTTTCCACAGCCAGAGTACGGAAGCTTGGTTTTTTCATGTGCCCGGTCTCAAAATCGCCTACCCCTCAACTCCTGCAGATGCGAAAGGTCTGCTCCGAATGGCAATCGACGATCCAAATCCAGTGCTGTTCTTCGAACACAAGAACCTTTACCGGAGCCTCACTGGACCCGTGCCTGAAGAGGATTATCTCCTAGAATTTGGTGTAGGTCGAATCGTTCGCTCCGGTGAACAGGCGACGATCATTACCTACGGTTTGGGAGTTCAATGGTCAGAACAAGTTCTCGATGCCCATCCCGAGTGGGACGTGGAAGTCATTGACCTGCGAACGCTCCTGCCATGGGATGAGGATCTTGTGATGACAAGCGTCCAAAAAACAGGAAAGGCCTTGGTTCTTCACGAGGATACGATGACCGGTGGTGTTGGTGCAGAGATCAGTTCGCGCATCCACGAATGTTGTTTCGAACATCTCGACGCCCCAGTGGCGAGAACCGCCAGCTTGGATACCCCATTTCCCTTTGCCGAGGAGTTAGAGAGGAACTTCATGGCCAATGCACGACTAGAGAGTGATCTAGATGCTTTGCTAACTCGTTAGTTCAGCGGCGACCGCGCTGAACGACACGGGGATTCTTAATCATGGCCTCCACCTGCTTGATGTCATTTTTCAACATCCCCTTTGTATCGAGACGTTTGGCTTCATGAATCATCACCATGGCCTTTTTCCGGTCCTGCTTTGCACTGAGACAAACCGCCAAATTCAACTTCACAGCGGCCTTGTCGTGGTCACGCTTCAAACCCAAACTGAGCGACTTGCGAAGATGTGACTCAGCTTCATTCAAGTTGTGTTGCATGGTCACGCTGCCGAGCAAGAAGTGGTAATAACCGCGCTGATTTGGCCACAATTGTGACGTCTGAATGCGGTTCAACCATTTGACCGCATCCTCCATGCGCTGCATCCTCAAGTTGGCAAAAGCAAAAACCAAGCGCACACTTCGCAAGTTGGCAAGCACAATCACAATGGACAACAGTGTCATCCCGATGGCCGCTCCCCAACTGCCTTGAGTGTATAACAAAATCGTATATGCAACTGAAGCGGCGGCAACGAGAAGTTTAAAAATCCGAATGAGCATGGGTGTATTTTTGAAGCTGAATCCCGCGTAAAACTACTCCACAGGAGGTGTACCTTCGTTTCATGAGTCAAATCATGCGTTTGCGCGTCATCCTCGACACCGAAGAAGATGTTTTCCGTGACATCGAAATTGGGACAGATGCCCCACTCATGCACTTGCATTTTGCAGTGCTTGATGCGTTTGGTTGGGAAGCGGGGGAATTGGCATCTTTCTTCCAAAGCGATGAATCATGGAGTCGTGGGAAGGAATTTTCTTTGTTGGACATGAGTGATCCGATGGCTGAAAAAGAATCTCAATCTGGGGACGCCATGAATCAATCCACGGTAGGTCATCTCATCCCTGAGCTCGGCCACCGTGCCATATACGTTTATGACTTCCTGCGCATGTGGTGTTTTTATGTGGAACCCCTCGCGTTAGAAAAAGCCAATCCGGAAGGTGCATACCCTTCTCTGTGTCACGAGTTTGGGACGCCTCCAGCTTTCGACAGCAAGGATGGCGATTTGTTGCAAGACATGGATTTGCCGAGCGAGCCCGAAGACGATGAACCTTACCGAACTGGTGATCCAGAGCTCGACGCCTACCTCGATGACGATGAAGATGACGATTTGGGGGGTGGCGAACATTTGTCCATCGACGATTTGGACGACCTGATTTGATTGATGGCAAAACGCGAGGCTTTGCAACCGGGTGTGGTGATCTCAGTGGTCGGTCCCACTGCGTCAGGGAAAACTGAAGTTGCCATCGCCCTTGCCCAAAAACTCCATACCGAAATCGTCAATGCCGACGCTCGTCAAATCTATCGTGGCATGTCCATTGGTACTGCCCAACCCACAGCTGAGGAACGGCATGCAATCCCACACCATTTCGTGGACTTCCTTTCTCCAAATGAACTTTACAGCGCTGGGGCGTTTGAAAAAGCTGCGGTTCCACAGTTGACCAATTTGTGCTCCACCTATGGGTCTGCCGTCCTTGCTGGCGGTTCAGGGATGTATGTGAAAGCCACTCTTCAAGGGTTAGATGAACTTCCCTCAGATGCTGATCTTCGGGAAGAGCTGAATGCCAAAGTACAAGATGGTGGACTGCCATCTCTTGTCGCGCAACTTCAAAAGCTGGATGCCAAACATGCAGCCAACATGGACACCTCAAACCCTCAACGCGTGGTTCGGGCCTTGGAAGTGTGCATCACCTCAGGCCAACCTTTTTCCAGCTTCCACACTGGCAAGGCCAAAACACGCCCGTGGCATGTTGTATCCATCGGACTTCAGCCAGATCGCGGGGAACTCCGCAGGCGAATTGCCAAACGCGCGCATGCCATGGTCAAGGCCGGCTGGCTGGAAGAAACGCGTGCCCTTCTCCCTCATCGCGATACGAATGCGTTGAACACGCTTGGCTACAAAGAGTTGTTTCAACATCTCGATGGCTCCATGGGCCTCGAGGAAGCAATGGAACTCGTGATTACTCGAACTTATCAATTTGCCAAGCGTCAAATGACTTGGTTTCAAAAAGACCCTAACACCATGTGGTTTGCCTACGAGGCCAACAACAGGGAGCAAAAGTTGTCTGAGGCCGTCGAACATGCAATCTCAAAATTTGGCCACCTTCAAGGAAAACCTTTGCTGCAATGAAGCAAGGAGTCTCCATTGATCACTTCGACGCCAGTGTCGCAGAAGACCTTGAGTTTGATGTCATTCAGGCGATGTTGGTCGAACTGGCGGGGTGTTCTTCGAGTGTAAAGCGAGCTGAGACTCTTGTGCCAAGCAAAGACCGTCTCTGGGTCATCCATCGTTTGCAAGAAACCGATGAAATGCAGAGAATTCGCTCAGGCAATCACGGATTCCCTTTGTTGGAATTTGACGAATTGGGGCGCGAAATCAAATTGCTCTCCGTCCGAGACAGCGTACTTGACGAGGCAGGTTTCCGACGTATTTCGCGGGCTTCTCGCGTCATGAATGCCCTACTCGAGGCGCTCGCCAAGAGTGAAGATCCTTGGCCAAGGCTCGAGGCCGTTGTGAAGGGACAGGAACCCAACACCGAACTCATCGAATCCATCGATGCGGTGTTTGACGTCAAAGGAAACATCCGAGACGACGCCTCTCCTGCGCTATCCCAAATTCGAAGCGACATGACTGCAGTAAGGCGCAAAATCAATCGCGCCTTTCTCCGCGCCATGAAATCTGTTCAAGAGCGCGGCTACCTCGCTGACATCAGAGAAGGCTTCGTCCAAGAGCGTCGAGCTTTGGCTGTCATAAGTAGCTACAAACGTC
>Ga0160422_10001845_pt1 | contig 13203 bp, 8 predicted proteins | sample Fk160mmetaG_FD_108192 | JGI IMG/M metagenome (GOLD analysis project Ga0160422, IMG submission 108192) | Marine microbial communities from the Central Pacific Ocean - Fk160115 60m metaG | ecosystem: Environmental > Aquatic > Marine > Oceanic > Photic zone | place: The Central Pacific Ocean...
GTTAACATGACGGCCTCAGGGAAAGCCTCTTCAACGGGGGGTACAAAGCAAAGGTCACAGGCGTAATATGCATCAGGAAAACGCGGATTAGAGGTGTCCTTCATCGCTTGCATGTTTGCACATAGAACCCCACACCCGTTGAACACTGTATCGACGGCGACACCTTCACGTTCGGCGAACTCCTTCAAAGTTTCGCTAACCGCCGGTCGATTCACCCCGCCACTATAGAGAACCAGAACTGGTTTCTCGGCCCACTCGTCTCCCTCTGTAGCCTCAAACTTCATCTCGGAAAACACCGCGCTCCCCTTTTCTGGAGCGTTAAGATAGCGAGCAAATTTGAGTGCTGAGGATGACGCCCCGGAGGCCTTGAGCACCGATACGGTGACCTTGTCCTTGTGTGCCGTAAAATGCTCCACCTCCACTGCCTCCAACTTGTTGAATTGCGGAACCGTTGAATTCCAAATCACCGCTGCATCGACTGCGCCAAAAGACAAATCAGCAGCCAGCTCCATCACGGTCGTTTTGGTTACCGCTACTTTTTCGAGAAGTTCTTCCCAGCGGGCGCCCAAAACCAGCCTTGTCGCCTTCCCGATACTTGCAGTTTCCTTGTTGCCCACCGCAACACGCAGATCGTCCCGGAAAAGGTCCTCAAAACCACGGACGTTCTTAGGATTACCTGCCCGAACCGCGATGACGGGATACTGATAGGCCAGCGGAAGAGTTTCTTCGATGAGACCTTTCTTGCGAGCAAGACCTATTGCGTGCTCGTCGGCAGCAATAAAAAGATCTCCCTTGGGAGCATTTTCAATCTGACTCAGAAGCGCAACCGTGCCACCAAACTGGAAATTAACCCCTACTCCATATTCTTCCCGGTAATTTGCCGCAATGGCCTCTACCGGCTTTTTCATTCCCGCAGCGCAATAGACGGTGACCACTCGTGCAGTAGCCGTGCTCTTACGGTCCTTGCGATAGGTCCACACCAGGGCCGTGACAAGAAGGACGAGGGTAACAATAATTCCGATTAGCGTCTTCATCTGGCGAGGCGGGGATAGTCTTCGACGGATAAGTGGCTCGAATCAACTCCCTTTCGCCTTCTTCCGGGGAGTAAAGACCAGGAAACTGACAAAGACGCCAAGCCCTGCCACCAAAATCCCTATGATGTTTCCTGCCTTGCCCGAAACCGGGAGAGTGGAATGCCCCTCTTTTTCTACGGAATTCGAATCGGCCTCTATTCTTACAAACTCCGGCGCGGGAGCGACTTCCAGATCCTCCTGAAGAGCCACTCTTGCTTTTTCATCAGACGTGTCCTGACTTTCCCGATCGGCCTCCATCTGAGCTGCCTGCAAGGCCTCATCCCAATTCACGGCGAGAGCCAGATCCCAACCGGGATTCTGGAATTTCACTCTGCAAGAACAAGCTCCGAGCAAGAAAAGAGAAACCTCATCGATTCCCTCATCCTCAAGATCAGCGACCGGCCAGGCCCCAAGAACTCTACCCCTACCGAAGACAACCGCTCCAAACGGAGCTTCTTTTTCCAAGAGCTCTGTCCTCGGCCCGGCGAGCATTCGAAGGAACGCCTGTTCCGCCGGATCATCGCGGGAGACCATCAGACATGAAAACCCTACCCTTAGTGCCGGCCCGGGACCAAGCTTGTTGATTGGATCCGTCGGATCTTGTTTCGGAATGGCCGCGACGCTCTGAAGATACTCCAGGCGGCCTCTGAGACGCTCTTCCAAAATTGTGTCAGCGCTTTCATTTCCACTTCGCACCATCACCCAAACCATTGACTCCCCCGCAAGAATTCGTCGCAAGAGCTCCTTGCGTGCCGGAGAAGACAGAAGCGTTGACGCCGTCTCATCCAGCTTTCCTCTCCAGACCTCCGGTCCGTCCTCAGGCATTAGCAACCGGGAGAGCGCCCCTGCCTTCTCAAGTCGATGCACCTCCACCTGAGCACCGCTCTCTTCGATAAATTTTCTGAAACGCTTCCCCTCATCGCTACTTAACCAGCTTACAGGAACCTCCAGCCGATAAGCATCTGGAGACCAATGATCGAGAGCGTAGCGAAATACAGGGACCGTACAAGCGAGAGCGAGCCCTCCACAAAGTCCAAAGATCACAAGCCACAGCTTGAAAACTTTCTTAACGTGTCTCCTCATCTCTACCTACGTCCAAACCGATGTACTCTTCCATCCTTGGTCGCGACGAAGAGACTTCCATCGGCGACCGCCATCCCATCCCAGACCGGAAGGGCGTCCAGTTTAAGTTCTTCATTCTGGCCCCCATTGGATACGGACACAGAGAGCAACTTCCCCCCTACGGCCCCCTGAAGGGCTTCATCCTGACTTTTGAGAAGACGATCAACCTCCCTGTCCTCCTCCATGATTCGCTCAAAAGTATACTCCTCATCCATGATGTCTGGAGGGCCTGCAACCAGCAGGGTATCTCCGGCCAGAACCATGCCCTGAGCAAAGATTGGCACCTGCCGATCCCAGTCTCTCTGCACATAGGAACCACTACTCCTCTGGTTACCGCCCGGCCCTTTCTTACCCTTACGAAACCATATGGCCTTTCCTTGACGGCCTTTTCCAACCTCTACTCCTGACAAAGTGCCATCATTTTTAGCCGGGGATTCATCCTTGGCGCTGGGAGAGTCAAAAGAAAGCGCAAGTACAGCTTTCGCATTGCTCACGCGGGCCTTCAGTGGATCCTCATGATTCCTCTTGATCTCAGCCTCGCCCAGCTCCCGGAAAGACACTCGCAATTCATCCACGAGGCCGGTGTAGACATAGTCCGTTCTATATTCCCCCACCGAGGATCCAGAATCCATGGCCAGATCCAGTCCCTGAACCGGGGCTTTCGCAATCAAACCGGAGGCCTCGCCTTGAGAAACAAGTTCTCCATTCACAAAAAGGCGCATCGATTTATCTGCTCCAAGAACCGCGGCAAGATGGCTCCAACCTTTTTTCAGAGGATCCTTCCCCGAAATGATCGTCAACTTTTCTTCGGACCGGACCTGAAAACTTGGCACTCGCTTTTTTAAAGTCACGGCGTAGCCATTCAAGGGGCCGCCGTGGGCAAGAACCACTCCGCCGGGACCATCAGGGAACACCCAGCATTCCACAGTGACCGGTTTGCCAGTCGGATCGAGGCTTTTTCTGGGCTCAAATCCCACCAGTGCGCTGGACCGGGTTCTACGTCCACCCGCATTCGGCTGGGGCGCGTCAGGAATTTCCCTCGGAGCACCAAAGAGTTGATGCTCAATGGTAGTCGTCCAACGAAGATATTTGGGGTCACGACCAAAGCCATAAACCTTGTCCTCATTGAAAACCAGCATGCGCCCGGCAGGGGCATACTTACCAGCCTGATAATATCCATTGTGCCCACCCGCAAAATTCCTTCCAAAGACCCAGTAAGCCCGGTGAAAATACGTGTCATCGAGAAATCCCATCGGAGCGAAAAGATGGGCTCCCTCGCCCTTCTGAGCTCCACCCTGTGCCGCCGCATTTCCAGAAATTGGACCTACCTCGAGGCGGTCCCCGGTTTTCTTGTCGATTTTCTGGGACCGAAGATAAGTGTGCTTACCGTCACTGCTAAGAATATCCGGAAGCCCAACCTGCATCTGGAGAGTTTGAAGTCGATTCTGGATATCATCACCAGTTTCCGGGTCTCGATGATCCATGAGACGCTCCATCAACTTTCTTCCCGTCTTCACGTCAAGCTGGAGATAACGCAGTCCATGATCGAGAAATGTTGAGCGTCCGGCAATAAAAGAGGCGATCCCATCCTCAATCAGCACTGTCCCATGCACGGGCCAGACACTCTCGATTTGCTCAAAGGCCATGAGACGCCGATCCACTGGTGCTGCGCGAAACTTCCAGATCAGAACTCCATCCTTTGCTCGAAGGCAATAGACACAGCCGTCTGCAGAGCCAAAGACCAGCCGCCCCTTCCAGTAAGCCGGAGGTGAATCAATCCGGGCTCCCGCCGTAAACTTCCACTGCTTCTCCCCAGTCGAGGAGGACAGCGCATGTAAGGTGTGCTGGTCAACTTGCGCGACATACACCTTGTCCTGAACGATAGTCAGAGCGCTCAGCCGCCCACCGAGCTCAGCGTTCCAGCTTTCATCGAGGTTACCGACGAGACCTCTCGCAGACGACCCACTCCGTTGAACGTTACCTCGAAATGTCGGCCAATCACCCGGTCCAGCCACCACTTCATCCACTGGCTCTGCGAATGCCGGCCCCTCTGTCAATCGCCCCTCCTCCGGTATTTCCGCGGGAAGTTTGAAAGTCTTCGAGGCAGGCGCGAGGGCATTAAAACCATAAAGCTTCGCTTCAGGATAACATGCACAGTTGTGAGGCGGAGCATACGTCAGGCCGTTCGCAGGCATGATCCCGTAAAGGCAACCACCTCTGACCCAGTGATTGATATCCCAGTCCTCCTTGTCGAAATCCACAAACTCGATTCCTGTTCGGGAAGGAATTAAAAAGCGCTCGGTAGCCTTGGCGATATAACACCGATGATGAAACCAGTAGGTTTTCACATTTGGAGGGAACCGCTTCTTCACCTCCCCGGTTCGGGGATCCCGCCCGGTGTAGACCCCACTATGACCGCCGCTGGTTAAAGGCGCAGACCATACGAGACCAGCCACAACCAGGAGATCCTGCGGGGACTGATATCCTGAAGGATCATGGGTGGCCTCCCACAGCCTCTTCCCAGTCTTAAGATCGTAGCTCTGCATCTTGTTGTCCCCGCCGGCATAAAGGACCACGTCCTGATAGATGACCAGACGAGGAGCGAAGTTGAACGGTATCAGGGTTCTCCGTCCCGCCTTCTCGCTTCTCCAGCGCTCCTCACCGGTCCTTCGATCGAGGCAGGCCACATTTTCCCCATCGTGATACACGAGAACCTCCCCTGCCACTGAGAGACTGAGAGGGGAAATCTTGTCTGTTTTCTCCCAGAGAAACTTCCCGCTTTCAGCATCATAGACGCGAATGCTCCGGGGTTTCGCATTCCAGACGAACTCTCCTCTGACCCTGGCCTGATCGCCTGTGTTATGCTTGGGGACATAGTCTTCGAGCTCGGACTTACCTTCTCTCACCAGTGCAAAAAGAAGACCTTCATGATGAACAATCTCCTCAGCTCTTTCCGACCCTCTGAAAACCCGCTGCGTTTCTCCGGTCGCAGCGTCAATGTTCTCTACCGGACCTGTGATGCTCCGAGTCACAAAGAGACGGTCTCCATCAACGACAAGACGGCGGGCCAACTGACTGGGGCCACTCTTCAGCGGCCAAAGCTGGCTATGCCACTTGGTAATTGGTCTCTTCCAGAGCACCGCGCCATTGAAGGCGTCTCGCGCGATCAACTGCCAGCTGGACGGAAGCTGAATCGAAACCCTCGATCCCTCGTCCATGATATAAAACATTCTTCCTCCTCCCGAGACAAGGGCGCTCATCGAAGCCATCCGGTCATGATGCCGTGACCACCGTGGGCTCCCAACCCATTGCAGGCGCCGGGGAGGACCGACCACGGTATCCTGAGCTACCGCATTACCGGAAGGATTATGGAAATAGTGCGTCCAATCATCAATCTCCTCAGGACGCGCTTTGACGATCTTTTCCCAAGCTCCATCCCGACGAATCAAAGCAACACCCTCTGGAACCAGCACTCGTAACAACTCCGTTTGAGCAACTTCCACATTCTCCTCTACCACCAGCAGGTTCACGAAATTCTCGATGTAGGGTAATGACCGACCATTAAATTGCTCCATGGACACCGGACCGTAGAGACCTCTCTCGTGGAGTGTGTTGCGCACTTTTTCCACGGCTTGAGCGGTAGCGGAGAGACCTTGAACCATATACCGATCATTCAACCGCAAGGCGGCCATCTCGTCGGGACTTGTTGCCCCAACATGCACTACCAGACCTCCTCGAACGCCAGAGCTGCGGACAGCGTCTACGGCAAGATCTGCCCCTGCAGGAAGAGCAAGCGAAAGCACATAAAGAATAGTAATCCGATAATAGAGATGCATAACAAACCTGATTTAACGCTAGGGACAGCCTGAGCTGCTCGAGCAGCCTTCTCAACCCCTCATTCCTGCAAATGCCAGTGTTGTAGACTTTTCATGACCCCCAGAGGCAGCTACCCTCCACCTCTAAGGTGAAAATAACGGTTCAATTCCTCGGACAGGCGCGCCAGCTATCCTCGATCGACCAAGTAACCCTCCACGTAGAGGAAGGCGCTTCCGTGGATGAACTTATCCCACATCTTCTCACCAAGTCTCCAGACGGCCTTGACGTCATCCTCTGTGAACGTTCGGAGGACAAAAAACCGCAGCTCCGCCGCAGCGTGATGGCTATCCGAAACAACGAAACAATCGATCCCTCAACCCGCGATCTACTGAAAGACGGTGACGAACTAAGCCTCCTTCCTCCCATGGCGGGAGGATAAGAACCGCGCTATGAAACTCACCGATAGAGACCGCGCCATCTATGAGTGGCAGATCTGGGTCAACGATTTCGGGGAGTCGGGTCAGCAGAAGCTCAAGGATTCCACCGCTCTCGTTACCCGGGTCGGGGGCCTCGGCGGCCCCCTCGCTCAGTCACTGGCTGCAGCAGGTCTTGGAAAACTGATCCTCGCTCATGGCGGAAACACCAAGGACAGCGACCTTAATCGACAAATTCTTCAGACTCATGAGCAGGTGGGAAAACCCCGTATCGATTCCTGTCGCAGAAGATTGATGGAACTGAATCCCCGGATAGACATCGAGGCCTGTGGTGAAAACGTCACTGAAGAAAATGTCAGAAGACTTGTCTCGGGAGCTGATCTCGTTTTTGACTGTGCCCCTCTCTTCGAAGAGCGGCTCCTCCTCAACCGGGAATGCGTAAGACAAAAGAAACCTCTGGTCGATGCCGCGATGTTTGAGATGGAGGGCCAGCTCACAACTATCATCCCGGGACAAACACCTTGCCTTGCCTGCCTCTATCCTGAGATTCCTCCGGGGTGGAAACGGGAATTCCCGGTGCTCGGTGCCGTCTCGGCAACTATGGCAAATCTCGCCGCTCTTGAAGGGCTCAAGCTCCTTGCGGGCTTCGGTGAGTTGCTGACCAGCAAGCTGCTGATCTTTAACGCGAGATCCATGGACTTCCGGAAGATTTCCATCGCGCCTCGTCCAGGCTGTCCGGTATGCAGCGCATGCCCGCCATGCGCCGATCAAGAGCTCTTCTGAATCTTCCGCCCCAGAGTCTCTGCGATTTGTCTCGCAAAGCGATTCGCCAATTCAGCTGGTGAACCCTCTTTGCCATACAGGACACCCCGGGACACATTGACGACATTGGGAGCTTTTCTCCCGGAGCCCGTCAGAGCCGAGAGGTCTCCACCCTGTGCTCCCAGACCTGGAATCAACAGAGGAACATCTGGCAAACCTGCAAGCACGTCTCCGCCCGCATTCGTTAAGCCAACCACGAGACCCACGTCGGTTTGCCGACCCTCTCTGCTGGCACGACCAGCGAATTGGCCCACGAGTTCATAAATCTTCACTCCTTCACTCTCCCGGCGCTGCAAATCAGCACTACCTGGGTTCGAGGTAAGCGCCAGCAGATATATTCCCTTCCCCTCGTAATCGAGAAACGGCTCCAGAGAGTCATACCCCATGAAAGGGTTGATCGTAACTGCGTCTGCACCAAAGCCCTCAAAGCAGGCTTCCGCATAGCGACGCTGAGTTTCACCAATATCGCTTCGCTTGGCATCAAGAATTACTGGTACTCTCTCCGGAATTCGATCCAACACCCGCTTTAACATCATCAGCCCCTCTGGACCCATCGCTTCGAAGTAGGCGATGTTGGGCTTATAACAGGCGGTCTTTGAGAGTGTCTGCTCGACCACTTGATCAAGGAACCGCTCCACCTCGAGAAGGTCATGCCCATGATGTTCAATTCTAGGGTCGAGTCCGACGCAAAGGTTAGAACCGGTTTCATCGGACCTTGCGGCCAGCTGATCTGAATAGCCTGTGCTCATTTATGGCTCCAGCTTCGCCTACACTCTCCAAAGACGAAAGTGTTTCCTCCTCAATTCTTGACCTCTTCCGCCCCCGACATCGCAAAAATCTTCCTGAGACCTTGATTCAGCGCACGAAAACACCGGACAGATGGCGATCCTTATGGTTCAACACCAAAGTGAATTCTGTTTCGGAACTGCTGCAAAGTCTCGTCCGCATTCCCTCCGTCAACCCTGACGGAAATCCCGGAACGGACCAGTGCGGGGAGGGAGCGATTGCAGAATGGCTCGGCAACTTTCTAAGCGACCGGGGATTCGACGTAACTGCGGAGCAGGTCGAGCCCGGCCGACCGAACTTGATTGCACGAAGCCCAGTAGCTTCCACCGACTCCAGACCCCGGATTCTTCTCGGACCACACCTCGACACCGTCGGCGTTGGCGGGATGACAATTGATCCGTTTGGGGGTGTGATCCACGACGGGAAGATCTGGGGCCGCGGCGCCTCTGACACTAAAGGTCCTATGGCCTCCATGATCTGGGGACTTTTGAATAATCGAGACAGTCTTGCCGACCTCCCTGTTGCGGTGGACTTTGTGGCATTCATGAGCGAGGAATCCGACCAGTTCGGATCTAAACACTTTGCCAGCAATCATGCCGGGAATTATGATTTTGCCATCGCCGGCGAGCCCACCGGGCTGGATATCGTCCATGTGACCAAGGGTTCTCTCTGGGCCATCCTGGAAACCACGGGAATTTCCGGGCATTCATCTCAGCCCGAGGCGGGAGAAAACGCGATTCTCAAGATTGTGGACACGATCTCCGTCCTCAACGACACCTTGAAGCCAATTCTTGCGGAGTTCACCCATACTGTCCTGGGCCCTGCAACCCTCAATGTGGGAATTATTCAGGGAGGAACTCGAGCAAACATTATCCCTGACCGAGCAACGGCTCAGATCGATATCCGCTACCCCCCGTCACTGACACAAACCGGATCAGCCACTAAAATGCTCGAGGACTTTATTGCTGCGCAAGAACTCCCGGCGAAGATTTTGCTCTGTTCGGATAACCCGCCCATGGAACTATCGGAGGACGACCCGTGGCTCAGCCGAATTCGGTCTGTTCACCCTTCTTCGGCTCTGATCGGAGCTCCATGGTTCTCCGATGCTGCTCATCTCAATGCAGGGGGCTTGCCCGCAATATGCCTTGGTCCGGGTTCAATCAAACAGGCCCATACGAAAGATGAATTCATTAGCATTGCAGACCTGGAAGCCGGAGCAGCCTATTTCACCGACCTCGTTTCGGGTCTCAAAGTGTAAGTTCGGCGCGAGGTCTCATCACTGCTGACTAGTAATTATTACCAGCCTTTCAAGATCCCCAATCGTCATATCAATGGCCGCGAGCCGCTGCCCTCGCAAATCCCCATCTTGTATCTTTTCAGCAATCTGACGAGCCGACCGAGCCTTCAAAAGACCTTCGACAGCCTTCTCCCTGACCATCTCAAAATTCCGGACATTGTTTGCTGCCTTCATCTCTGCATTCAAGCGTTGCAGATCGGAAACCGTATCCAGATAGGAGCGATTTAACTCACTATCTGACAGCACCACAGGAAGTGCCCTTGCTATCGGACGAGAAGGCCGGACCGGGAACTCTTTATTCCGCGGAGCACAGGAAAAGATCCCGGGAGCCAGCATCGTCACGCACCCCCATGCACCGATGGATTTAATCAACGAGCAGAAGCTGTGGAACTTGAATAGCAGCCCCGGATTCCAATTGCGCCCACCCGATCTCCATCCTCTGCTCCTTCTCATTTTGGTATCTCAGGACCTGGCTCAAGGGGCTTGCCTCCTGACACATCCAGCACTGGTGGCGGAGGAACCACTTCCTCTGGCATGACGGCCTTGAGCATTAACTGCTCTCCGACATTATCTTTCGTCTCATTGTCCCGGAAGGGCTCAACGACAGACCACCGGTCCACCATGATTCCGAACTTTCTGTTTCTCTCTGCCAAATTCCCCTCCATTCCCGCAGCAGTGCCTTCTCCTTCAACCATGATTCCACCCAGAAGATTTTCCTCAACCCGGTTTGACCTGAGCACCGCGACTGTCCCATTCGAAATACTGATCCCTACCTCCCGGTTCCTGTCAATCGTGCACTGGATCAGTTCAGAGCGAACCCCACGGGACATAAGGACCGCACCTGCGAGCCCGTTCTTGGTGGCCCGGGATGACTTTACTCTCACTCGCCCTCCACCCCAGGCGTCAATACCATGATGAAAATTTGAATCGAACCGGCAGTTCTCTGCATGCGCGACACTTCCCTCGCCATTTACTGCGAGTCCATCCCAACCACATTTCAGAACTTCAACACTACGCAGACGGGCGGATCCTCCATTAATAACCGCAACTCCATGACCCGCTCCCCCCTCTATCAGACAGTCTTCCAGAACAACTTCGCCTCCATCCGCAAGGGCTACCGGGTAGCGCTCTGCCGCGAGAGAGATCCCGGTTTGTCGGAGCGTCAGAGACGCTACCCTGCTCCCGCTCGCTTCCTTTGCAGAAAGCAGGGTACTGGCTCTCTGCGCATCACATTGTATGATTGTCTTATCTCTTCCCGCCCCCTCAAGGTCCACCTTGACAATCAGTGACAGCGACTCGTTAAAGACCCCTTCGCCAAGCCGAATCTTGTCATTGGTCCGAGCCGCTGCAAGCGCCTCCGTAATTGTCGAGTAATCCCCCGGCACCTTTAGGAGTCGGGTGTAAGCCGACATCTTATTGTAAAGGTCCTGATAGTCCTGCCGGTTATCCAGTCTAATTGCTTCCCGTAAGGTCTCGAGGGCAGGATCAGAAAATTCTCCGTCGTCGAGGGCAAGAGCCTTCTCATACAACTCTCGTGCCCGGACCCGCCGCTCTTCGAGGACTTTCATGCCCTCCTCTGTCGCGATCTTGAAGCGGGCAAGCTGTTTGTGATCGGGAGCAATGGCCTCCAGCTTGGTGGTATGATCTCCCAGAGCCACCCACTGCTCCTCCTTGAGTGCCTCCTCCGCCTGCTCCAGCAACCCCGCAATTCGATCGCTTACTCTCCCGGTTTGGATAACCTTTATAAAACTTCCGATCTCGGGATGATCGACTTCCATCTCACGGAGATTTCCCAACAGGCGTTCCGCTTCCTCCCAATTCCGGCTTTCCACTGAGGCGCGAATCGATCCCACCAGAAATCCGAGTTTCTGTCTGCGGGCCTCCGCCCGTCCATCGGCGACACGAGCGAGGCCCTCCCGGACCCTTGCCGAATCGGGAATGAGCTTATTCAATTCTGCATAAACTTCCTCTGCGCCACTCCAATCCCTGCTTTCCTCGGCAAGACGAGCCATCGCTTCCAGTCTCGCTATACCCTCCCGGTCGCGCAAATACCCCCCCTCCTCAATCGTCCAGTTGCCGTAGTAAGCGGCAGAAACGAGAATCCCTGCCACTAGAAGTGCAAGGCCGAGCCTGAGCCACATTCCCTGACCCCTCAGGGATGGCTCGCGATCACGCTCGGCCTCGACGACTCGAAGAGCCTCGTTCAATCGGTTCAGTTCATCGCTGAAATTTTTGCGCAGATGGTCATCCTTGGTGGAATTCACCAGAGCCTCCAGTTTGCCGGCGACCTTTCTAAATAGCGGAAGATGCGGCGATACGATTGCACCGGACTCGTAGCCGAGAACCCTCATGGCGTCCTCATAGCTCAGCTGCTCCTGACCTGAATCGCTGCTCACCTTCCGAATCTTTGGACGATTGGGATCCTCCTTCCAATCCCAAAAGCCTTAGAAGTTACCCTCAGACCCGGAGCAGCCTGATGTCTTTTCCACTCATTGAGGTCAACCTGACGCTGAACCCAAAGGACGGTTTTTTCCTCAAAACCATGATTCTCAACGATCTCCTCCGATGAAAGCTGCTTTTCCACGTATAACTCGAGAATCTCATCAAGAACCTCGTAGGCCGGAAGAGTATCCTCATCCTTTTGGTCTGGCCGCAGTTCGGCACTGGGAGGCTTTTCAATCGTATTCCACGGTATCACCTCCTGGTCCCGGTTGAGCCAGCGGGCGACACTGAATACACGCGTCTTTGGAAGGTCACTGATTACCGCAAGACCTCCGCACATGTCCCCGTAAATCGTACAGTATCCCACCGCAAGCTCACTCTTATTCCCCGTGGTCAGCAAGAGATGGTTAAACTTGTTGGAGAGCGACATAAGGTAAAGGCCTCGCATTCTGGCTTGCATGTTTTCTTCGGTCACATCCTCCGGGAGACCTTGGAAAATGGGTGCCAGAGCTACCCTGACCGCCTCAAACGGTTCTGCAATGGGAACTGTCTCACAGCGAATACCGAGGTTCGCGGCGAGAGAAAGTGAGTCATCGACGCTGCCCCGCGATGAATAAGGACTCGGCATCGTAATCCCCAGAACGTTATCGGCGCCAATTGCCTCAACCGCCACTGCTGCGGTAAGCGCAGAGTCAATCCCGCCGCTCAACCCGATGCAGGCTGTCTCAAATCCACACTTGTGAATGTAATCTCTCACCCCCAGCACAAGCGCCCTGAATATCTCCTCATCCGGGTGCAGCCCCTTTCGGATTGCTTGATCCCCTGACTGCGGAGACGAACCTTCAAACAGCTCGGCAACCGCTACCCCCTCATCAAAAGGTAGCATCTCTATCAACGGCACCCCTTCGGAACTCATGACGAGAGAGCCCCCATCGAATATCAACTGGTCATTTCCTCCCACGGAGTTGCAATACACGAAAGGAATCCCTGAGTTTTTGGCCAGCGCCCCAAGAAGCTCCCGCCGCACTTCCCCCTTCCCAAGATGATATGGAGACGCACTCAGATTCAGGATCAATTCCACATCCATTTCCATGAGCTCCTTGACAGGATCCCTCTTGTAAAGTGGGCGATGAAGAAAGTCTTCGGTCCAGACGTCCTCACAAATCGTGATCCCGATCCTGCGTCCATTCCACTCCACGGGCTGGCATTCCTCGGATGGCTCAAAATAGCGCCGCTCGTCAAAAATATCATAGGTCGGCAGGAGAGTCTTGAAGACCCTCTCCCTGATCTTGCCATTGACTAGAAAAGCCGCCCCGTTGCGAAAGGGCTTACCTGGGCCTTGGTTCTCATTGTGATCCACGTAGCCCACCACCAGCGGGACCTCTCCAATCTCTCCCTTCAGATAATCCAA
>Ga0160422_10001848_pt1 | contig 13197 bp, 15 predicted proteins | sample Fk160mmetaG_FD_108192 | JGI IMG/M metagenome (GOLD analysis project Ga0160422, IMG submission 108192) | Marine microbial communities from the Central Pacific Ocean - Fk160115 60m metaG | ecosystem: Environmental > Aquatic > Marine > Oceanic > Photic zone | place: The Central Pacific Ocean...
AATTTCTGTAGATTTTATAGTCTCCATCATATTTGGAAATAAATTTTTTTTGTCCCCTAGCACCTCTAATTTTACCAATTTCCATCCCCCAATTTCTCGTGCAAGTCTTAATGTTCTTAAGGCCTCAGATGAAGTAAAACATCCGGCTGTATTTGGCAAATAAGTAATTTTTTTTGGGTCAACATAATCCATAAGCAATGGTTTAGTGTTATCAGTAATGTTTACCCTCCGCACTGCAACAGTAACAATTTCTGCACCAGAAATTTTGATAGCTTTAGCACATTCTTCAAAGTTTCTGTATTTTCCAGTTCCAACAATTAATCTTGAGGAATAACTTCTATTTGCAATTTTAAGCTTGTCCTTTCTCAATTATCCACCCCCAATAAAATGTACTATTTCTAAATTATCATTTTCTTTTAACGCAATTTTATCTAATTTTGACTTATTAATAATTTTTCTGTTAAGTTCAATTGCTACCATTTTAGTGGGTATTTTAAGTTGAATTAGAAGTTCCTTTAATGAACAATTTGATTTAATGGTAATTTTTTTACCATTAGCTTTAATTTTTATTTTATTTTTATTTTTCATATATTATAAATTGAAAGTGAATAACAAAATTATAATTATTAATGGACCAAATCTTAATCTATTAGGAGAAAGAGAACAATCCTTATATGGAGATTTAACTTTGTCACAAGTTGAGACTAATTGTCGTAAAATTGCACGCGAATTAAACATGGAAATTGATTTTAAACAATCAAATATAGAAGGTGAACTCGTTGAATTAATTCAAAATTCAAGAAATCATTATAACGGTATAATTATAAATGCTGCTGCATTTACTCATACATCAGTTGCAATTAGAGATGCTTTAAGTATCTTAAAGTTTCCATCAATAGAAATTCATATATCTAACATTTATAAAAGAGAGGAGTTTAGACAAAAATCTTTAATTAGTTCTGTCGTTACAGGAGGTATATTTGGGGTTGGAGTGGAATGTTATAATTTAGCACTAAGAGCAATTAAACAAATTTTAGAAAATGGAAATTAATAACAAAATAATTTTAAAGTTAATTGAAACTCTAGAGGAATTAAAGAAATCAGTAAAAGATTTAAAAGATATTAAAATTGAAAAAAGCTCATCTGAAAATGACGAAATAGATGGTATTGAAGTTAAGAGTCCTATAGTTGGTACAGCCTATTTAGCTCCAGAACCTAATGCAAAAACATTTGTAAAAGTCGGTCAGAAAATTAAGAAGGGTGATACAGTAATGATTGTTGAGGCGATGAAAACTATGAATCATGTTCCATCATCTCAAGATGGTATTGTAAAAAAAATATGTGTCAAAGATGGAGAGCCAGTTGAATTTGGTCAAAAACTTATAATACTTGAATAATGTTTAAAAAAATTTTAATAGCTAACAGGGGAGAGATTGCTGTTCGAGTCATTAGGGCGTGTAAAGAATGGGGAATATCTACTGTTGCAGTGCACTCAGACGTTGATAGAGATAGCATGCATGTAAAACTTGCAGATGAAAGTGTGTGTATTGGATCCCACAAACCAATTAATAGTTATTTAAACATTCCTGCAATTTTATCTGCAATAGAATTAACAAATTCAGATGCAGTTCATCCTGGATATGGTTTTTTGTCAGAAAATTATGAGTTTGTAAAAATTTTAGAAGATTACAAAATAAAGTTTATTGGTCCCTCTGCAAAATTAATAAAAATGATGGGTGATAAAATAGAGGCTAAAAAAATTGCAAAAAAATATGGGTTGCCAGTAATCGAAGGTTCAGATGGTGGAGTTTCAGATATAGAAGAGGCTAAAAAAATTTGTAAAAAAATTGGATTTCCAATATTAATCAAAGCTTCTGGAGGTGGAGGAGGCAAAGGCATAAAAATAGTTAGAGAGGAGAAAGAATTTGAGCAAAGCTTTAAATTAGCTAAAAATGAAGCTAAGAAATATTTTGCAAATGATGAAGTTTATATTGAAAAGTTTTTTCAGAATCCGAGACATATTGAAGTTCAAATTTTATCAGGAAAAAATAGAACAGTTCATTTGCATGAAAGAGATTGTTCTGTGCAAAGAAGACATCAAAAATTAATTGAAGAAACTCCTAGTCCTGTATTAAGCGAAATTGTTAGGGAAGATTTGCTTAAAAGAACAGTAAAAATGGTAGAAAAAATAGGATATGAGGGTGCGGGAACAGTTGAATATATTTATGAAGATGGAAAATATTATTTTTTAGAAATGAATACTAGAATACAAGTTGAACATCCGGTAACTGAGGTAGTGACAGGTATAGACTTAATTAAAGAACAAATAAGAATATCATTTTATGGTGATACATCTCTAAAACAAGAAGACATTAAGCCAAGAGGACACGCAATTGAGTGCAGAATTAATGCCGAAGATGCAAGTAAAAATTTTCAACCCTCACCTGGTCTGATCTCAATGTGTCATCAACCTTCGGGATTTAGAACTAGAGTAGACAGTTCTATTTATCAAGGGTACAAAGTTACGCCGTATTATGATAGCATGATTTGTAAATTGATATGTCATGGTAGAGATAGATATGAAGCTATTCAGAGAACTAAAAGATCATTAGACGAATTTGTAATAGAAGGAATTATAACAACTATAGATTTGCATAAAAAACTTTTAAATCATAAAAAATTTATCGACTCAGACTTTAATGTTAATTGGTTAGATAATGATAAAATAGTTTAATCTATACATTTATTTAACCAAATATCATAAACTGGGTGATCAAATGGTTTTAGAGAGGGACTTGATGCAAAAGTCCAATCATTGAAAATAAAAACTTTATCTTTTTGTTTGATATTTAAATCTTTTACTTGGATGTAAGCAGTAATCTCTGGATTATCATCAAATTTTGAATTTTGACACTTTAACACTTTAATCATTAGATTATTAACTTTTTTTTCCTGACCAATTTTAAGTAAAATAGTAGAATTTTTTGAGCTAACTTTATCTAATATTTTGAGCTCAACAAGTTTTTCATTTTTAGCTTGCTCTGCAAAGCTATCTTTATTTAAAATAAAGATAACCATGCTTATTAGCAGAAGTATTTTAATTTTTCCAAGTTTTGTATTTTTTTTTGGAAACATTTTTATTTCTATTTGGAAAATATGCTTTTTCGGTTCCGGTCTGGTTTGACAAATGATTTTTTTGCCAACTATATTTTTTTAATTCATAATTATTTTCAATTTTATTTTTCATATGATGTATCCAGGAAAACCATTCTTGGGGTATTTTAGTTGCTTCTACTTCTCCGCTGTAGATTACCCACCTTTTATCATTCTTATCTTTATAGTATTTATTACCATAAGAGTCTTTCCCAACAAATTTTCCGAAAAAGAGTGTGTTCAATCTAGTGCCAAGTGTCTGTCGATTCCACCAAACAAAAATTTCTTTTAAAAATGTCAACATAATTTATTTACAAATTTTCAATTTCAAATTGAAAAAAAAAAATTAGACTAATTTATAGAATTGTATATAAAATTTTCAACAACGATTCAAAATAAAAAATAAGGATTTATATGGCAAAGTATCTAGTTGAAACATATTATACATGTACATTTAAAGTGAGTAATTATCTTGATGGTTTAGATCAAAACGAACTTGAAAATCTTGAGAAAAGAGATGACGGAAAACTTGAGGTCATTGATATAAAACTTGATAATAGAAAAACTAAAAGCTTAGATAAAACAGCAGATATCGAAAGTAAAGAAAATGATAATTTAAAATCTAATGTTAATTTTAAAGGAATAAATAATAGTTCGAAAAATAAAATAAGTTTAAATACTGGCAATTTGATTAATAAAGTATCAGATACATCAAATAGAAGATTTGGAATGCCTGATAGAAGGAAAGGTTATATACAAAAAGCGAGTATTGGTGATCACAAAGTTTATCTGCATACTGGAGAATATGAAGATGGAAAAATAGGTGAAATATTTATTGATACAAGTAAAGAGGGAGAATTAGTAAAAGCACTAATGAATAACTTTGCAATAGCTATATCTCTTGGCCTACAATATGGTGTACCTTTAGACGAGTTTGTTAATGCCTTTATAGAGACTAAATTTGAACCATCTGGTAAAGTTTATGGAAATGATCGAATACTAAGCGCAACATCAATATTAGATTATATATTTAGAGAATTAGCTATTTCATACCTAAGCAGAGAGGATCTCGCTCATACTCCATCTATTGGATCATCGGATAAAAATAATGATAACAATGAAGAAATGATAGAAAATGAAGATCAAAAACAATTACTTAATATTGTCAAAGATATTACTAGTAAAGGTTTTGTTAGAAATAATTATAAAAAGAAATTAGTAGATTTATCAGACATAAGAATAAATCTTAAAGGTAAAAAATAATTAATTTTTTTTATTCAATTTTATATTTAATTCTTTTAACTGGTCATCAGAAACGTAAGAAGGGGCGTTCATCATAAGATCTTGAGCGTTTTGATTCATTGGAAACATTGTCACTTCTCGTATGTTTTTTTCATTAGCTAACAACATAACTAGTCTATCAATACCCGGAGCAATACCTCCGTGAGGAGGAGCACCATATTTCAAAGCATTAATCATGCCACTAAATTTTTTGTCTACAAAATCTTTATCATATCCAGCTATTTTAAATAATTTATACATTAAATCAGGTTTATGATTTCTAATAGCTCCAGATGACAATTCAACTCCATTGCAAACTATATCATATTGATAGGCTTTCATATCTAAAGGATTTTGACTATCAATATTGTCGATTTTTTGCGGCATAGAAAAAGGATTGTGGCTAAACTGTATTTTTTTTGTATCGCTATTAATTTCAAACATGGGATAATCAATTATCCAACAGAATGCAAATTCATTCTCATTTATTAATTTTAATTCTGTAGCTAACTTATCCCTTGTAATTGACAAAAACTTCTCAACATTTTGTAGTTCACCACAGGCAAAGAAAATACTATCACCTGCTTCCGCTTTTGTTATTTTCATTAATTCATTTAGAGCTTTATCAGAAAAAAATTTGGCTATAGGCCCCTTTGCTGATATTTTTTTTTCATTTTCCAAATTTAAATATGCTAATCCAGAATAACCCTCATTTTTTGACCATTTATCCATACTATCAAAAAAACTTCTAGGTCTATTAGTGGTATCTTTTGTTACAATACATCTTGCGCAAGAGCCATTAGAAATTAATTTTTTAAATATTTCAAAATTTACGTCATCTCTAGTAAAGATACTTGTAACTTCCGAAATAATTAATGGATTTCTTAAATCAGGCTTATCAGTGCCATACTTTAACATTGTCTCTTGAAAAGTAATTCTTGGGAATTTTTCATTTAGAATTTTTTTATTAGAAAATTTTTTAAATAAATCATTCATTAATTTTTCAACAACTTGAAAGACATCTTCTTGATCGACAAATGACATTTCAATATCTAATTGATAAAATTCACCAGGACTTCTGTCTGCTCTTGCATCTTCATCTCTAAAGCATGGAGCAATTTGAAAATATTTATCAAAACCTGATATCATTATTAATTGTTTAAATTGTTGTGGTGCTTGAGGTAGTGCATAAAATTTTCCTGGATTTAATCTACTAGGTACAAGAAAATCTCTTGCACCCTCTGGACTTGATGATGTTAAAATTGGTGTTTGGTACTCTAGAAAACCTATATCACGCATTTTCTCTCTTATAAAAGAAATTACTCTTGATCTTAGTTTAATATTTTCATGAATTTTTTTTCTTCTTAAATCTAAAAAACGATACTTTAGTCTGATTTCCTCAGAATATTCTTGATCACTAAATATTGGCATTGGCAACTCTTTACAATCGCTTAATAACTCATAACTTTCAATTTTTATTTCTACCTCACCTGTTGAAATTTCTAAATTTACAGTTTCTTTTGATCTTTCAGTCACTTCTCCGATAACTTTAATTACAGATTCTAATTGTAATTTTTCTAAAGAAATAAAATATTTATTTTTTTTATCTATTACACATTGTGTAATTCCATAATTATCTCTTAAATCTAAAAATAATAAATTACCGTGGTCCCTTTTCTTATTTATCCATCCAGATAAAAAAACTTTCTGGTCTTTATCTTTTTTAGATAATTCTCCGCAAGTATGTGTTCTATATTTGTTCAATTTTTTTAAATTAATTGTTTAATAATTTTTAAGTCAATTGGTTTTTTTTTAACTAGGCTCATATTATCAAGCTTATATATAAAATTAAAAATTTTGCCATAAGATCTATCAATTCTTTTGATAATAAAATCAATTAATTTTTTATCTATTTTAATTTGTTTATCTGAACAGTATTTTAATATCAATGCATAGATTAAGTCATCATCTGGTTTTGAAATCTCAGCTAAAATACAATTTTTTATTCTCGAGATTAAATCTTCTAATTTATAATTCATTTTAATCAATGGAATTCTTGAATTTATAATTAAGTATTTATTATCTTGATCTACGATATTAAATAAAGTGTAAATCAGCTTCTCGTTTGTTTTATTCTCAAAATTATCAAGTACTAAGTTTTCGTGAATTTTAATATTATTAAAAAATTTGTCATTTATATCTTTTTCAGAAAAAATTTTTGCTTTGTATTTATCCTTAAAAATTTCGGATAAATGTGATTTTCCAGAAAATTTTTCACCAAAAATGTTGATTACGTTTTTTTCCCATTTCGGCCAATTGTTAACCAATGTAAACGCATAAAAATTACTATTGGTTACATAAAAGTCATTATAATTAAAACTATTTTTATTATTAAATTTAAATAATAGTTGTTTATTTTTTTTCATCTAATTATCCATGTTTCACCCGAAAAATCTAAATTGTAATTCTTGCCTTTTAAATTTTTAATTAATCTATCTGGATTTCCATTATAAATAATTTTAAATAATGTTTTATTTTTTGACATACTTTCAATATTATAATCATAAATCAAATCAGAAGATTTTAAATCATCTTCAAAATTTTTTATTAAATCAATGTTCTTTGTAATTATTGAGATTTTTAAAGGTAGTTTAATAGATAAATTTATTTGATTTTCTACTTTCCATTTATCTTCATAGGTTTTTTTTAGATCAAGTATTATTTTATTGAAATTTTCTTGAATTTTAAAATCAATATTTTCAAATTTAGATTTATTTATAGAAATATTATTATTGAAGCTTATCTTAGATAAGATGTCTAAGTTATTATCATTAATTAAAAAAACAGAGACAATATAGTTTTCATTATCATATTTGTTCAAAATTTCTTTAAAATCATAACTCTCAATATCCTGAAGATTTTGTTTAATATAATTGTAATCATCTAAATCTTCATCAGGTAAAATATATCTAATTAAATATGAATTATCCTTAATTTTTTCCCATTCAGCATAGAATTTATTTTCATTAAACATTTTGATTTCATTATTATTTAAATTTATAAGTATAGGTAAAAAGAACACATTTTTATCAATTGGTACCGATGTAATTATATTTAATTTATGAAAATAATTAATTAATTTTTTTTTTTCGAAAAAAACATTAAACTTTGCATGATATTTATTATCAATAAATTCCTCATTGGTTATTGAAAATGATTTTATCATTGTTCTAATTGCCTCCAGATCATAATTGTTAATTTTTTTTAAATTTTCTGATATCAATACTTTTGAAATAATTATTTTAAACGCTTCTATAAATGCTCTATCTACTACTTTATCTTTTTTAAAGTTTAGATCATAGGGTTCAATTATATCAATATTTTTTATTATATATGTTCTCGAAAATGCATTCTCTGTTGAAAAAAATATTAAAATATTAAAAAAAAATATAAAAATTAGACTAATTTTTGTAATATAAACTTTATTAAATCTAAATAAATAATTCATGAAAAAAATAAATCTATCATATGCAAAAAGCGGTGTTAACATAAAAGCAGCTGACAAATTTGTAAAATATATTTCATCTAGAACAAGCAAAATAAAAAAAAATGTTAAATCTAAGAACATAGGCGGTTTTGGGGCAATAACAAAAATACCAAATAATTTAAAAAATCCTTATTTAGTAACCAGCACAGATGGTGTGGGAACTAAATTAGAAATAGCAAATAATTTAAAGAAATTTGATACAATTGGAATTGATCTTGTTGCTATGTCAGTTAACGATTTAATTGTACAAGGGGCTAAGCCATTATTGTTTTTAGACTACATTTCAATTAGCAAAATAGATCTAAAAAAACTTAAATCTATTTTAAATGGAATAATTAAAGGATGTATGATTGCTGATTGCGAACTTGCAGGAGGTGAAACAGCGGAAATGCCAGGTACTTATACTCAAGGTAAATTTGATCTAGCTGGTTTTGCGGTTGGTTTAGTTGAGAAAAAAAATATTCTAAAAAAAGAAAAGGTTAAAAATGGAAATATTGTTTTAGGTGTTCCATCAAGTGGACTTCACTCAAATGGATTTTCTTTGATAAGAAATATTTTAAAGAGAAAAAAAATAATCTTATCAAAAAACAAATTTTTAAAAGAGGAATTATTAAGACCAACAAAAATTTATGTAAATGAAGTTTTAAAACTTATAAATAAAAAATTACTCATAAGTTGTGCGAATATTACTGGCGGAGGTCTCAGAGATAATTTAAGTAGAATAATACCGCGTGGGAAAACTGCTGAGATAAACTTAAAAAATATTAAGACTTTTAAAATATTTAAATGGCTCAAAAAATCAGGTGTCAGTGAACAGGAAATGTTGAAAACGTTTAATTGTGGAATAGGGTTTTGTTTGATTGTTAAAAAAAATAAAATTAAAAAAATACAGAAAATTTTTCCTAAAAAATTCAAACCTTATATTATTGGTAAGATTAAGAATGGCAAAAATAAGGTCGTCCTAAATGAAAAAATATCTTGGTGATAATAAAAAAAAAGTAGCTGTATTTATTTCAGGTAATGGAAGTAATTTACTAAACATTATAAAATTTTCATTAACAAAAAAATCACCAATTTCAGTAAAATTAATTATTTCTAATAACCAATCAGCTAAAGGTTTAAAATATAGCAAAATATATAATATTAAAAAAAAAATAATAACATTTAGACATAAATCTAGTATTGAATTACTTTTAACAATTTTGTCTAAAAATAACATTTCTTTAATTTTACTCGCTGGTTTTATGAAAATTTTACCTAAAGAATTTATTAAAAATTTCAAAGGAAAAATTTTAAATATTCATCCATCCTTACTTCCAAAGTATAAAGGTCTAGATACGCATGCCAGGGTTATAAAAAATAAAGAAAAATATACTGGCTGTACAGTACATTATGTGAATTTTAAACTGGACTCAGGTAAAATAATTATTCAAAAAAGAGTAAAGGTCAGCAAACGAGATGATCCAAAATCTTTAGCAAAAAAAGTTTTAAAACAAGAACATAAAATTTATCCAAAAGCTATTTTAAAGCTATTTAATTAATCTTTAAAAAAAAACTCTATTTCCAAAGTTGCATTTTCAGGGCTATCTGATCCATGCACGGAATTTTTATCAATTGAAAGACCAAATTGTTTACGAATTGTTCCTATATTTGCATCCTTTGGGTTTGTTGCTCCCATTAAATCTCTATTGTGTTTTATCGCATTCTCTTTTTCTAGTATCATTACCACTATAGGTCCTGATGATAAATATGAGCATAAATCGTTATAAAATGGCTTGCTTTGATGTACTAAATAAAATTGCTCAGCCTCATTTTTACTAATTTGTAATTTTTTTTCGTTAAGAATTTTAAAACCATTTGACAAAAAAATTGACTTAATTTGTTCAGTTAAGTTTCTTTCAACCGCATCAGGTTTAATTATAGATAAAGTTTTTTCTAAATTACTCATAACAATCTTCAATTAATTTATTTAACAATCTAACACCATATCCTGTTGCACCACCAGAGTTCAATGCGCCTCCATATTTTGAAAATGCCATTCCAGCTATATCTAAATGTGCCCAAGGAGTTTTATTTAAAATAAATCTTTGCAAAAATTGAGCAGCTGTTGTTGAGCCTGCTCCCCCAACATAATTTATATTTTGCATATCTGCATTTTTTGAATTAATTAATTTATCAAAGTTTTTATGCAATGGCATTCTCCAAAGTTTCTCCTCCACCTTTTCACCCACCTGAATTAATTGTCTTGATAACTTGTCATTGTTTGAAAAAAGCCCAGCATATTCAGATCCAAGAGAAACAATGATTGCGCCTGTTAAAGTAGCTAAATCTATTATAAATTTAGGTTTGAATTTTTTTTCTGTAAATGTTAAAGCATCAGCTAAAACTAATCTACCTTCAGCATCTGTATTTAATACCTCTATTGTTTTTCCACTATATGACTTTACAATATCACCAGGTCTTTGGGCGTTTCCACTGACCATATTTTCTACAAGTCCTACAACTCCAACAACATTGACTTTGGCTTTTCTTATTGCGAGATTTTTCATTAAACCTACAACGACTGCAGATCCTGCCATATCATAAGTCATGTCCTCCATAAATTTGGCAGGTTTAAGTGAATAGCCTCCAGTATCGAAACATACCCCCTTTCCAACAAATGCTAAAGGTTTTGAATTGTTTTTTAAACCTTTCCATTCAATTGTAACAAGAAATGAACCTCTAATACTACCCTGTCCTACCCCAAGTAAAGCATTCATGCCTAATTTTTTAAGTTTATTTTTGTCATATATATTTATTTTTAGACCGTATTTTTTAAGAGATTTTATTCTTTTCGCGTATTCATCTGGGTGTAAAATATTTCCTGGTTCTGAAACTAAGTCTCTTGTATAGAAAGTACCTTCTTCTAAAGCTTTTAATTTTAATAAATCAACAGCTTTAGGTTTGCTAAAATTTCCTACTAAATTGATTGTAATATATTTTTTATCTTTTTTTGATTTATATTTTACAAACTCATATGATTTTAATTTTAGTCCGTGAACAAAGCGACTAGATATTTCAGTCACATTGTTGTTTAAAGAGTCAGTCAAAATATTTAAAGATTTAAAACCATTTGAAATTATAAAATCATAAAAAGATGACCCCAAGTTCTCAAAATCATTGAGTGTATTATTTTTTTTCATAGAAATTAAAATTAATGTTTTTCCAGAACTTAAATCTAAAGAAATAATTTTTTTTTTCTTAGGTTTTGACTTTAAAATATTTGTTAAAAATACTATCTCGTTCTTAGGAAGTAGTTTATTATTTTTAATAATTTTAAAATTTTCGTCAGTGAAAATTGCAAATACACCTTTATTGGGTAAATTAGCCCTATTTTTATAGATAACTTGAACAGTCATAATTTTTAAAATATATAATTAAGATTTAAAGTATATATGTGTAAATTAGTTTATTTCAATGGAAAAATTAATTTTTAAAAAATTTTTTATAGATACAACAATTTTTCTTATTATTGGAACTTTAAGTTTAACTCTTATTGTTTGGGTAATTCAGGCAGTAAATTATTTAGATTTTGTTTCTGAAGATGGCCACAGTTTTAAGGTTTATTTTTTATACACATTGCTAAATTTTCCTAAAATTTTTTCAAAATTATTTATTTTTATGATTTTTATAACAATATTTTACACAGTTAATAAATATGAGGAAAATAACGAATTAACTATCTTTTGGACTAACGGGATTAAGAAAAAAGAATTCATTAACCTAATTATTAAATTTTCTTATTTTCTTGTAATTGTTCAATTATTATTGAATTTGTTTTTAGTCCCTAAAACTCAGGACTTAGCTAGATCATTTATACGAGCCTCCAATGTTGATTATTTTCCATCTTTAATGAAATCTAAAAAATTTATTAGTGTTGTTGAGGATTTAACTTTATTTATAGATAAAAAAAATGATGATGGAGACTTTGAAAATATTTTTTTAAAAGAAAGTAAATTAAATAATAGTTCTCAAATTATATCTGCAAAAAAGGGTTCTTTAAAAAAAATTAATAATGAATATTTTTTGACTTTGTTCCAAGGTAATATAATTGATAAGAATGACGATAATATTAATATAATTTCTTATGATAAAACACGTATAAGTCTTTCTAACTATACAACTAAAACTACTACATATCCTAAAATCCAAGAATTAAATACAAATTTGTTGATCAAATGTCTAATTAAAGTTTTTAAATTTAACGAGCCATTTAAAGTAAGCAATCTAACTTGCGATGAGCAATCTGCTTATATGATTATTGAAGAAATGTACAAAAGATTAATTGTTCCTTTCTATATTATAATAGTCTCGATTGTAGGATCATCATTGATTATTAATTCTGGAAATGAAAATTCATATACAAGTAAAAAAAAATATATTTTTTTCGTTGGAATAATATTTATTATTTTATCACAGGTTCTTTCCCAATATTCAAGTGATCCAAGCTTAAAAAATTTTTCTTTTATGCTATCACCCTTTTTACTGGCATGCTTGTTTTATACAGTCTTACAATTTAAACTGAAAGAATAAATGAAATTTATTAAACCTTATCAAGAATATCTAATTAATCTTTTTTTAAAAAATTTAATTATAGTAACTTTAATTTTTGCAAGTTTATCTTTCATTTTAAATATTTTAGAAGAAGTTAAATTTTTTAAAGAATTTCAATTGGGATTTTACTATCCTATAATATTCACAGCCCTAAACCTGCCATCTATTTTATTTGAAATTTTTCCATTTATAATTTTAATATCAACACAAATGTTTTTTATGCATCTATATAATAGAGATGAGATAAATATATTTAAAAATTACGGTATAAAAAATACTGATATAATAAAAATTGTTTCAATAATTACATTAATATTTGGTTTTTTTTTAGTATTAGGTTTTCATATGTTTTCGTCGAGTTTAAAATATAATTATCTAAGCTTTAAAAATAATTTTACTGACGATAATAAATATCTAGCAGTAATAAATGAAAATGGCTTATGGATAAAAGATGAAATAAATGACACTATTATAATCACTAACGCCAAGAAAATAGAAAGTAATTTTTTAGTCAATGTATCTATAAGTATACTTAATAAAGATTTCCAGCTAATTGAAACAATTATTGCTGAAAATGCAAATATACGAAATAATATGTGGGTAATCGATAAACCAAAAATATA
>Ga0160422_10001850_pt1 | contig 13195 bp, 9 predicted proteins | sample Fk160mmetaG_FD_108192 | JGI IMG/M metagenome (GOLD analysis project Ga0160422, IMG submission 108192) | Marine microbial communities from the Central Pacific Ocean - Fk160115 60m metaG | ecosystem: Environmental > Aquatic > Marine > Oceanic > Photic zone | place: The Central Pacific Ocean...
CCGTAGAAACCTCCAATCAATCCGATTCCTGAGCCTAGCGTGCTAATTTTTGCACCCATAGATTTCAATCTGTATAACATGAATCCTCCGACAAAAACCATGATTCCACCAATTAGGAGTGAATAACCTCTAACGGAATATGCTCCAGAATCTCTAACCTCATCATGATATTCTTGGTATTCTTCTTCTGTGACATTAACCTCTAAATTTTGGTAGTTTTCTACTTGGGATTTTGCATCTTCAAAATCTTCTCTGTTAGAGTTTTGAATATCTTCAAATCCAACCATTATCATTAGAAGCGACCCCATTATGAGGATAATAGCAATCGTTTTCGGGCCCTTCTTATCAGCGCGTGGAGGAAATAAATCGACTGGTGCAGAATCATTAAAATCAGTCATTTTTGCGCCTCCAAACCATCTTTCAATACCTTTGGAATAGATACTGAATCCATGTTCTCTAAATCAACACATACTGTAACTTGTTCACTTGACCACAATAGCACATTGTTTTGATTATAGAATTCATATTCCCACTTGCACGAAGTATTACCAACGTGAGAAATCGAGATTTTTGCCTTTACCTCGTCACCATATTTTATCGGCGAATGAAATACAGATTTCACATCCACGATAGGGAACCCCAGTTTCATATCTAGCATGATTTCGGGATAACTAATACCGCAAATCACTTCCCACGACTCTTCAAAGAATCTGTGTGCTAGGTCGTATATCCTTGGGTAGTATACAATTCCTGCCATGTCTACCATTGGAAAATCAACCCTGCGCGTTAATTCAACCGCCATGCAATTTCCTAATGGTCTAGGTTATTCAAGAATCCTCAGGCTTTGCCCATTTTTTTGCTAGGACCTTAGCTAAATCCTCATCCAACTTAGCATTCCACCAATCGCTTCCCTGCCAAATTGCATATCTTCCTCGAATTCCTCTAATATCAGCACCATCGAACTTACAATTTCTGAAATTAGAGATATTCAATCTAGCCTTGCGCAGGTCAGCTCCTCTAAAATCGCAGTTGTCGAATGCAGATTTCATTAGGTCGGCTTCGACCATTGACGCTCTTGAAAAATCGGAATCAACAAAATTTCCCTCTGTCAAATCTGCGTTGTTTAGTATGCATCGCTTGAAGTTTGATCGGGGATGGTTCCCTCTTCTTAGGAGGGCACCTGCTTTATTTTGGTATGACCAGTCAAGTGGATTTTCCTTATTGTCGGTGCTGCTGCCCGACATGACCATTTTATCGCCTCAGTATCGACTACGCTTGTCGAGGTGAGCTCTACCTTCTGGAGTCAAAATCGCATAGCGGTTCTTCTCTTTAGCAGATGGAGGTGTTACGAGGAATCCTCTCTCTCTAAGACGATTTAGATACAGTGATAGGTTACCTGGTGGTTCTAATCCTGCATCTTCGAACAGGCCGTCGATTACTCTTGGGGGGCTATCGTTTACACCCTCGACGTCCCTTAGATATTGAATAGCACCTAGAACTTGGTCAGGTTTTCTAATGAGGCTGCAGTTTTGGATTAAAGCTCGGAACGCTGAACCTCTTTCAGGCAAGCCTGCGTCGCGTGCTGCTTCGACAGCCGCTTCGATAGCTCTCTCCCTAGCATTTCTTATTCTAGATAGAGCAATTGACCATGTGTCGTCACTTTTGATTCTAATCAATCGATCGTCTACACTGGCTTGCGCTCCTGATATGTCTATCTCTACATCCCCTGCTCTGATTAATACTCTCGCTTCTTCTTCCATGCAACCACCACATTCTGAAAACATAAAATTTTGTAATACCCGTTAATTATTGACATAATGCAATCTAACGGGTTTGTGTAGATACCTTGTGGTTTAAAGGCATGTTTAATGCAACAAAAAAATCTAACCGTCTTACTGGGGTTAATTTATTCTGGCTCAGGCCTACATTCTATTAAATATGCCAGAGATTTGTGGTTGAAGGATAAGGCACATGAATGATGGACGTTTTGATATCCTTGTTCGGGTGCTATCATGAAGCGACTAAATACGTTCATAATCACTTTTTTTCTGATTATTTCTATTCTCCCTCTGAGCAATATCTCAGCGTCTCAAACATCTAGTTCTATCACTTCTTTTAGCGGAGGTCTCGCATCGAAAACAATAGAGCTCTCAGGAGGACAAGTAAACAACTCTGCCACAATAGACATCCCTAGGAACGTAACCTTCACTTCCGCAGGTTTTGATTTGGACTTTGACCAAACGGATTCTAGCCCAGGACAAATCAGCGTGGACATATATGAAGATGGTATTTTGGAATGGAACTACTCTGGCCAAGGATATGGTAACATTGGAGAGCAGACAACGTTCTATGACGGAAGTAATTTTTTCGTTCAACCTACTAATGCTGGGAATTCATCAGTTCCCGGAGTCATGCTTCCCTCATCAGGTGTATTACAATCATCAACACTGGATGCTAGTTTCACACCACAAGCTGGTGGGGGCTTTTACGAGATCGGAGGGATTACAGATATTGTTGAATCAGATATCGATTCGGATGGAAATCCAGAACCTGTGATTCTGCTCAACAAGAACAGCAATAATACCAGTAAAATTCTCTGGGCGGATTGGGACATAAACTCAGGGATATCACTTTCTCAAGAAATACAGACATGTGATAATGCAACCTCAGTTTCGGTAGGTGATTTGAACAATGATGCTCAAAAAGACATTGTTGCGTTTTCTACCGATTCTAGCACTGCGTGCATCCATTTGGCTAACAACACGGCGTTTGACCCTGTAATAAACATCACAATTACTGACGGCCTTCTCCTAGCAGATTTAGGAAATGTGAACTCGTTCGGAGGCGATGAACTCGTCAGTTTAAACTCCAGTGGTTGGTTGAACTACCACACTTGGAACAACACCACGTCGAATCTAAATCCACCAATATCACAAATCATCTATCCTAACGGTTCGATAGGGATGGCTGCGAACCTAAGAGCGTTGCACGTTGACGATTTCTTTGGTAACGGTAAGATTTCTGCTTTGGTAGGAGACGTTATGGGACATTGGACTTTATGGCAGCACTTCAATCTCTCTGGAGGTTGGGGAGGCCCATTGACAGTCTTTGACGATATATCGCAAAATGAGATTTTGGCAGATTTTGACAATGATGGAGATATTGACATTATTGGAACAAATGATGCTGGTTACGCTATGCGAATTAACAATGGCAGTCAGTGGAATTTATCTTCAAGCCAAGGGCAAATCGATCTCTTGAATGCAACTATTGTGGATTACAACAACGACGGAGAAATGGAAATACTTACCCCTATTACAGGCATTTCGGATGGTAACAATCAAACAATCAATGGAAATATAACAATTCAAACAATCAATGCCACTAACGTTTCTACCGTTTCTTCAACCTTCCTTGAACCGTGGTCTATGCCGACTTCGATAATCGCAATGGATATGGATAGCGATGGCATTCCAGAACAGATAATAGGGGCGGGAGAATCGAGTCTAGGGCTATTTATTGCCGGCTACCATTCGATAGCTCTGGATGCAGATGGTGACGGTAACTTAGAGATGGAGCGAAGCGGCTATGCAGGGGACTCGAGCAATGGCTTAGAACCATTGACTATGATAGATCAAATGGATGGTATTAGAGACGACCTTGCTCCATTGATACAGATTCAGCCTACAATTGTAGATGGCTATGGCATATCAATGGTAAATTATTCTATGAATGCAAAATCATCAGGAGTCGGTAGCTTCAATTACTCAAATCTAGAAATCAGATATGACTCATCTTTCCACGTTGATTTGAACCCATATGCCTCTGCAAATTTGACAAACGTAATCAATCAAGGAATGACAGCAGGAATCGGTACATACAATCTCTCAATACCAATCAACTCAACTCTTCAAGGAACAATATCTGTAACCAACTTGGTTGCAAATTATGTTCAAGGAGCTCCTAATCTAGCATTACCAATAACTCCGTCTATTCAGCTAACAGGTTTAACACATCAAAGCGTGACAATTGAGTGGAATGACTTGTTCGACTTTGGCCCAGATATATTGAATTTTGAATTATTTAGGCTATCCGAACCAGGACAAACAATAGACCTAGCAAATCCGTTCGCAAATACATTGCTTTCCAACATTTATGTTGATAATAACGTCTCATCAGGAACTACATACACTTACGTTGTGAGATCGGTTCATGAGTTTGGAGTCACTTCCAACTTATCCAGCCCGCTACAAGTGACTGTCCCATACCCTGCTCCTCCCGCTTTAATCGAAGGACTTCAGTTAAGTGATATCTCACCAGATACTGGTGGAGAACTGCAATTATTGTGGAATGCAACGACAGAGACAATCGCTGAATATGAAATATATCTAGAAACGGTTACATTTGTAAATATTTCAAGCCTGACTCCATTCAAAACAGTATCTGCGAGTCAATCACAAACCAACCTTACAGGACTTACAGATGGCCAACCATATTGGGCGGCTGTGGTTGCAGTTGATTCGTTTGGTAATCGTTCTAATAGCGTAATATCAGTAGGACCAGCATACCCAAGAAATGACACGCCTTTGGTTGTTGATTTGTCGATAAATGTCAGTGAAGAGATATCCTTCCAATCTCCGTTTGAGTTGGAAGTAATTGGCCAAATAGATGGCAATAATATCAATCTACTCGGAGATTTATTGGTAGAAATGGAGACTAATCTAGGCACATTCACAATAGCGAATACATGGGAGGGAATTACTCTTGATTCATTCTCCGAATTAGTAGAAAATTCTTCCCAAATTTACGGAGAAGTAACCTTCTGGGCTAATTATAGTGGTCATTCAGGGGATGAAATTGAAAGGCCAAAATCAATTTCATCGACCTCATCAACTGTAATGGTGAATGTTGTTGCAGACTTTTATGCAGACAAAGAGACTCTCTATGTTGATGACCAGAATATGACAAGTGTGAATATTAGTTTGCAGTCGTTAGAAAGCACGCAACAGAATCTTATGGAAACAGTAGAGTATGAATGGGTTGCTTTCAACACTTCCAGTAATCAATCCATCAGTGGAAATGGATTATTTTCGAGCTCCAATCAAGAGATTGCCTTTGCTTTCAACGGAGGAGGAACTATTTTCATTAATCTTACAAGCCCCGAATGGATTGACGTCAGCTCCTCTCATCTTCAGTTGACAATCAATTCTTTCCAATCGGATACAAATGAAAACGATTCAAATTCCAATTCATCCACTGATGTAGATTGGCAACCAAATGAAATGTCGAAACTTGTCATTGACTGCGGTCAGATTATCATCAACCCCGAATCAGATGAGATGATTGTCTGTAATGCATCAAATCCAAATAACTTCTCAGTTGATTTCACACTAGTGCCAGATGGTTGGTCAGACTGGTCGGAATTCATCGAGTTCTCTCCTAGACAAAGCCAAACTACGTATTCATTAATCGGATTGTCATCAATTGACATTGAGATACAGGTTAATATTCTACAAAACCTATCTGCCAATAGTTTACTATTTGGTAACATAGAACTGGATTGGGTTCAAAGTCCCACCAATTACGATACACTCCAAAATATACCATACACAGAGAATATTATTTGGAATCTAATAGAGGAGAATGAAGTAATTGATACTGATTCCGACAATAATAACGCCAACCAAAGTACACCCGTGTCTAAGGCCAAATCTTCTAGCGACAATTTGATTTTAATTGGCGGAGTGGGTGCTGTCGCTGTATTTGCGTTGATCGTAATAATTATCTTAAGGATTAGAAATAGCGATGTTGAGGATTGGGATGAAGATGACTTGGATATGGAGCCAGACTTGAAATCTAAGGAAACATCTCGACCATTGCCAGTAGGTGTTGCATTGGATGAGTTTGAAGATCGCACAATTACAGATGAATCACCAGATAGACCCGATATAATATCTGATTTTGATACAGCTCAAGACAATGAAGTTACAGAGCGAGTTGAAGAAGAAATTTACGAGGATACTTATGAAGAAGAGGACTATGATTCGGAGATAAGCACCGACGAGCATGGAACAGAATGGTATGAGGACGAAGTTGGCGTATGGTGGTTTAGAGAAGAAGGCCAAGAAGATTGGTCCGAATTTGTTGAGTAATTTCGCAATACATTTGAATGAGGCTTGGGAGGGATTATTATGTCAGGACAGACATCATACGACTTAGTACTCCACAAGGATGCAGACCCGACTACAAACGGGGTAGCTATATGTGGCTTCTCCACTGTCGGCATGGTCGGGGTAATAGCAGCTTCACATATTATCAGTCAGTTGAAATTAAAGCAATTAGGAACAGTCCTGAATGCTGAATTCCCAGCAATGGCATTGGTTCATCATGAGGTTCCCAAACATCCTGTGAGGGTCTATCAAGGCGACGGAGTTGGAGTATTTACTGCCGAAGTTAGGTTTGGTCCAGAAAGAGACATACTATTTGCTAACACGGTTTTAGAATGGTTTACAAAAGGTGGTTTCGATCAGTTGATTGTCATAGATGGTGTGGCGAGAGAAAATATGGATGATCGCGAGGACTCCCTTTACGGTGTAAGTTCTTCAAAAGAGGGACGGGATAGATTGAAGAAAGCAGGAATTGAGCCAGTTCGCCAAGGAATTGTAGCAGGAATAGCAGGATATCTAATTGCGGAAGGCGATAGATTAGGATTGGATGTTACTGCAATATTGTCTGATTGTAATCCAATGTATCCGGATGCAAGGGCAGCAGCTTTGGCAATAGAATCTATCAGCGATCTAACAGGTATTGACATCCCGCTGTCATCTCTGTTGGAGGACGCAAGGAGAATAGAGGACAGTGTGAGAGAAGTTTTTGAAAATTCACAAACTATGCTACCAGCTCCAGAAGATGAAATTGATCCATCATTCGGCTGAACGAGTTACAGCAAGAACGGTTTCCCAATCCGCATCAGTAGCAAACATTGGTTCTGGCATTTGGCAATGGGCCATTTTGAATCCACGTTCTTCTAGACCTTTTTTTATTGACTTCATGGAAGGAATTTGTCCAACACCCGCACAAACTCCCAAGTCGTCTATCGCAACCAATAGGTGATCTTGTGAAAGCAGTTCTGCTGATTCGGAAATATGTCTAACAGTTCTGGCAATCTCACGTTTTGAGTGCTCAATATCTTCATCATTCCAATCCTCTGGATAATCATCCTCACTTCCACAGCACAACTCCATGGCTCTTTCAATTGTCATCCTCCCTGCAATATTTCTATCGAAGATTGGCCCTGTCCACATAGGTCCAGTGTATTTTCCTTCGGGAATTTTCGCAAAATGATATGGTGCTGATCTAATACGATATCCTATGTGTTTACTCCAATCAGAGGCGTTTTCTTTTGACCTTTTGAGTAGAACGCTAACTCTAACATGATGCCCGTCAAATAAGGCTAGAATTGGGTGCATGGATTTGTCATGCATAGCAGCTATTCTAGCAATCGTTGCAAGTAATATTCGGGTCGCATCATCATGCATGTATGAATCTGTAATACCAACAGAGCCATATCTTCTGACCGCACTGTTTTTTGTTGACCCACAGAGAGCTGCTACATCAGTAGCCGTTACCTCCAAAACTCCAATTCTAGATATCGCTTGTATTGCGGAATCCAAGAATTTCACAGGTGACCCAAATGGGTCTACATCAATCCATTGGAACGGTGCATCCACCATTACTCTCCTAGCATCACTGTTAATCCATCTGATTCCGTCTTCAACTATTCCATCTTGAGGAATAGAGAACCTATCTTTTTCCTCAGGCCAGATTATGTTGTCGCCAATTGGATGAGTTTTGTGCGATTCTCGCCCCCATTTCTGAGCGTTGAGGTCTAAATCGTTAGCAGTTATTCTTATCCTATCTTGTTGGGGAACCTCTTTTCTCCATCTTCGCGCTCTAACACCAGTTGCACAGAGTGCATCAAGTATTCTTATTGGCTTATCTTTTGGTACAAGCCACTCATTTTCAATAGCATCAGCGAGTAGCAAAACTGACCTTGTTCTAGCAGGAGCCATAGCTGGATTTAGGAATCCCTCGCCAGTTTTACGGGCAGGCCCTCTGGGCATATGCGATGGTCTTTCTTGATGGTTTTTTAGATGAACAATTGTCTTGCCTTCAAGCCATAAATGCCCTGGCCAACCATCTGGTTTCATCGCTATTCCTCAATAGTGTTCGAATACAATCGCTTTGTTTGAATGTGTGACCCTTCTTCCGTTGTTGACAACTTCTCCGATTACCTCACATCCCACAATCTTGGTATTCAGCCATTCGCATACCTTTTCTGCATCTTGAGAATCTACTGCAATTATCATCCCACAGCCCATGTTAAAGGTTCTATGCATTTCTTTATCGCTAATGTTTCCTTGTGTTTGAATCCACTCAAACTCGGGAAGAATTGGAAGCGGATTCGATATATTCCAGCCTAATGAATCATGAAGCCGTAGAAGATTCGACAGACCACCACCAGTAACATGGCAAATAGCATGAATTGAATCTCGGGGGCATGGGCCTTGGTTGATCATTTCAACAATGGGATCGCAATATATTCGGGTTGGATTCAGGAATATTTCTCCTAATGTAACCGGTCCATCACAGAATCTTTCTATCCTCTCCATGTCAACATCAAATGGTGCAGTATCTTTCCAAGAAATCCCGCTTTGAGAAACTACTTTTCTTACTAACGAGTATCCATTTGAATGAACTCCAGAAGATGGTATACCTATCAACAAATCACCCTTTTTGAGATTCACTCCAGTGATTTCGCCTCCTTTCGGCAGCCATCCAAGTGCTGTACCTGAGAGGTCTAATTCTGTAACAATCCCAGGTAGGCTAGCAGTCTCTCCGCCTGCAAGTGTAACCTTAGCTCGTTTGCAAGCTTCTGCAAGGCTAGCGCCAATGGAGGCATGGACTTCTGGATCGGGTTTTGGGACAGCGATGTAATCAACGAAAGCGATCGGTTCAGCACCTACGCATAGGAGGTCATTGACATTCATAGCCATGCAATCGATACCAACGCCAGTCCATTGTTCTAAAGCGGTAGCAATTGAGAGTTTGGAGCCAACTCCGTCTGTGGCGAGAGCGAGATAATTATCTCCAAATTCAATTAATCCTCCAAATCCTCCGGGCAAATCAACAGGGGCCCCAAGTTCACCTGATTTTCTGACAGATTTACTCAATGCACCTACAAGCGCCCCAACAGCAGAACCCTCTAGGTCAATGTCAACCCCGCTACTTGCGTAGTCCATCTCCTCTGCCATATTGTAATCCAATACTAACTATTTGATGATGATGCCGATTGTATTTTGGAAGCTAACCATGGCAAAGAAAGATCTAATCTATGGTCAATTCCACTATGTGTTCCGGGAAATTCCTCCCATGTGTGTTCGATATTGAGTTCTGTCATACGTTCGTGCAATTGCCTGAGGCCATAATGTATGTTGTATTCGTCAGAATCGCCTACATCAATCCAGCACGGAGGTAAGTTTCTGTGTTTTTCAATCATCATTAGCGGGTCGTGAGATAACCAATCTGCCCACTTATTGTCATCAAAAATACAATTATTATTCACAGGCAAACTACCATCGCTGTAACTTGCAGACATTGCCAATATCATAAGTGTGTGAAAATCCTCTCCGGATAATTTCTTGCAGTTTTTGACATGTTTCAAGAAATCTTTCTCACTTCCGAAATTCGCTATTGAAGTAAGAGTAGAAGCCATTTCTAATCCATATAGAAGTTCAAACCCACAATCACCTGAATGACATGCTACTGCATCCCACTGTTCATCTAGCATACCTCTAACTAATGCGCCATAACCTCCGCTAGATTTACCCACTAAGCCAAATCCAGAGATGTCGAATCTTTTCTTTAATTCTGTAACCAGGTCGCTCTTTAGCCATGTTCCCCATTTCCCCATTATCTCAGAATCAATGTATTGGTTTCCTCCAAGTGATGTGAAAGTGTCGGGCATCACTAAGATACTAGGGGACATAAATCCGTCCCTTACTAAACGCTCATGTCTTTGCGGTAGCGTTTCTGAAAAAGCTCGCCAATTAGCTCTTGCAAATCCAGTTCCAGTAAATGGGGCTAGGTAGATTATACAGGGAAGTGGACCGGCCGAGTTTGGTGGAATATGGACAAGGATCTCTCTTTCAATAGGATCGCCTAACTTATTCTCAAGAAGTTGGGAATGAATTGTAAATCTTTCAAAAGTTCCTCGAATGGGTTCAAAAGAGTGGGCCGGCATGTTTGCTCCAACGGGAACAAGGAAATGTGCTTGGCGGTCTTCCAATGGAAGCGTTTGGAGTTGTGATGTTACGTTTTATCTCGAGTGGAAATGGGGGGGAAATGATTTCTAAACTCAATGATTATATGCGGCCGACAATCGATTTGCTTGTCCAGCGGAGGAAATTGGTATGACTATTCAAGAGTTTGACTTGCCAGCGAGATGGCGAACCCTACTTCTTGATAATTACAGTGAAGCAATTCACAACCTTGAGGTGTCTTGGCCAGACGAGCAATCGCTTGAAGTCTCTTACAGGGATATAGAATCATTTGATCCGGATTTTGCTTCATCGATAATAGAGGAACCCGAGAGTAATACTCAGGCTGCAAACCAAGCGCTTGGCTTATTACTTTCTGAGTTAGGATCACCTCGTATAGTGGCGTTTGTAAGAATTGTAGAACTGCCTCCTGACTCCAACCGAACGGTTAGGCAATTACGTAGCGAAGATTTGGGATTGATGATATCGGTTGACGCAATTGCAACAAAAATTGGCAAGGTTCTTCCAAGAACATATCTTGCTTCTTTTGAATGCGTGGGATGCGGTAATACCATAACAGTCAGTCAACCAAACGAACAGGAGTTAATTGAACCGATAGAATGTTTGGTCATTGACGATGGATGTGGAAGGAAAAAAGGGCAAACTAGGTTCATACAGAAAATTGAACAGTCAGTACTAATCGATACTCAATTTATTGAACTACAAGAACCTCCCGAAAATCTCAGAGGAGGCGTTCAGCCCGAGAGAATTCTCTGCATCGCAGAGCATGATATAGCAGGGCAATTAAACCCAGGAGATAGAGTTACAGCGAACGGTATGCTGTTTGTCCGCTCCCAAAGGAAAGGCGGGAAAAATACACCAATCTTTGATATTTTTATGAGAATACACAGCATTGAGAGAGAGAACATACCTCTAGAGGAGATTCAAATCACAGAAGAGGAAGAGCGTGAGATAAAGGACCTTTCAAGAAGAGAGGATATACATGAGTTACTCACTCGCTCAATTGCTCCCTCTATATTCGGAATGAACAGACAAAAGGAGTCTCTGATGTTGCAATTGTTCGGAGGAGTCGCTTCAAAAGCAAAAGATGGAACAAGGCTCAGAGGGGACATTCATATCCTGTTAATGGGAGACCCTGGTGTAGCAAAATCGCAGTTGTTATCATACATGTCACAAATTTCTCCTCGTGGTAGATTTACTTCTGGTATGTCAGCATCAGCAGCAGGTCTCACAGCTGCAGCAGTTCAGGATTCTGCGGCCGACGGCCGGTGGACGTTAGAGGCAGGAGCCCTCGCACTTGCGGATCTTGGTCTAGCAGCAATAGATGAATTCGACAAGATGAACGAAAATGATCGTTCGTCAATGCACGAAGCAATGGAACAGCAGAGAATATCCATTTCAAAAGCTGGAATAAATGCTACTTTATCGACTAGGTGTGCAATATTAGCGGCAGCAAACCCAAAAGCTGGCCGCTTCCAATCTGTATCTGAAATTCCATTTACTCAGCAAATTAATCTGAAACCCGCTTTGATTTCAAGGTTCGATGTAATATGGTTATTGACAGATCAGCCAGCAGCAGATCATGATAAACAAATTGCAGATCACATAATGAACAATCGTGCAGATTCTACACCTGAGATACTCATAGAACAAGGGAGCGCAGTTGATCCAACCAAGTCTGCTGCAAAAGATGGTTTACACGCTGAGACGGGAATTGTAAATCGGGATTTGATTAGAAAATATGTTGCTTTTGCCAAGCGAACTATACACCCACAACTCACGGATGAAGCGAAGAGCGCCTTGAAGAAATTTTATGTTGAAACTCGTAGAGAAGGAGGAGAATCTCATGACTCGATTGCAATATCCGCAAGGGCCATTGAAGGCCTCTACAGACTTAGCCAAGCCTCGGCCAGAGTAAAGTTGTCATCAGAGGCCACAATAGAAGATGCTCAGAGAGCAATTCGTCTCACTACGCTGTGGAGGCACGAGTTGATGGGAGAGAATTATGATGAGACTACCTTGCAATCAGGAAAGAAAGCAACGGCTAGAAATAGAGAAAGAGTCATTTTAGATATCGTAAAACGTATTTACTCAGAGACAGGTGATATCGTTCCACTTATGGATGTCCTAACAGAGGCAGGTAGGCTTGAAATCTCTCGAGACGTTGCTCAGGACATAATCGATAATCTTTGCACAGATGGAAGATTGATGAGACCAAGAGGTTATGATACACTCCAACCAGTGTGAGTCGATGTTTACTTATTGATGAAATATTTCACGTGGTAATATGGAACCTGAGGGCGATGTCACTAACCCTGCTGCGCTCGACCCGCAAGCATTGGGTTTCATGTGTGGTATTGAGGTACATCAGCAATTAGCAACTGGGAAATTACACTCCAGACAACCGGGAGAACTTCATGACATTACTATCGATACTTTACCAGATGATTGGAAAAGATATGAGCGGAAATTAAGATCATCCAGCGGTGAATCTGGAGAAGTTGACATTGCCGCAAGGTTCGAAGAGCGTAGGAATAGATCTTTCGTTTATTGTCAAGCACCAAATGCTGGCCTAATAGAATTAGATGAGCAACCCCCTTTACCACACGATTCGGACGCTTTAGAAATCGCTCTTACTGTATCTGGTATGCTGAGTGCTCATCCAGTCCCTCTTTTGCAAACCATGCGAAAAACCGTTGTAGATGGCTCAAATACAAGCGGATTTCAAAGGACGACTCTTGTTGCAACTGATGGAGTATTGGAAACGGAAAATGGCCCAGTAGGGATTGATGTTCTGTGTCTTGAAGAAGACAGCGCAAGAAAGTTAAGCAGTGAATTAAGCTCCGAGGGAGAGA
>Ga0160422_10001851_pt1 | contig 13193 bp, 9 predicted proteins | sample Fk160mmetaG_FD_108192 | JGI IMG/M metagenome (GOLD analysis project Ga0160422, IMG submission 108192) | Marine microbial communities from the Central Pacific Ocean - Fk160115 60m metaG | ecosystem: Environmental > Aquatic > Marine > Oceanic > Photic zone | place: The Central Pacific Ocean...
ACTTCTATGCCCGTCAGCAACGACGGCCAAGGAACCCTACAACGTACTTCTCATCATCGCGGACGACCTGAACAGCCGCATCGCACCACTGGGAGACCCTCAGGCAATCACACCTCACCTGACCCGACTCGCGGAACGCTCGGTAACCTACCGGAACTGTTCGAGCCAGTACGCTTTCTGCGCACCATCAAGAGGGTCCTTTCTTACGGGTCTCTATCCGTGGAACCTGGGAGTACACGCGGCAGGAGGAAACCGCGCGAATGGTGAAAATATTGTCCCTGGTCGGCCCCGCATGTCCCAGTATTTCCAATCTCAGGGCTACTGGACTGGCAGTTACGGAAAAGTAGAGCATTACGAGCGCAGTGAACGCTGGGACGAACTTATCCCGCGCACCACAGGCATAGACGGCTCTCCCAGATCGATTCAGAGCTTCACCGGGCACAAGGGCATCAGCGGAGACACAAGCTTCGTCATCTATGAGGATGGAGATCCTGCAAGCTTTACTGATGGATTGACCGCCACCGGCGCTCTTGGGGCCATGGAGAAATGTCTCGAAAGAAACGAGAGGTTTTTTGTCGCTGCAGGTTTCTTCATGCCACACACGCCGTGGCTTGTTCCCTCCAGCATTGCAGATCTCCACGATCCCCGGGACTTCGTTCTACCTGAATCGCCCCCGGGATCCTACGACAATGCCTACTGGCCTCCCTACGCCTACACTTATGGGAAGGCGAGCGATACCCGCCCTTATCTCACCGAGGCGGAACTCCGCTCCCTCTTTCACGCATATTACAGCGCGGTGACCTTGATGGACCACAGTCTTGGGCGCCTCCTCGACTTTGCTGATTCACGCAATCTCTGGGACAACACCGTAATTGCCTTCGTAAGCGACAACGGATTCAGCCTGATGGAGCATCGACACCTCTACGCCAAAAGGAACTACTCGCGTGAAGCAATCCACGTTCCGATGATGATCCACCATCCGGGAATGAGATCAGAGGGCCGCTTCTGCGACCGCCAGGTTGGTCTGATAGACCTCATGCCCACCTTGTTCGAACTGGCGGGGGTCGATCCCTACCCCCGGCATCTGGACGGCCAGTCCCTTGCTCCCCTGCAGGAAAATCCCGATATGGAATGGGAGACTCCTGCTCTTTCCTGCCTGACCTATCCTAACAATTCCGAACCAAGGTTCCGGATCGGGCAGGTGGGTCAGTGGAAGCTGGTTGAGGGTCCATTTTCTGCATCTTACCGCAGGGTCATGAATCATGATGCCGACCCGTTCGAGCATTTTGGGAGCTTCCCCAACAACATCACGCCTGCGGACCTCCGCTCCCTTGAAGAGGGCGTTGCGGAAATTCCTTTCAGGGAAAACGTGTTTTACGTAGACAAGCCGGATCTGGGCCAGACAGACCGGGACGAGGACGGATTGCCCGATGAAGTCGAGATCGACCTTCTCCCGCTTGGGTTTCATCCATTCGAGGACAATCGCACTCAGTTAAGGAGCTTGAGCAACAGCGCCGTTGAACTCAAATCTGTTCTGGAGGGAGTCACCCTCACCTTCCCCGCGCTGCGGGCCGAACCAAGGTATTTTCGCCCGTGGCATACCTACCCGCTTTCCCTTCAGCGGTCACCTGATCTTTCGACGTGGGAGGGCATGCCCGGCAATTTCCGATTGGACTCCTCAGGAGCCCTCCAATGGCTGGACCAGTCAGGAACTATTTTGGACAAAGCCTTTTACCGCTTGCGCATTCAACCCTGAATTCAATCGACCCATCTTCTCAGAGCGGTCGAGAGTGCCTCGGATTTCTTAACCCGGAACTGTTCCCCGCACTCAACCGTGGCCCTCTTCCCTGTCCCACTCTGGAAATGGAGAAGAACCGGAGTTTCCCCCGGATGAGATGATAGGACTTCCTGAATCTCCCTGAGATCCTCAACGCGGCTGCGCGACACCCACAGGGAGAGCTCCAGCGGGGCTTTCCCATGATAGCCATTCTGGTTTGCACGCAGCTTCAACTCCCGGAGACCGCTGCCCATGATCTTCCGGCTCTCCGTCCTGTCATCAATCGTCACTTCACCCTTGAAGGCGATGACCTTCCCCTCCTCCAGAATCCCGGCATCCCGCGCAGGAGTGTAGGATTCCCCCCAGCACAGCACTTCCTGACTCCCTGTGAAATCCTCAATCACTAGTATTCCAAAAGGCTTTCCCTTCCGGGTAAGACGCTGCTCGATTTTCCTGACCATCCCCGCAAATGGGAACCGAGGCCGCCGTTCACTGATGTCAAGGTCATCGAGCAGTCCCAGCTTGCAGAAACGATCTGAGTTCAGGAGGCCCCTGTATTTATCCAGCGGATGTCCCGTGACGTAATAGCCAAGTAATTCCTTTTCCTTCTCGAGGCGCTCATCCTTGGGCCATTCAGGAGTTTGCTTCCTTGCCGTAGGCGCACCCAGATCCTCGTCTGCAAACAATGCCGCCTGCCCACTTTCCCGATCACGCTGGGCGGCACTTGCGGCAGCCGTAACTTCTTCAACCCGCCCAAACATGCCCGCCCTGGTTTCACCGGTCCAGTCCATCGCTCCCGCGAGCACCAGATTCTCAAGGATCCGCTTGTTAACGACCTTGGAGTCCTGACGGTTGGTAAAATCGTGCAGAGAGACAAACGCCCCATTCGATTCACGCTCCGCGATAGCCTGTGCCATCGCGCCTTCCCCCACGTTCTTGATCGCCGCGAGACCATACCGAATAGCCATTTTCCCCGTAGGCAATTCCTCCGGGGCGAACCGCAACTGAGACCGGTTCAGGTCGGGGGGAAGTATTTCAATATTCATCCGATGACACTCTGAGACGAACACTCCTATCTTGTCCGTGTTGCTGAACTCGTTTGAGAGCAGTGCCGCCATGAACTCGACAGGGAAGTTAGCCTTGAGATAAGCCGTCCAGTAGGAGATGTGAGCGTAGCAGGCAGAGTGTGACTTGTTGAATCCATAACCGGCAAAACTGGCAATCTTATCGAAGATCCGATTGGCGAGGGCAGAGTCAATTCCGTTCTCCGCCTCGCAGCCCTCCACAAAGGTAACACGCTGCTTATCCATCTCGGACTGCTTCTTCTTGCCCATCGCACGGCGAAGGATATCGGCGCCCCCCAGCGTATAGCCCGCCAGCAATTTTGCAGCATTCTGCACCTGCTCCTGGTAAATCATCACCCCATAGGTATCCCCGCAAACCTGCTCCAGAAGGGGGTGTTCGTACTGCACTTCCTTGCGCCCTTCCTTAACCTCGATCATCTCGTCAATGAATTGCATGGCCCCGGGACGATAGAGGGCAAGCAGGTCCGTTATGTCGTCGATCCGCCGGATGCCATAGCGCTTGCAGGTTTCGGTCATACCCCCTGACTCCAGCTGAAAAACGCCCATCGTTTCGCCCCTGTTAAGCAACTCGAAGGTAGCGTTGTCGTCGAGCGCTACCCGGCTCACGTCAAATCCCGGTATCGCCACTCGAATGAAGTCCGAGGCCTCCTGAATCACGGTCAGGTTCTTGAGACCCAGAAAATCCATCTTAAGTAACCCGACCTCCGTGATTGCTCCCATGTCATACTGGGTGACGACCTCTCCTTCGTTCCCGCGGCTGAGAGGCACATGCTCATCCAGCGGCCGGTCCCCAATCACCACTCCTGCCGCATGAACTCCGGTATTTCTCGTCAAGCCCTCAAGCTTGACCGCATAGTCCCATAGCTCGCGGTACTGGGAACTGCCCTCGATTGTCTCGCGAAGCTCTGCCTTGGTCTTATACTCCTCCTCCAGTTTTGCCCCGGGCCGCGCTTCTATCATCTTGGCGATCATGTCGGCCTCCCCGTAACTCAGTCCCATCACCCGCGCGACATCCCGGATCACACTTTTCGCCCCGAGGGTCCCGTAGGTAATAATATGAGACACGCATCGCTCGCCGTATTTATGCCGCACATAATCAATCACCTCGGGACGGCGCGTCTGACAGAAATCGATATCAACATCCGGAGGGCTGACCCGCTCCGGATTCAAAAACCGCTCAAAGAGCAGGCCAAAACGAATCGGGCATATGTCTGTGATACCCAGGGTATAGGCAACCAGTGATCCCGCCGCCGAACCTCGTCCCGGTCCCACGGGAATCTCATTTTCCTTGGCCCAGTTGATGAAGTCCGCAGTGATCAGGAAATAGCTGCTGAACCCAAGATCGCTAATCGTCTGAATTTCATAATCCAGACGATGTCTCAGCTCCTCGTCTTCCCTCGCCTTTTTTTCTCCGTAGCGCTTTTCGAGACCGGTGAAACACTGCTCCCGGATGTATTCGTCACGGGACATACCACCCGGCGCTTCAAAGTTTGGATACTTCTCTGAGCTCGTGGGGTCCAGGCTGAACGTGACATTGCAACGCTCCGCAATTTCTAGGGTATTATCACAGGCCTCAGGGACATCAGCGAAGACCTCTCGCATCTCCTCCGCAGTCTTGAAATACACCTCCGGGGGGTATCTCATCCGGTTCTCGTCAAAGACCAGCTTCCCGGTCCCGATGCAGATCATCACGTCATGAGCATCGTGGTCATCACGGGAGAGAAAATGAACGTCGTTGGCAGCGACCATCTTGAGATTAAGCTCCCTTGCCAGAGCGATCAACTGGGGCTTGACCTCAAGCTGCATCTCCAGCCCATGGTCGTGTAGCTCTACATAAAGGTTATCCCGGCCATAGATGTCGCAAAGTTCCTCGAGCATTTCACGTGCCTGCAGGGGCTGCTTCTGCAAAAGCCATTCATTTACCGGCCCTGCGATACAACCACTGAGACAAATGATCCCCTCTGCATATTTGCGCAGTTGCTCGAGATCAACCCGGGGTTTGCCATAGTAGGACCCATCAAGATGGCCCTTGCTCACAAGCTGCACCAGGTTTTCCCAGCCCGTATTGTTTTCCGCAAGCAGAGTGAGGTGGGTCGCGCGCTTGCGGCCCGGAGTCTCCTGCCGATGGTTCATCGACTCCGGAGCTAGATAGATCTCACAGCCCAGTATCGGTTTGACCCCCTCCTTCTTCGCCGCCTCATAAAACTCGATGGCTCCGAAAAGATTGCCATGATCTGTCATCGCGACAGCCGGCATCCCCAACTCTGCAGCCCTTGCCGCCGCCTCTCTGCAGCGTATCGCACCATCAAGGGTTGAGTATTCCGTGTGGAGGTGGAGGTGAACAAACGAATCGGCCATGGTGGTTCCGGCCCGGGCAGCATAGAGCTGCCCACCGGACCCGCAACGCCGAAGCGGCCCTCAGGTCCAGATTCATGGTTTGTTCCAGCAGGATCAGGCTGAGTCCCATGAAGCCCCCTACGGAGATCGACCGGCCTTTCCATATCTCCGTGTTACCGGGGATCTGCGAAAGACCCGCGACCAGCATAGCGGCCCGGCAGGGTATTTTTCGCTGGTGCTCCAGCAGAAGCCGCCCAATTTTATCGATCATGGCCTTTTTCATCTCACGCCTTTCCGCCATTTTCCTGTTTCTTCATGTGGCAGCCCCGGCCATTTTCGCAGACGAGCAGGACGGGACACCGGCAGAGGGCCAGAAGGAAAATTCTCCTGAAAAAGCCCCCGATCTCTCTGAGTTTCGGACCTTCACTTCCGCCAAGGGCGACAAGACTCTGCAGCTAAAGGTCGTCGCCCGTATCGACGATGAGACCTACAAGGTTCAAAATCCCGAGGGCAGGATATTCAATATCAAGACCAGCAATCTCAGTCGATCAGATCAGCTCTTTCTCGATTTCTGGGAACCGGATGCCATTCTTAACCTGAAAGAGGCTGCTCTTCCAGACGTGCTCGATCAGATGGGCTACAGCGTGCTCAACATGACGGTTGTCGAAAGCACCTTCTTTATCACGGCAACGGTTGACGGAAAAACCGGGAAGTTCCTACTCGACCCCAGCCGGGGCTGGTCCACCTTCGATCCTGTGGCGGCAAAAGAAATCGGCATGAATCTCGGTCAGGGCCGAATTAACTTTACCGACAACACAGGAAAAAGCAGCCGGTCACAACGGGGCGCCGTGAAGGAATTTCGGGCCGGTTCAGTCTCCGTCAGCTCCCACGAGTTCGAGGTGATCGAGGTTGCTAAAATGTTCCGGGCTGTTCCAGCCAATACGATCGGAGCGATTGGTGGCGATCTGCTCAAAAGGCTTAACGCTCTTGTCGACTTCGGAGGCAAGCGCCTCTTCGTGCGCGCCGAACCCTAGTCCAACGGCGAGGCACAGGATGCGGATGGAGACGGTGCCAGTTACATGGTGGACTACTTCTGGAACACCGACCCAGAATCTTCGTTTTCCTCTCCCCTTCCCAATACGCGCATTTCAAGAGGATTTCTTCAGGTTGACTTTCTAGTGCAGGGCCTGCCCCCTTTCTCACAAGTCCATGCCGAGACTTCCACGGACCTGCGGAACTGGACTCTGCAGAGGGTGGAATCCATCCCCTCAGGGTTTCGCGTCACACTGGAAGGCCCCAGGCGATACCTGCGCCTTTTATACAGCCAGACCCCCCCTTGATGAGGGCTTTGGGCACGCTCACCCTTGACCTTCCTCTGGTCAAATGGCATGCAAACTGCTAGCCATTGGCTCAAGCAACAAGCAGCGTCTATGAAAAAAGTTGAAGCGATCATCAAGCCATTCAAGTTGGAAGAGGTGAAAGAGGCTCTTGCCGAAATCGGTGTTCAGGGCATGACGGTCACTGAGGTGAAGGGTTTCGGTCGCCAGAAAGGGCACACCGAGATCTATCGGGGCAGCGAATATACCGTAGACTTCCTGCCAAAGGTGAAGATTGAGGTCGTGGTTGATGAAGAGGAGGCAAGCAGTGTTGCCGAGGCAATTGTGAAGAGCGCCAACACCGGGAAGATTGGAGACGGAAAAGTTTTTATCTCCAGCATAGAGGAAGCAATTCGTATCCGGACTGGGGAAACAGGCGCGGAGGCTGTCTCGGTCAACTGACAACCTTTGAACCCACGATCAATCGTTGGTCGCATCCGGAGAAGGTAATGCCTCTCCAGGACGGCATCTATTAAAACGATTCACGAGACATCAGGGTGCCCCTGGGGTCTTCACCAGGACCCATGCCCCACTTTCACGATAGCGATGCACCTCATTGGTACTGCCATATCGAGATGGATGTCGTCGACGTAGACGCAGCCCGCACATACTTGCGGGAACAAACTGTTACTGAGGAGAGTAACGGCATGCATTCGTTCGAGTTCTTCATCAACGAGATGACGAATCCTACCAAGGCCGTTCTGGTTGAATGCTTCCGAGACGACGAATGCCAGGCCGCCCATCTGGAGAACCTTCGTGGGGATCAATTCGCACAGGTCTTCACCAACTTCCGCATGAGCGTCTATGGAAACCCCCCACGGTCAACGAGGGACCGCATGCTTGCCAACGGTTTCTGGCCACCAGCCTTCGAGGGTGAATTCAGGCATTTCCCATATTTCATGGGTTTCCGAGGCTGAGGTAAAAGATCTTTGACGATCGGTGCTGGTATTTGGACACAGGTCACTGGTGGGGACCCTGCGCACCTGTTGTCACACCGCCGCCTCAACATGAGTTTTCTCGTGGTAAGATCGCCCGAACGTCCCGACCACGTTACTGACCCGGGCAGGAGCTCGAACCGCCTTTGCTCATGGAGTGATGACGACCCTGTCCTCCGGCCTGGGAACATCCCAGAGCCTTTGCATCAACTCTTGCGCTCATTTCTCAGGCCAGCCTCAGTAGCCAGAAATTCCCAACCTATCCTGTAAGCACAGGCTCTCCGAGCATCTGTTCCAACCTGGCACACACTTCCTCGACATTCTCCCGTGAATTGAAGGCCGAAATCCTGAAGTAGCCCTCCCCCGCAGCGCCAAATCCGGCCCCTGGAGTGATCACGACCTGAGCCTCTTGTAACATCTTGTCGAACATTCCCCAGCTGTCCACCCCCTCCGGGCACCGAACCCACACGTATGGGGAATGTTCGCCTCCATAAACGTCCAATCCACAATTTTCGCACGCGGTTTTAAGGAGCGCAGCATTCCCCATGTAGTGTTCAACCAGTTTGCTGATCTCGATCTTTCCCTCTACGGAATACAGTGCTTCCGCCGCGCGCTGGACTGGGTAGCTGACCCCGTTGAACTTGGTGGAATGGCGGCGAGCCCACAGTCCATGCAGAGGGACTCTGTCACCACTCTCGTTCGAACCGGTAAGCTCTTTCGGAACGACGATAAAGGCACATCGGGTTCCCGTGAAGCCACCGTTCTTGGAGAAGGAACGGAACTCAATCGCGCATTCCCGGGCGCCTTCGATCTCGTAAATCGAACGCGGAAGAGCCGGGTCCTGTAGGAAGGCCTCATAGGCGGCATCGTACAGAATGACCGCGTCGTTCTTCCGTGCGTAAGTGACCCATCGCTCGAGTTGCTCTCTGGTGGCCACCGTGCCGGTTGGATTGTTCGGGTAACACAGGTAGATCAAGTCAACTTTTTCGTCAGGAAGAGAGGGAGTAAAATTATTTTCCGCCGTGCAGGGCAGATAGACCAATCCCGCGTACTGGCCGCTCTGATCTCCATCCCCGGTATTTCCCATCATCACATTGGTATCCACATAAACAGGATACACTGGATCCGTGATAGCGATCGTCTGTCCCACCCCGAAGATATCGAGAATATTTCCACTGTCGCACTTCGAACCATCCGAGACGAAAATCTCATCCGCCTCTACATCCAATCCACTGTAGGAGTTGTCTGCGATAGCCTGCCGCAGAAAGTCATAGCCCTGCTCCGGACCGTAGCCCCGAAAACTTCCTCTCTCACCCAGCTCATCAACAGCCTCTTTCATCGCTGTTCGTGCAGCAAGCGGAAGAGGCTCGGTCACGTCGCCAATCCCACAGCGAATGAGACGCTTCGCCTTGTCGGGTTCTGCATCAGAATACGCATTCACTCTCCGAGCGATCTCCGGGAAGAGGTAGCCTGCCTGGAGCTTCAGGAAATTTTCGTTGATTTGAGCCATGAGGTGAATCCTGTAACCGGCATCCGCCAAACTCGCAAGTCCCGGAGCCCCCTCTATTCCTTTTGAGGCCCAACGAATTCAGCCGGGCCTCCCGGTCCGGCTGATTCACGAAGGATTCGGAGCGTAATACTTATCCCACGGCCCTGCGCAGGCCATCTGCTACCGTGTCCCAGTTGACTACATTGAAGAAGGCAGCAACGTAATCGGGCCTGCGGTTCTGATAATTCAGATAGTAGGCATGCTCCCAGACATCCAGCCCGAGAATTGGAATACAGCCGGCGCAACCGGATATTTCGCCCATGAGCGGGTTGTCCTGGTTTGCAGTCGAGCAGACCCCCAGCTTTCCCTCGGCGTCCGAGCAAAGCCAGGCCCATCCCGAGCCAAATCTTGTCATTGCTGCCTTTGTGAATGCTTCCTTGAAACCCTCAAGGGAACCAAATGCCGCATTGATGCCATCCGAGACCTCACTAGTTGGCTCACTGGAGCCACCGGGTCTGATGCAGTCCCAGAAGTGGCTGTGATTGAAATGCCCTCCTCCATTGTTACGGACGGCTCCCCTGATCTCTTCAGGGACGTCCCCGATGTTCATCACCAGTTCACAGATTGACTTCTCCGCAAGATCCGTTCCCTCGATTGCTGTGTTCAAATTGGTAACATATGCATTGTGATGCTTGCTGTGGTGGATTTCCATCGTGCGTGCATCGATGTGCGGCTCAAGCGCATCATACGCGTAGCCAAGGTCAGGAAGTTCGTGAGCCATCGGAATAGTGTGTTGATAGATGTTAATATGTTTGCTTTGCCCTCCCCGGGAATTTCCGGGTAAATGAAGATGACAGCAATTTCACCCGTAAGAAAGCAGCTTCCTTCCAATCCGCAAGGGCAACTTTACCATGGAACTAGAAACCTCTCTCTCTCCTCTTATTCCGATTCTAGCTACCCTGCTGGGAGCGAGTCTGACATTGTTTTTTTGCCATAACAGGGCCCAGACGATGCGCATTCGTCACCGAGAGCGGTGCAAGGCTCTCCTGAAATCTGCTGCGGAGCTCGAAGCCTGCTGCGCAAAGCTGGAGTCCGAAGTCGAACTGCTCCGCCTCAGCGAGGCAGAAGCCCTCCGGCGCGAAGCTGGGCTTGAGGCGCGACTCACCGCTGAGCAACAGCGTAGTGGGGACAGGGAGCGCCTTCTCGGAGAGACGGAATTCCGCATCCTTCGAGGATTTCGCGACGCCTCCCTCACGATCTTACGGCATCGTCAGGACGAAGGGCTCAAAAGCCTCCATCCGTTACCGGAATCCCACGAGATCCCGGAAAAGGATGCCTCTGAATGGCACCCCTCCGGCACAGCCGCCAGACTGCGGGACGAGGTGGCTAGCAGCATGCTCGAGGGACCCGGGAACGACTCTGAGGCGCCTCGTTCTGACCCCTCGGCAAGCCTGACACAAACCAAGCCCTAAGCCCGGCGGGAGAACATCCCCCTAGAGCTCCTTCACGAAGATATTCGCGAACTCCAACGGGTTCCCATGGTGTTGGAATCCCAACCGGCCTGCAGGATTGACTCCCGGCAGTTGAGCCTCATGTAACACAACCTTGCCATTGAGGACCACCGTAAGACGGTCCCCCTTGACGGTGATAACGTAACGGTTCCACTCTCCCACCTCATTATCGGCAGGAACACGTGGAGTAAGTGCCGCCCGGATTGGAAGAGGCTGTTTCCCGTCGTTGCGAATACCATACACCTCCCCGGAACCAACGGTCCAGTTCCAGAGGTTCACCTGGGTCCGGACTGCTCCCCGTAAAAGGACTCCACTGTCATACTCGTCGATCTCAGCGGTCACGCCCTTCCTATCGGCCCCGGTCTTCTGCAATCCATTAAGGAGCAAAACAGGCTGATTACGTTTTCCACTGTGCTCACCGGTCCAGCGCCAATCCACCACAGTGGTGAAATCCTTGTATTCCTTGCTGGTCCAGAGATTAGTGCCCTTGCCGTCGTAGTGCAGGATCCAGCCATCCTTGACCGTCCAGTGTCCCTTGTTCTTGGGATCCTCGGCAAAGTTCTTGAGCGACCCGCCCGCCATGACGGGTGTAAACCCCTCTGCAGCCAATGTGGCATCGGACTTTCCCGTGGGCTGATACCACGTTTCCTTCTTGTCCTCTCCGAAGGGAATCTCCGCGATCCGCATCTTGCGCACCTTGATAATATCACCATGGCCGGCGAAGCAGATGTGGCCCTTCCTGCGCTGAACGCCCTGATGCTTGGGCTTCTTTTTGCTCAATTCCTCGAGATTGGCATCGGTAATGCACACTCCATTCAGTTCAACAGTGAGACGCGGCCCTCTGATCGTCACCCGCTGCTTGTTCCACTCACCCACCGGAACCAGATGCCCGCGGAGAGAAGGTGCGAGGGAATAGACCGAGCCATGAAACTGCCATTCCTTCAGGTTCTTGTACTTGTCGGCGGTATTATCAAGAATCTGCAATTCCATTCCCGTGTAGGCCGCATCGCCGCTTCCGGGGTAGTGAACCCCCAGCCCGTTGTTAGCCCCGGGAGTCAGTTGAAATTCAAATTCCAGAATGTAGTCGGCATACTGTTTCTCCGTGATCAGGTTCCTGCACTTGCGCGACGACTCAATGATCCCGTCCTTGACGAAATATCCATTCTGCTCGGTTTTCCCGGGTGCCCCGAAGTTAGTGAAGTCCTTGCCATTGAAAAGCTCCACCCAGTCGGCGGAGGCGGGGAGGGACAGGATGAGAAGAGAAGCTGCGAGTGCTTTCATAACGGTCTAGTGGTTGATTTGATTAAGGGTGAATCTGGTTCGTTTGAGTGGAGAAATTAAGAGAGGCTATAAATCAACGGTTTTCCCGGTCCGATAGGATTCGTCAGCGGCTGCCACGATGCGCATGGAATTGAGAGCATCCTCCATGTGATCTCCCAGATCAAGATTCTCGCGGATGGCTTTAAGAAAATACTCCTGCTCGCGGAAGCAGAGTTCGTCGTGATCCGGCTCATCGGTCATGTCGATCCATTCGTCGTCCCTCGTGAAGTTCCTGTTCTCATCCACCTCACTATAGTGAATCCGCAGGGATTCGGTCTTGCTGTGCGCGTCCACGTCCGCGGAAGCTCCCTTGCCGCCCGCATCCTTTGCCTCAATCGTCACACAACCCTTCGGACCTACCACGTCCTTCACGAAGAAGGCCATCTCGCTCATCATGGGACCCCATCCCGCCTCATACCATCCAACACTACCGTCTTCAAAAGCCACCTGCAGGTGTCCATAGTTGATCTTGTCCTCCGGAATATCATCGGTGAGCCGAGCCCCGAGACCCGAGACCCGCACCGGCTTGGATCGCGTCATCTGGCACATCACATCCACGTAGTGCACCCCGCAGTCCACGATGGGAGAGATGGAGGAAATCAGATTTCGATGCGTCTCCCAGGCCGCCCCCGAACTCTGCTGGTTCAGGTTCATGCGCATAACCAGAGGCTTGCCCAGGGTCTGGGCAAGCTCGATGAATTTAATCCAACTTGGGTGCACCCGGAGGATGTATCCAATCACCAGCTTCTTCCCACTTTCCCGCGCCTTGGCAACAATGCTTTCCGCCTCCACTACCGTCTCGGCCAAGGGCTTCTCAATAAAGACGTGTGCCCCCGCGTCGAAGGCTGCCTCCGCATACGGACCATGAGTATCAGGGTAAGTCGATATACTCACAGCATCCGGCGTGGTTGCCGCAAGTGCCCCGTGATAGTCGCCAAACTCCGGATAGCCGCCACCCAGTTCCTCATTGAGCTTTCCACGCGATTCAGGCGACCGGGTCACAATGCCCACGATCTCGAAATCTTCCAGCTTATGGTAAGCCCGGGCATGCGAGCTTCCCATATTACCAGCACCAACACAAAGAATACGAATCTTGTCACTCATGACGTTGCAGGGACGGTGACACGGCCGAACCGGTCAGGTCCAGACGCAACCGGAATGGGGACGATGCTCACACCTTCCAGGGACCCCGCATCTGCTGATGCACATATTGATCTGCTTCCGGCTCATCAATCTTGAAGGTCTTCGGATCGTAGCGGAAACTCTTGTTCGAGCGGTGGGCGATTACCCCAAGGTTTACGATCGAAGCCGACCGGAACCCGTTGCTTTCGTTCAGCGCGAACGTCTTGCGCTCCCGAACCGC
>Ga0160422_10001852_pt1 | contig 13193 bp, 21 predicted proteins | sample Fk160mmetaG_FD_108192 | JGI IMG/M metagenome (GOLD analysis project Ga0160422, IMG submission 108192) | Marine microbial communities from the Central Pacific Ocean - Fk160115 60m metaG | ecosystem: Environmental > Aquatic > Marine > Oceanic > Photic zone | place: The Central Pacific Ocean...
ATAGCTACTCCTACAAGGATTAGTAATGAAGTAGCTCCCAGTCCTTGAAAAGTTTGCACATTGGTTGCTCTTTCAACAGCAGCAGGAATGATAGCAACGGATCCTAGGAACAAACCTCCTAAAAGTGTTAAGCGGTTTTGAATACCAGATAAATAATTAGCTGTTTTGGAACCAGGCCTAACGCTTGGAATTGCGACGCCTCCTTTTTTAAGATTTGAAGCAACGTCAATAGGATTAATTGTTAAAGATGCATAGAAATAAGAAAAACCTAAAATTAATGCAAAAAAAGTGAGCGCATACGGCCAAGGATTAGACGAACTTGGATTGAGTGCGCTTGCAAATCTAATAAGGATTGGATTTCCAGTTACATTTGCGATTGTTATTGGCAGAAAAATTAATGCAGAAGCAAATATTATTGGCATTACTCCACCAGCATTTAACTTTAAAGGTAAATAACTTTGTCTTGTAGGCAGTAATGAAGATCCACCAATTTGCCTTTTTGCACTTACGATTGGGATCCTTCTTGCTCCCTCTTGAACAAATATAATACCAACAATCGTAAGCAAAAATACACCTAAAAGGACTGCAATCCCTAATACATCCCCTCTATCTCCAGTTTGGGCTTTTTCGATTGTAGAACTTAAGGCTTTTGGTAATGTTGCAACTATATTTAAAAAAATAACTAAAGAAGCTCCTTGACCAATACCCTTTTCTGTAATGATTTCACTAAACCACATAACTATCATTGAACCAGTAACAAGAGCTATTGAAGTTTGAAGTACAAATGTCGCATCACTTATTCCTTCAATAGCATATTGTCTAAGGATTAACGAAAATATAATGCTTTGCAAAAAACCCCAACCTAAAGAAACATATCTTGTGATTTGTGCAATTTTTCTCCTTCCGGCTTCACCTTCATTCTTTTGTAAATCTTCCAGAACAGGGAGCGCTGCTGTGAGTAATTGAATAATAATTGAAGCATTAATAAAAGGCAAAATGCCTAAGGCAAATATTCCTAGAGTAGAAATTCCTCCTCCGGTAAAAATGTCTAAAAACCCAATCAATTGTCCGCCCTGATCAATAAAACTTTTAAACGCTTCCCTATCAATTCCAGGAACTGGAATATATATACCTAATCTCACTAATAATAAAAGTCCTAATGTAGTTAAAACTCTATTTCTTAATTCTTTATTAAGAAATAATTGAGTAATTATTTCAGAAGCATTAGGGTTTCTACTTTTTTTGACTAACATAAAAAGCTTTCAACGTTTATGGCCTTTAAGACAAGATTTTACAAGATCCACCTGCATCTTCAATTTTTTGCTTAGCTGATGACGTAAAAGAATGAGCTTCTACTGTAAGCTTCACTTTTAAATCGCCACCACCTAGGATTTTTAAGGGGTATTTAGGTTTATATAATAAACCGTTTTTAACTAAGGAATCTAAATTAACTATTTCATCATCCTTATAAGAATTTAATTTTGAAATGTTGATTGTTGAATATAATTTTTGATTAATAATTTCAAAATGTTTTAACTTAGGAACTCTTCTATAAAGGGGCATTTGTCCGCCTTCGAAACCAGGCCTGGTAGGTCTTCCTGAACGAGACTTCTGTCCACGCATTCCAAAACCGCATGAGGCTCCCTGACCAGCAGAAATACCTCGCCCTTTTCTAAGTTTTTTCTTTCTAGAACCAGTATTTGGTTTTAATGAATTTAGTGATGTTGACATAATTTTAAGAATAAAGCTGTTCTAAAGAAATTCCTCTTTCTTTAGCAACTGTCTTGTGAGTTCTCAGTTGAGAGAGAGCAACCATTGCTGCACGTGCATTGTTTAGTGGTGTTTTACTTCCAAGCCTCTTGGCAAGAACATTTTTAATTCCAGCCAACTCCAGTACAGTTCTAATAGAGCCACCAGCAATAACTCCTGTTCCTGGAGCCGCTGGTCTAATCAATACGTTCGCTGCTCCATTTCTGCCTAAAGATAATGTTGGAATTGAATTATTGGGGGTTAATGGAACCCTGACAAGATTCTTTTTACCATCAGCAACTCCTTTTCTAACAGCACCAATAACATCTCCAGCTTTTCCTACTCCCACTCCGACTTGACCCTTCTCGTTGCCAACCACCACAATTGCTCTAAAGCTCATTTTCTTACCACCTTTTACAGTTTTTGAAACTCTTCTAATTTGTACTACTCGTTCTTGCCAGTCAGAATCTCTCTCTAAATTTTTAGAATCTCTCCTATTCCTTTTTCTGTTACCTCTTTTAGATTCTTCTTGGGAACCAGAAAATGCTTTTTCAGGTTTTGATTGATTTTCTTTTTTGATTGGTGTATCAGTCATAGTTAATAAATTACTTCAAAATTTTAGGCCAGCATTTCTAGCTGCTTCAGCTAGAGCTTTTATTCTTCCATGATAGATATTACCACCTCTATCAAAGACAACTTCTGCAATACCTTTTTTGATGGCTCGCTTGGCTAGTAGAGAACCCACTTCAGAAGAGGAGCTACAGTTAGCTGTAGATTTTAATGCTTTTCCTTTTAATTCTTTATCTATAGTGGAAGCCGAGCAGATCGTCTCTTGAGATTGATCATCTATAACTTGAGCATAAATATGATTATTAGAACGAAAAACAGCTAATCTAGGCCTTTCATTTGTGCCGATCAGAAATCTTCTTAATCTTTTATGTCTTTTTTGAGTTTGTTTTTTTCTTGAAAGTGTAGTCATAATTATTCAAAGGTTATTTTTTACCGGATTTACCAGCTTTTCTAATGATTCTTTCATCATGATATTTGATCCCTTTGCCTTTATATGGCTCTGGAGGACGAATTGACCTGATTTTAGCTGCTTCATTTCCAACAACTTCCTTGTCTATTCCAGATACAATAACGTTTGTATTGTTTTCCACCTTGTATGTTATACCATCCGGGGGGGTCATTTCTACTGGATGACTGTAACCTGCACTTACTACTAAGTTTTTGCCCTTGACTTGAGCTCTTGATCCAACTCCCACTATTTCTAACTTTTTTGTAAAGCCCTCACTAACCCCTTGTACCATATTAAAAATTAACGTTCTGCATAATCCATGTCTTTGTCTGGAGTATCTTTTATTTGTAGAGGGATTAACTATAATTTGATTTTCTTTCTGATCAAAGCTAATTCCATCAGGCATTATTCTCTGCAGTTCTCCTTTTGGACCTTTCACAGTTACGTTTGATCCATCAATTTCAACAGAGACTTTTTCAGGTATTGAGACTGGTGCTTTTCCGATTCTTGACATAATTAAACCTCCTTAATAAACATAACAAAGAACTTCCCCACCTATGCCTTGTTTTCTTGCATCGCGATCGCTCATAACACCTTTTGAAGTTGATATTATAGCGACACCAAGGCCTCCAAGGACTCTTGGTAATCCTTTAGTATTTTTATAAATTCTTAAACCGGGCTTACTAACTCTTTGCATAGACCTTATAGTGGGAAATCTATTTTTCCCACTATATTTAAGACCAATTATAATTTGTGATTTATATCCTTCACCCTCTTCATTTATCTCATTAATAAAACCTTCTTTTTGAAGTACCTTAGCAATACTTCTAGACATATTAGAAGCAGGGATAGCGGTTGTTGTATGCCTTTTTTGACTCGCATTTCTTATACGAGTAAGCATATCTGAAATTGGATCGTGATTTGACATGATTTTTAATTAATTACTAAAGGGCATACCCAACTCTTTAAGAAGAGCTTTGCCTTCTTCATCTGTTGAAGCACTTGTAACGATTGTGATATCCATTCCTCTAATAGAATCAATTTTATCAAAAGAAATTTCAGGAAAAATTAATTGTTCTTTAACACCAATTGTGTAATTACCTCTACCATCAAAACTTTTAGGATTTACACCTCTAAAATCTCTTATTCTTGGTAAAGCAAGATTAATAAATCTTTCTAGGAAAGAATACATTCTGTCACCTCTTAGAGTCACAGAGCAGCCTATTGGCATTCCCTGTCTAATTTTAAATCCAGCAATTGCTTTTTTAGCTCGAGTAACTAATGCCTTCTGTCCAGTAATAGTAGCCATTTCACTCAATGAAGCTTCTAGAGCTTTTGAGTTAGAGGCAGCTTCACCAAGTCCCCGATTGATATTTACCTTAACAACTTTGGGAACTTGATGTATGTTTTTCAGACCAAGATCTTTTAACAATTTTGGCCTTATTGCTTCTTTGTAACGATGTTTTAGAGTCATAATTTTTGGAGTTTAATTCTGGTCTTTGTCAGAATTGAAGATTAAAGAAAATTTGAGATCTCATCCTGATGAAAAAATTTAATCGATTAATTCACCAGTTTTTTTCAATCGCCTCTTCTTTACACCTTCTTTATCAATGAAATATTCAATTTTACTAGTAACATTTTTATCTTTAGAGAAAAACATCACGTTGGAGGCATGAATTGAAGCCTCTTCAGTTGTAATTCTCCCATTCTCCCCTTCTTGTGTAGGCTTTTCATGCTTTGTTCTTAGGTTGATGCCTTTAATAATTAATCTATTTTCGATTGGCATAGTTTTTAAAACTTCGCCTGTTTTGCCTTTATCTTTTCCATTGATAACTTTCACTAAATCACCAGTTTTAATTCTCATTTTTATCCTTTTGGAATTTTTATTTTTTTTGAATGCGTCTAACATTTAAATCACCTCCGGAGCTAATGAAACAATTTTTGTAAAGTTACGTTCTCTTAATTCTCTTGCTACTGGACCAAAGACTCTAGTACCTTTTGGGTTTTTATCATCATTTATTAAGACTGCAGCATTATCATCAAATCTAATTGAATTTCCAGTATTTCTTCTTAAAGTAGCCTTCGTTCTGACTATAACAGCTTTAACTACATCTGATTTTTTAACTCCCATATTCGGAAGAGCATCTTTTACAGAGGCTACTATTACATCTCCCACATGGGCATACCTTCTATTAGAGCCTAAAACTCTTATACATTGAAGTCTTTTTGCACCGCTATTATCAGCGACAGTTAGAAAAGTTTCTTGTTGAATCATTTTTTATCCTCCTTTTCTTTAATTGTTTTATTAAGAATCTCTTCAATAGCCCATCTCTTATGAGCACTTAATGGTCTAGTTTCCTTGATTCTCACCCTATCACCAGTCACACAAATATTATCTGGATCATGTGCTTTGTAGCGGGTAGTTCTACTTACAATTTTTTTATAAGTAGGATGTGGATATCTGTTAATAACGGCGACAACAACGGTTTTGTCCATCTTATCGCTTACTACAGTTCCAACTCTTTCTTTAAGTGCCATGGTGTTAATTAATCAGTTGATGTTTTAGTGAGATTTTGATTCTTTTGTAGAGTTAAAAGTTGAGCAATTTGTTTCTTAATGACTTTAAATTTATGCGTTTCATTAAGTTGTCTTGTGGCCTGCTTGAATCTTAAATCAAATAATTCTTTCCTAAGATTGTCAATTTGACTCTGAATGTCTGAACTATTTAAATTCTTGAATTCTTTTAGTTTTTCTTGGCTTTTCATGATTTAACCTCCTTGTCAATGACTTTTGAAGTTTCAGATTTCACTTCGTCTGAATTATTAAGAGGTTCATTTGTAGAAATAAATTTAGTTTTAACAGGTAGCTTATATTGAGCAAGTCTCATTGCTTCTTTAGCAATTTCTTCTGTAATTTCTTCGCCACCCATTTCAAACAATATTCTTCCAGGTTTAACAACAGCAACCCAAAATTCTGGATTACCTTTACCAGAACCCATCCTTGTCTCAGCTGGCCTCATAGTTACTGGTTTATCAGGGAAAATACGTATCCATATTTTTCCACCTCTTTTCACATATCTTGTCATTGCTCGCCTACTAGCTTCTATTTGACGCGATGTAACCCATCCACAGTCTTGAGCCTGTAATGCAAACTGACCAAATGAAATAGTATTGCCTCGAGTAGCAATTCCTTTCATTCTGCCTCTATGCTGTTTGCGGAATTTTGTTCGTTTGGGACTAAGCATTTTTTAACCTCCTATGAATTCTCATTAGAGCGATCCTCAAACTGTTGCGGGGATCTCCCACCTTTTCTTTTTGGATTTGATCCAACAGGCATAGTTTGTTCTTCCTTGGAAAGAACTTCACCTTTGAATACCCAAACTTTTATACCCAGAACACCATAAGTTGTGTTGGCTTCTCTTGTGGCATAATCGATCTCTGCTCTTAAGGTATGAAGAGGGACTCTACCCTCTCTTGTCCATTCTGTTCTAGCAATCTCTGCGCCATTGAGTCTACCACCAACTTGTATTTTTAGGCCTAAAACACCAGCTCTTTGCGCTCTCTGAAGTGCCATTCTTATAGTTCTCCTAAAAGCAACTCGTTTCTCAAGTTGTTGAGCAATGTATTCAGCTAATAAGAAAGCATCTGCATCAACTCTCTCTACTTCAACTACATTAATTCGCACTTGTCTAGAACGATCACCTATAGTTTTCTGAATACCAGAACGGAGTTCTTCGATTCCACTTCCTTGCCTACCAACAATAACTCCAGGTCTAGCTGTTTTTAACTCTAATTCAAGTTGATCAGCTTTTCTAGCTATCAAAATATCACTAATACCTGCTGAACCATATTTTTTTTGAATAAAAGTACGAATTTTATGATCCTCTTGAAGAAGAATAGGATAAGTTTTAGACGAAGCAAACCATTTAGAACGATGTTCTTGAGTAATACCTAATCTTAATCCCGAAGGATTTATTTTATGTCCCATTAGCTTTGTTCCTCCGAATTAGATTGTATTGTTTGAGATTGTACAGAAATGCTGATATGGCAAGTTTGTTTTTTAATGGCAAATGCCCTTCCTTGAGCCCTTGGTCTATATCTTTTCATTACTGGGCCCATATTTGCTGATGCTGAAGAAATTATTAGAGAAGATGGATCCATACCTAAATTATTCTCAGCATTTGCTACCGCAGATCTTAAAACTTTAGTAATAGGTTCAGTTGATCTGTAAGGCATAAATTCAAGCATAATTAAAGCATCTCGATAAGATTTACCTCTAATTTGGTCTAAAACCCTTCTAACTTTTGAAGCTGATCCACGGATATAATTTCCATGCGCCATTGCTTTTTTAATTGTGTCTTGTGATTTTGTCATTATCTTGCTCCTTTTTTATCTCTAATGTGACCTCTATAAGTCCTTGTTGGAGCAAATTCTCCTAATTTATGGCCAACCATTTGCTCCGTTATAAAAACTGGTATATGTGCTTTACCGTTATGCACTGCAATTGTATGGCCGATCATCACAGGAAGTATCGTTGAAGACCTTGACCAGGTTTTGATAACAGATTTATCGTTATCATTATTTTGTTTTTCAACCTTTTTAAGCAAGCTATCTGCGATGAAAGGTCCTTTTTTTAGTGAGCGTCCCATAATTTAAAAAATAGAATTATAAAAATAAGTAATCATGAATCTCGACCTCCACGACTCCTCTTAGAAACACGACGTCTTTTTCTAAGAACCAATTTATTACTTGGCTTATTCTTTTTACGTGTTTTTAAACCTAATGCAGGCTTTCCCCAAGGAGTAACGGGACCAGCTCTTCCAATTGGAGCTTTTCCCTCTCCACCTCCATGAGGGTGATCACACGGATTCATAACACTTCCTCTAACTTGTGGTCTTCTGCCAAGCCACCTCTTTCTTCCAGCCTTTCCCAAACTTGTATTCCGAATTTCTGAATTTCCTACTTCTCCGAGAGTTGCATAACATTCTTTTCTTACAAGTCTTACTTCCGTAGAGGGAAGCTTTAATGCAACATAATCTCCTTCCTTAGCCATTACTTGGGCACTAGCACCTGCAGATCTAACCATTTGCGCTCCTCTGCCAGCATAAAGTTCTACACAATGAACACTTGAACCTAAGGGCATTAATGCAAGTGGCATCGCATTACCATTCTCAATGGGAACTGATTCACCAGCAATTACTTTTTGACCAACATTAACTCCTGCAGGAGCAATAATATATCTCTTTTCTCCATCTTCATAGAATAATAAAGCAAGTCTTGCATTCCTATGAGGATCATAATGAATTGCTGCAACCTTAGCTGCGATATGTATTTTATCTCTTCTAAAATCCACTATTCTATAAAGCCTTTTATGACCACCACCCCTGTGTCTACAAGTAATTACACCTCTATTATTTCTTCCTTTCAATCTATGCTTTGAAACTAACAATGACTTCTCAGGCTTATTACCTGTGATTTCACTAAAGTCCGTCACGACTCTTTGTCGTGTTCCAGGGGTATAAGGTCTGAATTTACGAATTGCCATTTTAAAACTCCTTATGACTCAGGGAATAACTGAATTTTGTCACCTTCAGCCAGGCGCACAATTGCCTTTTTGATTTGAGATCGCTTTCCAGCAAATTTGCCAACCCTTCTTGTCCTTCTTGGTGGATTCATTGTATTTACCCCAATTACTTTAACATTAAACATTGACTCTACAGCAGCCTTAATATCAGGTTTAGCAGCTCTATGATCGACCTCAAATGTGTATTGATTAAGGTCAAGTGCATTTGTTGCTTTTTCAGTTATTAAAGGCTTACGAATAACATCCGCTAAACGAGAATTAAAGTTTTTTGTCATGATCCGTAAACCTCCTGAATTTTTTCAATTGCTGATTTTCCAATAACAATTTGGTTGGCATTTAAAATATCAAAAACGTTGAGTTGATCAGCGAGTATAAGTTTTACATTTGGAATATTTTTTATAGACTTTTTGATAGTTAATGATGGTGCTTCTAGTATTACGAGAATTTTTTGACTTTTATCAATGCCTAAACGTAATAGCCCTTCAATGATTTCTTTTGTCTTAGGTTCTTTAATACTAGAGCCAAAATCATCTACAGTCTTAATTTCAGAAATTCTAGACATCAAAGCCGTTCTAAGTGCAAGTCTTCTCTCTTTCCTATTCATTTCTAAGTTATATGAACGTGGCTTTGGCCCAAAAATAATTCCTCCACCAGGTCTTAAAGGGGTTCTGATAGATCCTTGCCTTGCTCTGCCTGTACCTTTCTGTTTATAAGGCTTTCTTCCTCCACCTCTTACCTCAGATCTAGTAAGTGTTGAAGCTGTGCCTTGCCTTTTATTGGCTAGTTGTCTCAAAACAGCTCTATGAATAAGATCTCCCGCTGATGTATCTTTAGCAACTTTCAAATCCAAAATAACTTTGCCACCTTTTTTACCATCCCATTTTAGGGTTTCTAGAGTAGCCATTATTTTTCACCTCCTTTATTTCCAACTTTATTGTTTGGCTTAATATTTAATAAAGATCCAGGTTTCCCTGGCACTGATCCCTTGACGATAATTAAATTTTTTTCATCATCAACCTTTACCACAAGTAATCCTTTAGTTGTTATGTTTTTACCTCCATATCTTCCTGCCATTCTTTTTCCAGGATAAATTCTTCCAGGTGTAGTTCCTGCACCGGTAGAACCAGGTTGTCTATGATTTTTGGATCCATGACTCATTGGTCCTCTACTAAAACCATGTCTTTTTTGATAACCTGAAAATCCTCTTCCCATTGATTTTCCACTAATATCAACTTTTTGACCAACTTCAAAATTTTTTACAGTTATTTGGGTGCCTAATTCATAAGAAGAAGTCTCTTTGACCCTGTATTCCTTAAGATATTTTAATAATTCAGTTCCAGACTTTGATAAATGACCTTTCTGAGGTTTATTTAAAAGTTTATCTTTTGTAGAGCAATAACCAATTTGCACAGCAGTATATCCATCCATCGCAGATGTTTTCAACTGAGTTATCCTACAAGGGCCTGCCTGAATAAGAGTTACAGGTACTGCATTACCTTGCTCATCAAATAATTGGGACATTCCCAATTTTTTTCCTAAAATTCCAACTGACATGAGATTTTGGTAGAACTAGCAATAAAATTTAATTTTTAATTTATTTTCTAATACCTTTATTTAGTGAAAGGAACTAGCTCAAAGTAAAAACTAATAGTAATGGTTGAGACTTTTCTGTTATTTAGATAGTTTCTCATTAGGTAATAACCTAACCAAATTTTTAACGCAATCGTTAAAAGCGTGGATTTGTAAGCGGCTCGGCTAGCGTTCGAGCATAAAAATCCACCGATTAATAATTGTACAGCATCAAGTTCCATAAAATGAAATATCATATAAATTAAAGTGGAAATTATTTTTCATGCCTTTACTTCTCTCCGGACAAAAATTCTACGATGATCTTTTTAAACACGGATCATTAGCTATATTCGCACCACTTGAAGGAGGATATGAAACCCGTCTGCTCAGAAGAATGCGGGCTCGTGGTTTTAAAACATACATTACTTCTGCAAGGGGCTTAGGTGATCCTGAAGTTTTTCTATTTAATCTACATGGCGTAAGAGCACCTCATCTTGGTCATCAAAATATTGGAAGGAATGGAGCTCTTGGTGAAGTTCAGCAAGTAATACCGCAAGCAGCAGAACTTTTTAATGAGAATGATAAGAAAAAACTTCTTTGGCTTCTTGAGGGTCAAGTATTATCTCAATCTGAGTTAGAGCGTCTAATACAAATTTCCCAGGAAAATGAAGAATTAAAAATTGTTATTGAAATGGGCGGATCCAGAAAACTTAATTGGGAATCGCTACAAAACTATATTAAAAACAACTTATAAATTTGAACTCTTTCACAGCCAATCAAGTTCAATCTGATAGATGGGTCAAACTAATCTGCGGAGCAAGCAATGAAGATATTGTATCTATAGAGGATCTCTGTGCAATCTATTCAGCTGCAGGGGTTGATTATATAGATGTAGCGGCAGATCCCTCAGTAGTTGAAGCCGCACGAAGTGGCATCAATTGGTCAAAAAGAGTTTTTGGGAAGCGTCCTGGTTTAATGATAAGTATTAGTGATGGAAAAGATATTCATTTTCGTAAAGCGAAATTCGATCCTAAAATATGCCCCCCAGATTGTTCAAGACCATGTGAACAAATTTGTCCTACTTTTGCAATTAACGAAAATGGTGTGAATAAGAACAAATGTTATGGATGTGGGAGATGCATTAAGAGTTGTCCTTTGAATTTAATTTCTGAGTATGAATATCGATTATCACAAAATTCCTTAAAGGAAATTCTACAAACAATTAAACCAGACGCAGTTGAAATTCATACAGAAATTGATCGGAAAGAATCTTTTAAAAATGTTTTAAGCATAATTAATGATTCAAAAGTAAAATTGCAAAAAATTTCAGTAAGTTGTGGATTATCACAATCCAATACATCCCCAGAAGCTCTAGCTAATGCTTTTTGGGAAAGATATGAAATATTAAAAGAGCATAATGTCCAACTAATTTGGCAACTTGATGGCAGACCAATGACAGGAGACATTGCCCCAACAGCGGCAAGGGCTGCAGTAAAATTATGGGAAAAAATTAATTCCTTACTTCCTCCTGGCCTTATTCAATTAGCAGGAGGTACAAACGGAAGTACTTACAAATTTCTTAAGAATGATCAAATACCTGATGGTATTGCTTTTGGTAGTGTAGCCAGAAAACTTGTTCAGCCTCTTATCGAAGATGCCTTTAAATCTAATAAAAAAATCTATGAAACCCCTGAAAAAATGGCCTTAGCAGTTGAAAAAGCAAAGATTTTGCTAGAGCCTTGGAAAGCTAATCAAATAATTTAATAGTTTTAAGATCAAAAAAGATCTATATTATGTATTAAAATAATAAAGACAATGGGCCGTCGCCAAGTGGTAAGGCAGCGGGTTTTGGTCTCGCCATTCCTAGGTTCGAATCCTAGCGGCCCAGTTAACTAAATTTAATAAAAGAGTGCACAATCAAAAGTTGATCTTATTTGATTTTGATGGTGTAATCATTGATGGTATTAAAGAATACTGGTACAGTTCATTGATTGTTTGTAAACAATATTTAAATTCAGATTTAATCCCAACAAATTTAAATATAAATATGAGAGTTTCTAATACTTTTAAAGAATTAAGGCCATGGGTAAAATACGGTTGGGAAATGGTCCTTTTAACGCATGAAATAATTAAAAATAAAGAACCTCTTAATGATCTATCAAAAAATGATTTTTTAAAGAATTATCAAAAAAATTGCCAAGATGTGTTAATAAAAAATTCATGGGATTCAAAAAACTTACAAAAAAATCTCGATAAAGTGAGGCAATTACAAATCTCTGCAGATTTAGATAAATGGATAAATCTTCATCAGCCATTCTTGCAAGTAATTTCATTTATAAAAAAATCACAAAAAAATGGATTTAAAATTGGAATAATTTCTACAAAAAATAAAGTATTCACTTCGAAAATATTAAGCAAATTCAATATTTATCCTGAGCTAGTATTTGGGTATCAAGACGGAACAAAAGTCAAAATAGTATCAAAACTTATTAATGAATATGAAATCATGGGTTTTATAGAAGATCGAAGAAATACTTTGATGAATATATTAGAGAATAAGAAAACAAATCAAACTAAATGCTTCTTAGCGGAGTGGGGTTATCTAAAGAAATCAGACATAGTTAATCTACCAAAAGAAATTATCCTTATAAAATTAAAAGATTTGAAAAATTTACTTGCTTATTCAGATTGATCGGCTAGAGTACGTCTGTACTATTAAGTTCATTTCTTAAATTTAGCTAATCAAAATCAAAATTTAGGAAATAATTAAAATAATCATTAAGCAATCAAAAAAGATGAGTATTGAAGGTAAGAAAAACGAAGGATTCAGTGATGGTCTTTCTAAAGAGAAGGACAAAGCCCTAAGCCTAGTTTTAGGACAGATCGAAAGAAACTTCGGGAAAGGATCTATCATGCGCTTAGGAGATGCATCCAGTATGAGAGTCGAAACTATCTCAACTGGCGCATTAACATTAGATCTAGCTTTAGGAGGAGGATATCCAAAAGGACGAGTAGTAGAAGTTTATGGGCCTGAAAGTTCTGGTAAGACCACATTAACTCTTCATGCGATAGCAGAAGTTCAAAAGAATGGAGGTATAGCAGCATTTGTTGACGCTGAACATGCCTTGGACCCAGTATATGCTGCATCTCTTGGCGTCGATGTGGAGAATTTATTAGTCTCTCAACCAGACACAGGAGAAATGGCTCTAGAAATTGTTGATCAACTAATTAGATCAACCGCTGTTGACCTTGTTGTTGTTGATTCAGTGGCAGC
>Ga0160422_10001855_pt1 | contig 13182 bp, 13 predicted proteins | sample Fk160mmetaG_FD_108192 | JGI IMG/M metagenome (GOLD analysis project Ga0160422, IMG submission 108192) | Marine microbial communities from the Central Pacific Ocean - Fk160115 60m metaG | ecosystem: Environmental > Aquatic > Marine > Oceanic > Photic zone | place: The Central Pacific Ocean...
ATTCAGGGCGCAACACCACCACTGCTATGTCTAAATATGCAATTAATGGATTCGGCCGGATTGGCCGGATGGTCCTTCGTCGCTTGGCGGAGAAAGGAGAACTGGATAAGGTCGTGGCGGTCAATGACCTCACTGATAATAAGACTCTTGCCCACCTGTTCAAATATGACTCAAGTCAGGGCATTTTTGATGCTGAAGTGAGTTATGATGAGGAATCTTTCACGATCAATGGGCATCGCATTAAGGCGTCCGCAGAGCGTGATCCTGCTGCCTTACCATGGGGAGAGCACGATGTTGACGTGGTTCTTGAGTCAACCGGGTTCTTTGTAGATCGCGGCGGAGCAGGCAAACATCTTGAGGCCGGTGCCAAAAAGGTCCTGATCTCGGCTCCGGCCAAGGACCCAGATCTCACCATGTGTCTGGGTATTAATGATGATCTTTACAATGCTGAAGAGCATCACATTGTTTCAAACGCCTCCTGCACTACGAACTGCTTGGCTCCCATGGTTAAGGTCCTCCATGATAAATGGGGAATCGAGCGCGGTTTCATGAGTACTATTCACAGTTACACGGGAGATCAGAACCTCCTGGATGCTCCCCATGGGGATCTTCGGCGGGCTCGTTCTGCAGCGGTAAGTATTGTGCCTTCCTCAACGGGAGCAGCCAGAGCCATCGGGCTGGTCATTCCTGAGCTGCAAGGAAAGCTCAACGGGGGAGCATTTCGTGTTCCTACTCCGACTGGCTCGCTCACCGATTTCGTGGCAGAGTTAAAGGACGGAGTTTCAGTGACTGCAGAAGAAGTGAATGCCGCTTTCCAGGCTGCCGCTACTGAGGGGCCAATGGCCGGTGTCCTGGAATACAGCGAAGAGCCCTTGGTTCTGGCGGATGTGGTCGGAAATCCCCACAGCTCTATCTTTGACTCAGGACTTACCACAGTTCTTGAAGGGAACATGGTCAAAGTGTGCTCCTGGTATGATAACGAGTGGGGATACTCTTGCAGGGCAGCGGATGCAATGGCTCTTCTGGGAGGGTAAAGGGCTCATATTTTAAAGCCCCCCAGTTGCTACTTCTATCAGAGCATGGCCAAGATCAGTATCCGAGACCTCGTAGTCGAGGGCCGGGAGATCCTTATGCGGGTCGACTTCAACGTCCCCTTGGAAGACGGTGTCATAACGGATGATACCCGGATACAGGGCGCTCTTCCGTCGATAAGGCACCTTGTTGACGGAGGAGCCAGGTTAGTCCTGTGCTCGCACCTCGGAAGGCCCAAGGGAGAGTCGGATGCCCGCTACTCACTCAGACCGGTGGCCTCAAGGCTTGGCCAATTGCTCGAAAGAGAGGTTCTGTTCTCTGAGGACTGCGTTGGTGAAGAGGCGCTGGAGCAGCGAAAAGGGCTGGCCGCAGGGGACCTTCTGCTTCTGGAGAACACTCGTTTTCATGCGGGAGAAAAGGCGAATGATGCTGGCTTCTCCAAAGACCTTGCTGGTAGTGCGTCCTTCTTTGTCAATGATGCCTTCGGCACCGCTCACCGGGCTCATGCATCGACTGAAGGAGTAACTCATCATGTTGAGAAAAGTGCGATGGGGTTTCTCATCGAGCGAGAGCTCGAATTTCTGTGCGATAAGCTGGCGGCACCCGCACGTCCCTTTGTTGTTATTCTCGGTGGAGCTAAGGTGAGTGATAAAATCGAAGTAATCACATCCCTTCTGGAAAAAGCGGATTCCCTGATCATCGGTGGAGCTATGGCCTTCACTTTCCTGCATGCGCAGGGTCATAAAATGGGGAAAAGTCTTTTGGAAATCGACAAGGCTGACTTGGCCCTGGAGATCCTCGACAAGGCGAAAGCGAAAGGCGTGAGAATTCTCCTCCCGTCCGATACCCGGATCACGAAAGATTTTAAGGAAGGCGCAGAGACGAAGGTTACTCCAAAGTATGCAGAGGGAGGTGAAATTGATGAGGATTGGGAAGGAATCGATATCGGAGACGATACGATAGCGAGATTTTGTGAGGAAATCGCGACAGCGGGAACTATCGTGTGGAATGGTCCGATGGGCGTGTTTGAAATATCTTCCTTTGAGGAAGGAACCAAGAAAGTAGCTGAGGCTGTGGCGAAGTCAGAGGCTCTAACGATTGTCGGTGGAGGTGACTCGGTTACAGCGGTCAAGAAATATGATCTCGGAGAGAGCATGTCCTTTATTTCAACTGGCGGAGGAGCTTCTCTCGAATTGCTCGAAGGGAAAGATCTCCCCGGAGTGGTAGCGCTGAGCGATCTCTAAAAAATTACTATTATGGCACGGAAACTGATTATTGCGGCAAATTGGAAAATGAACAAAGGGCCTGCCGAAACGGCAGATTTCATCGCAGCGTTTCTACCCGGTGTTCAGGGGCTGACTGAAGAATGCGACATTGTAATCGCTCCCCCTTTTGTATCGATTCCCGCTGCTTCTGCCTTGTTGGCCGACTCCCCGGTTGCCTTATCTGCACAGAATGCCTCTGAACAGGAAGCCGGTGCTTTTACTGGAGAGGTGTCTACCTCAATGCTTAAAGAAACGGGGGTTCACCATGTAATTCTGGGTCATAGTGAGCGCCGTTCAATTTATGGTGAAGGGGATGAGCTAATAAATGCCAAGATTAAGAAGTGTCTCGCCGTGGGGCTTCACCCTATTTTCTGCATTGGAGAAACTCTGGAGGAACGGGAGAGTGGCAAACTCCAAGAGGTTCTCCGTCGTCAGGTTAGTGGGGGGCTTGCGGGCCTTCGCAATGAGGATATGGCGACGGTGGTGCTTGCCTATGAGCCTGTATGGGCGATTGGCACAGGGGTCACCGCAACCCCGGAGCAGGCTCAGGAAGCTCATGCCTTTGTGAGAACGCTCGTTAAAGAGCAGTTCGGGACGGAGGTAGCTGAGGCAACCCGTATTCAATATGGTGGCAGTGTGAAACCTTCAAATTCTGCAGATCTCATGGCCAGAGAGGATATCGATGGTGCTCTGGTTGGAGGGGCCAGCCTAGAGGCCGAAAGCTTCCGCGATCTTATCGCTAATGCGGTGGCCTAGGTGTCGTCGCCGTTGTAATCCGCTCGATGAATGCGGCCGTATTCAGCAATCCTGGTGGAGGCTTGTTGGTCGGCACTGGGCCCTTTGAGAGGCTGCCTGGTCCTCCTCCGAAAGGAGTAGCCTTTTATAGAAATGATTTTTCTCTCTCGTGCTCCTGTCCCTGGTACATACCAGCCAGGGTTGAAATTCTGGATGAGGGCGAGAATCCAGAGTTTTTGAAGGGAGATAATCCTGAAATCGTATGGGAAGAGCCAGAGGTAGAACCTTTTGCCGAGGTTTTCGCGGAAGTGTCGCAGGCAATTCGGAGTGGAACGATTGAAAAGTCAGTGCCAGTGGCTACTGCGACCGGGCGGATTAGAAAGGGGAGTTGCAAGGGTCTGGGATCAGCATTAGCTCAAAGTAATGGTCCCCTTCGTCCTTATGGATGGATCGATGGTGATGAGGGGGTAGTGGGACTTAGTCCCGAGCTCCTCTTTGAACTGGAGGGAGGGGTTCTTCATACCATGGCCCTTGCCGGGACAGCTCGTGTTGAGGAAAGAGAGGCTTTCGGCGCGGACGAAAAAGAAATCAGGGAACATGAATTCGTGGCCCAGACTCTCCTCGCCAAACTTTCCGACCTCGGGAAGACTAATCGATATTCCAGAGAGATTATGGAATTGGGACCGCTGGTGCACTATCACAGTGCCATCGATGTTGAGCTCAGAAAAAAAGAGTCAATTGACAGGCTGGTAAGCTTGCTTCACCCAACGCCCGCCCTCGGGCCGCTGCCCCGGACTGCCGAGACCCTTGGGGACCTCGTTTCATGGCGCCACCGCCTTGGGTGCCCGGCATGGTTCGGAGCGCCATTCGGGCTGTTCAGGGATGGCTTTTGTGAGATCCTGGTAGGAATCCGGATGATTCGCTGGAGAGGGTCGCAGGTGGAAGTGCCTTCGGGATGCGGCGTTATTGAGGAGAGTCGTCTCGTTAATGAGTGGCGCGAGCTTCGTCTGAAGCGGGAGTCCGTTCGTAGTGTTTTTAGTGTTTAATTGCAGTGAGAGGGGAAGTGGAATGGTTGGAGGAACAATGGGCGTGAGGGACAGGGTTGAAAATTTCAAGGGAATCAATCTGAGGCTTGCAGGGGATTCGGCTGGGCATCTAGGGTTGCGGCGATGAGCGAAGTTACGGCTCACACGCTGGAAGCGTGTCTAAGGCGAGGAGTTAAGGAGTTTGTTGTATGTGCAGGTGCGCGTAACCTGTCTTTGGTTCTGGCGGTCATTCGTTGTGAGGGAATTAAAGTTTGGAGTCATTTTGAGGAGCGAAGTGCCGCCTTTTTCGCCCTAGGTCGTATTCGTGATTCGGGGGCTCCTGTTGCGGTTATCACCACGAGTGGTACTGCTGTGGCCGAGCTCATGCCCGCTGTAATCGAGGCGCACTATCAGCAGCGCCCGCTTATCGTCATTACCGGTGATCGCCCCCCACGATACCGTTCTACTGGAGCCCCCCAGACGATCGAGCAAGTAGGGCTGTTTGGTAGTTACGTGGAGGGGTGTAGTGACGTGAACGGTGAAATCTCAACTCCTCTCGAGGATTGGAGCGGTGTGTTTCCCTGGCACATTAATGTCTGCCTCGAGGAGCATGCGGAGGTGCCGGTTATCTCGATTCCTTCAGAGCGAGTGGCCGGAGCTAATAGTGCCCGACCTCCTGTTACGGCACTTGTTAGTTTCCTCGAGCACACTTTTCGAGGTCTGGTCGTCCTGTTGGGAGGATTAGAAGAGGATGAACGGGAGGAAGCGTATCACTTTCTCAAGACCCTCGGGGCTCCAGTAGTTGCTGATGCCACGAGTGGATTGAGAGAGCTCCTTGGATCGATCGCGCTTACAGACGGTGATGGTATTCTCCAAGATAGTCTTCCGGGAAAAGTTCTTCGTCTGGGAGATATTCCGGTGGGTCGTTTTTGGAGAGATCTGGATAACCATCCTGAGATTGAGGTTCTTTCAATAACGAGGACGGGCTTATCCGGTTTGGCGCGTGATTCTGGGGTGATTTCTGGAAGGGTGCACGATGTGCTCAGGGGAATGGGCAAGCCTCCGGCAGTGGGTGACGTCCTTGATCTGCTCAGCATATCGAACAAGCGGAAAGGGGTGCTGGACGAATTACTTGAACGTTATCCAGATAGTGAACCTGGCTTGATGCGGGTGCTTTCCTCTCACGTTGCTACTGGAAATAGTCTTTTTCTGGGGAATAGCCTCCCTATCCGCGAGTGGAACCTGTGTGCGCAGATGGCGGTTCCAGTAGAAGAGGTGCGAGCGAGCCGTGGCGCAAATGGGATTGACGGCCAGCTGTCTGCATGGCTGGGGAGCACGAACGGGCACGATAATGCTTGGGGTGTCTTTGGAGATCTTACGACTCTATATGATCTAACGGCACCGGCATTTCTGGCGCAGGATGATGCAAAAGAGAGAGTTCTGGTCATTATCAACAACGGAGGTGGGCGTATTTTTGATAGGCTCCCTGAATTCAAAGAGCTCAGCCGCGATGAACACAACTATGTTGTAAACACCCACAGTCAGAAATTCCAATCGTGGGCCTCGATGTGGGAGCTTGATTACCAGCTTGTGACAAGACGCGATCACTTTGACGTAAAGAGCCAAGACGGACCTATGGTGCTTGAGTTGCAGCCCAATGAGAAACAGACACTAGAGTTCTGGGAGGGCTGGGATTCATGAATTTATGGTGCCTCCATGGAGCAGTCGGGCTTGCTGCTGACTGGGACGACTTCAAAAAGAGAGTAGAGACGAAAGGTCATCAGGTTCATGCCATTGATTTGTGGAGTTATCTCGATGATGCGGACTGTAGCTTTGAGAAATTCGCGAGAGAGCTGTGCGCAGAAGCCCGCAAGGAGTCGATGCCACCGGTTTTAATTGGTTATTCGATGGGGGGGAGGCTCGCCCTTCATGCCTTAATCGAGGATCCACAGGCGTGGGGTGGTGCAATGTTGATTTCGGTTCATCCAGGACTCGAAAATGAGGAAGAAAGAATTCTGCGAATGGTAGCGGATGCTGAGTGGGCCGCTAAGATTCTGGCTGGCAAATGGGATAGCTTTCTGAGTGAGTGGGAGAACCAGCCTGTTCTGCAGGGAGCGTGCAAGGTCCCACTCACAGATCGTAGTAATCTCCGTGATCGCCAAGATGCGGTAGCCAGAGGATTCACCTCATGGTCACTGGGAAAGCAGCGGAACCTTAGGAATTCCCTGCAGACCATTGATAGACCGGTGGTCTGGATGGCGGGGAAAATGGACCGGAAATTTGCGGATCTGGCAGATTCAGTGTGGGTAGAGATGCCCGATAGTTACCTGCTAGGGCCGCTTGATGCGGGCCACAGAGTGCCTTGGCAAGCTCCTGAGGAATTTCTGCTTTGTGTAGAACACTTGCTCGACATGATTAATCGATAGTTGCAGTGGGCGAGGCCTGAGACATCATTCCAGAGTGAACTGGATTGTAGCAGCCGAATTTGAGGATATTCGTTATGAAAAGAGCGAAGATGGGCAGATCGCGAAGGTCACGATTAATCGTCCGGAGGTAAGGAATGCTTTCAGGCCGTTAACGGTGAAAGAGCTTCTTTCCGCCTTTGAGATGGCTCACGAGGATGAAGATGTTGGAGTGGTCATTCTTTGTGGTGAAGGAGAAAAGGCCTTTTGTTCAGGTGGAGATCAGAAAGTACGGGGAGACGGGGGATACGTGGGTGGGGATGGCGTTCCCAGGTTGAACGTTCTGGATCTACAAAAAAAGATCCGGAGCCTTCCGAAGCCCGTCGTCGCTATGGTTGCCGGTTACGCTATTGGAGGCGGGCATGTTCTTCATGTTGTCTGTGATCTCACGATAGCAGCCGAAAACGCCCGCTTTGGGCAGACCGGCCCGAAGGTCGGGAGTTTTGATGGCGGGCTCGGCTCAAGCTATCTGGCTCGTATCGTGGGACAGAAGAAGGCTCGCGAAATCTGGTTTTTATGCCGCCAGTATGATGCAAAGGAGGCGCTGGAAATGGGTCTTGTGAATACGGTTGTTCCCTATGAGCAACTGGAGCAAACAACGGTTGAGTGGTGTCGAGATATGCTGCGGCATTCTCCTCTTGCTCTCCGGTGCCTCAAAACAGCTCTCAATGCTGATTGTGATGGGCAAATGGGATTACTTGATCTCGCAGGTAACGCGACTTTGCTCTATTACCTGACCGAGGAAGCTCAGGAGGGGAAAAAGGCTTTTCTCGAAAAGCGGGAGCCAGATTTCAGGAAGTTCCCCCGATTTCCCTGAAGAGCTGATATGCTGAAGAGCTACTTCATAGCCGCACGACCTAAGACCCTTCCCGCCGCACTTGTCCCGGTATGGGTAGGGTGCCTGCTAGCTTGGCGATCCACTGGGGCCTTGGACTGGTATTTGGCCCTCTGGACGTTTCTGAGCGCTGCAGCCATCCAGATTGCGACCAACTTTTTCAATGATGCAATCGATCATGAAAGGGGAGCAGATACGGAATCCCGTCTTGGTCCGCGTCGAGTTACAGTCACTGGCTTGCTTTCGCCGCAGGCGGTCTATGGCGGGGCCTGGGCATGTCTCATCGTCGCGTGTCTGTGCTCTCTTCCGTTGCTGCAATCCCGCGGTTGGATCATAGCGGTCATTGGGCTTCCGTCACTGTATCTTTCGTACGGTTATACGGGTGGCTTTTTCCCTCTTGCGTATCTGGGGTTGGGCGAAATCTTCGTCATTCTTTTTTTTGGGCTCGTTGCGGTTGGAGGCAGTTATTATGTCCAAGCAGGGACATGGGACTGGCCTGCGGGAGTCCTCGGTTTGCAGGTGGGGCTTCTCAGTGCGATTCTGATTGCGATCAATAACCTCAGAGATGTGGAAGAAGATAGGAGAAGTAATAAAAAAACGTTGGCGGTGCGTTTTGGGTCTGTGGTGATTCACCGAATAGTCACAGGCTTTGTCGTTGCGGCCATGATACTCTCTTTTTTTGGAGGCTTATACGGTGCCCCATGGTTTCCGGTTCTGAGCATTCCCTGGTTCCTCATCGGGCTATTCTGTGTAAGGGGTGTGAGGTCGTCTCCACCGAGCCAGCTCTATAACCGGTTTCTTGCTATCTCTGCCATCCAGTTAATTCTATTCGCGATCCTATTTACGGTTGCGATATCGGTTTAGCAGGCTGGGAACCGTCGGAAAACCTAATAGCGTAGGTAATGGAGCCCATCTACTATTGGAAATACAGCCTTAAAGCCAACATGAGGCTCAATGCTGTTTCTTCGAGGAGAGAATTCGAGGGGGCTCTGCTTCGGATCGGAGAAGGATTCGGATGTCTTCATCCGTGGCCCGAGTTGGGAGACCCTGAGCTTGAAGAGTTACTCAGGGAATTCCGTGTCAAGGAGCTGATCAGCGATATAGCCAGAGGAGCATTCAGAATGGCGAGAATCGATGGCGCAGCTCGGGAGGCCGGGGAGTCATTAATAGATTCCGTGAGAAGCTACATCCCCGAAAGTCACGCGACGTTGCCGGAGTGCTCCATAAGCGCGGTGGAGGAGTCAGTTCACCTAGGCTACAATACGATAAAGCTGAAAGGAGACAGGGCATTTGCAGGGCGCCTGAAGGCTTTAGAGGGAATCGCAAGGCGTTGGCCTCAATTATCCTGGCGTATCGACTTTAACGAGGTTCTGACCAGCAACGAGATTATCGAGTTGAGCCAAAGGTTTTCTTGCCATCTCAGAGACAGAATCGACTTCCTGGAAGATCCTTGTCCGTGGAACAAAAAGGAATGGAGTTTCATTCGAAAAAAATCGGGACTTAATCTTGCGCGGGATCGCGGATCCCATCATCTGACTGAGGATGAAAGAATTCTGGTTCTTAAACCTGTTCGAGGAGACATCAAGGCTGAGAGTCTTGGAGGGAAGACGCTGGTCGTAACCAGTAATATGGACCATGCACTGGGGCAGTGCTTTGCGGCTCAGCAGGCAGGAGCACTGGGGATGCAAGGGGTGAGGTTATCAATCGGGGGATTGCAGACTCACGGCCTTTTTGAGGCCGACCAGTTCACAGAGCGCCTCGGAATCGTGGGTCCCACCTTTACGTCTCCGGGGGGATCAGGCCTTGGATTTGATGACCTTTTAGAAAAGCTGCCATGGAAACGACTGAGCTGAGAGGGAGCGCCTTTTGGGAGTCGGAGGGGTGCTGTGTGTTGCCGCCTCCCGGCTACGAAGAACAGACAGAGGCGATTCGTGATGCTCTGGACGATCAGGAAGGTGTCGTGTTTGCTACGTCGGGTTCCTGCGGTCCACCAAAGTGGGTCATGTTCAAGCGAAATTCGCTTCTCGCATCAGCAAGAGCAGTGAACCAGCACCTCAAGGTCTCGGCGTGCGATCGCTTCATAGTGGCTCTTCCACTGTATCATGTAGGAGGTTTCGGAGTAGTAGCACGCGCATACGATGCAAAGTGCCACGTCAGCGCTCTACAAGGACGTTGGAATGCAAAGGAATTCAAGGAGGCGGTCGAGTCGGATCACTCTACTCTGGCTTCACTAGTGCCTACGCAGGTTCACGACCTTGTGACACATGGTCTGAAAGCTCCTGAATCGTTGCGTGCTATAATCGTCGGTGGTGGGAAGCTGAATGAAAAAGAAGGGCAATGCGCCCGCGATCTGGGTTGGCCAGTACTTCAAAGTTATGGAATGACCGAGGCCGGTTCTCAGATAGCTACCGCTGATCTAGCTTCTTTGAATGAATCCTTCCAAGCAGCTCCTCTGCCGATCCTGCCAATCTGGGAATTCCGGACAAGCGAGGCGGGTTGTCTCGAGTTCAGGGGGTCAGCCCTGTGCGAATACTACATAGAAAAAAAGCGAGGAGAGATCTATTGCCGGAAAGCTGTAGGCGAGGAGGGGTGGTTCAGTAGTAGTGACCTCGTGCAGATCACGGGAAATCAGCTAACGGTGGAGGGCAGGGCTGACCGGAAAGTGAAGATCCTTGGAGAGCTTGTGGACGTCGAGGCTCTGGAGAGTGAAATACGAGAATATCTTGATTACGAGCGTGCGCATCTTCTGGTGGTTCCTGATTCAAGGCGGGGAACACGGGTGGTGCTGGTTGTCGAAGAGGATTTCGATAGAGCTGACGGTTTTCTCGAGGAGTGGAATGAGGGTAGGCCCGGATTTTTGAGGATCGACGATGTCGAGGTCGTGGTCCGATTGCCAAGAACTGGGATGGGAAAAGTTGATGTCGTAGCCCTCCGCAAGCTGCTCAGCTAGCCCGGGAATATCCGAGGTCACGAAAAATTTCAGGCTACTTCTTACGGGAGGAATCGTTGGATGGAGCAAATGCTGAAGAGAGATTCACGTATTATAAAGAATGCGGCCTTTGGATAAGGCCTCGCCCTCGTTGACAGAAGGACATTGGGGCATAGACTGGAGTCCGGTGAAGCTAAGGCATCAACACCTGATCACGGTCCTGTGCCTTTTGCTGGGTACATTTCTGACGGGATGCTCAGGAATGAAGAGTCGTGAAAACGAAAGCCGGATCTCCCGCTCGTGGACTAGAGCAATCAAGCAGGAGTTGCAGACTCTCGGATACCGGAATTGGATAGTCATCGGGGACGCAGCATTTCCCCTGCATAGCAGACCTGGAGTGCGGACAATATTCATCGACGATAAGATCCCGGAAGTCCTTCAGGAGGTTCTTGACGAGTTGGAGCGGGTCCAGAATGTAACGCCGCGAATCTATCTCTCGAGAGAGCTTGCCGAGATCCCTAACGATCGTGCTCCCGGTATCGGGAGTTACCGGCGGAAAATTGAAAGTGCTTTGCGAGGTTACCCTGCGAGAGAGATGGAGTTCCGATCGTTGTCTCTTCTTCTTGAAGACAGCGCCAATAAGTTCACGGTTCTAGTCTTCAAGACCTCAACAGCTTTACCCTATTCTGGGATCTTCATCGAACTCGATAGTGGTTACTGGGACCCGGAATCGGAACGTGATATGCGTGAGCGCCTTGAGAAAAAACTCCGGATAGAGTCAACATAGGGTTCTCTCGATGAAACATAACGAAGAACGACTGACCCGTGAACGGGAAGAGGCTTGGATTGGTGATGCGGTTCTCGCGCTCTTTGTCAGGGAGTGGATTCTCCGGGAGGAATGCGCTCTGGATGGGAAAAAATTCATCCGCTTCACCTCCAATGAGTTCCTGAGGGGGATCGGGAATCCAACGCAGGTAGAGGCTCGGATTGGACGTGTTTATCGAGATGAAGGACTGGTCCAAGCCTACAAGTATATTGAGGAAAATCTCCTGCCTGTTTTTCTGGGCCAGGAGCGCGCCAGGGTTCAGCGAATTCGTAACGGCGAGGTCAGGGGCTGAGCCTCCCAAGGTGCCAATCGGAGCCATTTGGGGTGAAGACCAACCGGTCGTGCAGTCTGCTGGGACGACCCTGCCAAAATTCGATGTAATCTGGTTTTACCTGGTAACCTCCCCAGAAGGGAGGAAGTGGAACGTCGCTACCCTCGGGCCATTTTTTCTGCAGCTGCTCTTCTAATTCCTCAATATGTGACCGGTCGGTAATAGCAGAGGTCTGATGTTGGGAAACCCAGGCGCCGATCCGAGAACTTCGCGGCCTTGACTGAAAGTAAGAATCCGACTCTTCCCGGGTTGTGCGAGAAACGGTGCCTCGGATAATGATCTGGCGCTCAAGCTCCCGCCAATGGATGACAAGAGAGGCTCTAGGATTGGCTTCGAGATCTTGCCCCTTTCTCGAATTATAGTTTGTGAAAAAACTGAAAGATCCGTCTTCAAGCCCTTTGAGCAGGACGGTGCGGGCAGAAGGTTCTCCTTCGCTACTGGCCGTTGCCAGAGTCATTGCGTTGGGTTCAGTTACTCCTGCCTCAATCGCTTCGCTTAGCCAGTTTTCAAACTGGAGAAATGGATCGGCAGAAATTTCGGCCTCGGTAAGACCTCCCTGCTCGTAATTTTCACGAAGGTCAGCGAGGCGATTGTTTTCCTTACTCATCTAACTCCAATATACGCAGATCGCGGTGAAAGTAGTGGGATTTTTATGAGTCGAATACGCGAAAGGCGGATTCTATTTGGCCCACTGGTAGACTCGGACGTAATCGACCTGCATCACCTGAGGAAACTGGCTCGCCGGGATTCGATCGGCTTTCTGGTCTTCCTTTTCGAAGAAACGTCCATCGACCGCAACATTTAAGATGAGATGGAAAGGCTGATCGTATGGGGCAGAGGGATTTTGGCGAGCGCTCGACGACCACCACTCACTGGCCTTTCGTGTTTTCCATCGAACTCCATCCACGAACCACGAGATCTCCTCGGCGTTCCATTCGAGGGCATAGACATGAAAGTCCTCAGCCGCATTTTTTCCTGGGAACTGATAGGTATGATCCAAGTGAACGTTGTTTGGCCATTTGCCCCCAAAGTGCAGGGCTCCAAGAGTTTCGGTTACTTTTTTCCCCCTCGACTCCACGATATCAATTTCTCCTCCAGCGGCCCAGCCTCCGTAGGGAGAGTTTGTGGGCATCATCCAGATGGCTGGCCAGATGCCTTGGCCGTCGGGCAGCTTTGCCCTGATCTCGAATCTACCGAAGGTCCAATCCCCACGGTTCATTGTGCGCAACCTTGCGGATGAGTAAGGTTGAGTCTTCCCGTCGCTGGTTGCATGGGGGTCTCGGTAGACTGCTATGTTGAGGGAGCCATCTTTCACGAAGCTATACTTGGGATCGGTCCGGTAGGCCTGCCTTTCGTTATTCCCCCCTCCATAGTTGTTCTCTTCCCTTTCCCATTTTGTGAAGTCAATACGATCGTTGTTAAACTCGTCGGACCAGACAAGCGCCCACTCCCTGCTCGGCATATGAAGACGGTATTCACCTGCGAACTGAAAGGTCGACCAAGGATTTCCAGTTCCGAGAATAGCGGGACCTATATTCTTCCAGAGGAGGCGTCCCTGAGAATCGGTTTTTTTTATCTGGAGCTGGTGGAGTAAGCCCTTTTTGGTAGGAAAACTCAGGGAGAGTGCAGGGCTGCTCTCAAGGTCTGGCTCAGCACGAAGAAGAGTTGGTAAAAGAGCGATAATAAGGAGAATCGTGCGCATACTGAGATCGTAGCATGCTTCAGGTTTCTCTGCAGATACA
>Ga0160422_10001856_pt1 | contig 13179 bp, 13 predicted proteins | sample Fk160mmetaG_FD_108192 | JGI IMG/M metagenome (GOLD analysis project Ga0160422, IMG submission 108192) | Marine microbial communities from the Central Pacific Ocean - Fk160115 60m metaG | ecosystem: Environmental > Aquatic > Marine > Oceanic > Photic zone | place: The Central Pacific Ocean...
GGCGATTTTGCTCGTTCAACTCCTGATAACGAGAAGCTAACCCTGCTTTATGCGGATCTCGAACTGAATCCGTTTTTGAGACAGCTCTTGAGTGCAAGACCCGATAATTTCCAGACTTCTATCAAACCGGGCTCAGTCGAGATTTCTTATGAGCTAGTGAATACCCTAGAACGGCTTGAATTCTGGGTTTCGCAGTGCAGAAAGTCAACGACCTTTGCGCTCGATACAGAGACCACGTCATTGGTTGCTCGGAACGCAGATCTGGTTGGTATCTCGCTCTCGCATGAGGCTGGAAAGGCTTGTTATATCCCCGTTTCGCATGTTGAGGGTGATCAACTAGATGTCAAAGTCGTCCTTGACTTGGTTGCCTCCCTGTTGGTAGATCCCAGTCTGACCATGGTTGGGCACAATTTAAAGTATGACTTGACGGTCCTTGAATCTGTAGGCTTAAAGCCGAGCTGTGCAGTCGCGGATACGATGCTGATGAGTTATGTCTTGGATGCGGCGTCTGGTAGGCACGACTTGGACTCCGTCGCGAGACGTATTTTGGCAATTGATACAATTCCTTACGAAGCCGTATGTGGAAAGGGAGCGAAACAAATTGGTTTTGCTGAAGTAACCCTCGAGCAAGCGTCTCAATATGCGTCTGAGGATGCTGATATTACGCTCCGACTCTATGAGGTTTTCGACGAGCGCTTGGAGAGAGAACAGTCTCTTAGATCGATTTATCAGGACTTAGAGCTGCCAGTCATGTTTGTTCTTCGGGATATGGAAAATCACGGTGCGTTGCTTGATATTGAGATTCTTCGAAGGCAGTCACAAACTCTAGGCGTCCGGCTTAAGGAGTTGGAATCAGAAGCACACAAATTCGTGGGCCGACCCTTCAACTTGGCCAGCACTAAGCAGTTGCAGGAAATCTTATTTGGTGAATTGAAGCTTCCGGTAATTAAGAAAACGCCTAAGGGGGCTCCCTCAACAAACGAGGAGGCGCTACAAGAGCTTGCATTGGATTATCCCTTACCGAAGTTACTGCTTGAGCACCGTGGTTTGTCGAAGCTAAAGGGCACGTATACAGATAAGCTTCCTCAAGACTGTGATGCAGCCGATGGGCGTGTACGCACTTCTTTCCATCAGGCGGTGACTTCAACGGGCCGATTATCATCATCTGACCCTAATTTACAAAACATTCCGATACGTACTGAGGACGGCCGGCGTGTTCGCAAAGCGTTTGTAGCTCCAGAGGGGTGGTCAGTTGTGGCTGCTGATTATTCACAGATTGAGCTTCGAATCATGGCCCATCTATCGGAAGATCCGGGTTTGGTTGATGCCTTCGCGAGGGGAGAGGATATTCATAGCGCAACAGCTTCTGAGGTATTTGCCGTGGAACCGATGTTTGTCACTAGCGAGCAGCGTCGTCGAGCCAAAGCGATTAATTTCGGTTTGATTTATGGCATGAGTGCGTTTGGTTTGGCGAAACAATTGGGGATCGAGCGTGCCGAGGCAGCTACATATATTGACCGGTATTTTGAGCGATATCCTGGTGTTCGACGATACATGGATGCAACTCGTACCATGGTTCATGAACGAGGATATGTCGAAACGGTTTTCGGGCGGCGGTTGAACCTTCCTGACATCAGAGCGAAGCAAATTCCCGTGAGGCAGGCGGCCGAGCGTGCGGCGATTAACGCTCCGATGCAAGGCACCGCCGCGGATATCATAAAGCGCGCAATGTTGCGAGTTCTAGGCGCACTTAAATCGATCGACATTAGCTGTCATTTACTGTTGCAGGTGCACGACGAGCTTGTGTTTGAGGTAGTTGATCAAGATCTTGCAGAAGCCCGTAAGTTGATACGTACTGAAATGGAATCAGCAGCAGAATTATCGGTGCCACTAGTTGTCCAAATAGGGAATGGTCGGAGTTGGTTCGAGGCGCATTAATTTTTCTGGTTTTTTGAACTTTTCTGGATCTAGTCGGTCCTAGTACTAAAGATAAAGATTTTCCCTCTTTCGTTGATCCGATGAGACCCTTGTCGGACCCTCAAACCCCGGTGTGAGCTATTGGGGTTTTATTTTATTGCCCCTCAAGTCGTTGCCTGACCCAGCTTGAGGCCTCAACAAGTCCGGTTCTATCTAGACTACTGAAGTTTAATACTAACGATTGAGGTCTTTTTTTCTGAACAGAGTGCCTTGATTTTGCTGCCTTACTGCGGCTGAGCTTGTCATTCTTCGTCAGTAAAAGTAGCGTATCTATTTCACGATGATCGGCGAGTGTTAGCATCTGTTGATCGAGGTCGGTCATTGGGTGCCTTACATCCATCAGGAGCACGAGACCGGTCAATGTTCGGCGTTCAGTGAGAAATGTTCCGAGGTGGTGTTGCCATTGTCGCTTCATTGCTTCGGGAACCTTGGCGTACCCATAACCGGGTAAATCCACGAGAAAGCCGCCGGTTTCAGGGACCTCAAAAAAATTGATTAGTTGTGTACGGCCGGGTGTTTTAGATACTCGAGCTAGGTTTTTCTGGCCCGTCAGAGTGTTCAAAGCACTGGACTTGCCCGCGTTCGAGCGACCGCAAAAGCCAACCTCGGGACCACATTCCGGGGGACAATAATCGAGCGAGGGGGCACTGACCAAAAACGCTGTCTGTGAGAGCTTTGGGTCCAGATGAATATCGCGCATGGTTATTGAATCCTTCACTGCACAAATGTTAGGTGCAATGTATACTACGCCATCAAAAAACGAACGTTCTTCCCAAAAAAGAGATGAAATGAATGAAGTCATTACTCACTGTTATTGCACTGACTGTAGCTTTGGTGCCAGTCGCGACGGCGGAATCGGCAACAAAAAACGCGTATGTTGGCAGCGCAGATCAGGGTAGGGTAAAAAGTGCAACCTGCTCTGGATGCCATGGATCAGACGGTAACAGTGGAGCCGCCGATTTTCCGAAATTAGCTGGGCAGCATGCGAGTTATCTCGCATCGACTTTGAGAGCGTATCGTGACGGGTCCCGTCAGAATGCGATCATGGCAGGGTTGGCTGCTGTTCTCTCGGAGGAAGATATCGCGGATCTTTCGATTTACTACTCAACACAAACTGTTTCAAGCGGTGCCGCTCAGGCTAACCTTTTAGACCGGGGCGAGCATCTCTATCGGTTTGGCGACACAGAGAAAGGTATCAGTGCCTGTGCTGCATGCCATGGTCCAACAGGAGTTGGTTTGGGCTTAGCGGTTTTCCCGTCTTTAAAAGGCCAGTGGGCAGGATATTCCGCGACCCAGCTCAGAGCTTTTCGTGATGGTTTGCGTGTGAATGTCATGATGAACGGCGTTGCGCAGAATATGTCTGACGCCGACATTAAGGCAGTTTCCAGTTATGTTGAGGGCCTAAGATAGTGCTAAAACGTGTCTTGTTGATATTGTTGTTTGGTTTTGGCTTCGTTCTAAATCAATCTGTCCTCGCAGAAGAGTTCCAAGAAGGCGTTCATTTTGAGACATTGGCAAAACCAGTTGTAACATCAGACCCAGCAAAAATTGAGGTGGTAGAACTGTTCTGGTATGGATGTCCACATTGCGATTCTCTTGATCCAGCATTGAAAGTCTGGATCGACCGGCTTCCCGCAGATGTGAATTTTATCCAGATTCCCGTAGTTTTTGGTCGTTCTTGGGAAATGCACGCCCGAATGTTTTGGGTAGCTAAAAATATCGGATTGTTGAAGACGATTCACGAGCCCCTCTTTAATGCTATTCATCGCGAGGGTCAACGCCTTCAGAGGTCAGATGATGTCGTGGCTTTTTTCGAGAGGTTTGGTGCGGATCCGGCTCTAATTAAACGAGAGCTAGACAGCTTTGCGACGGAGAGTGCTTTGAGGCTTGCGGATGCCCGCACCCGAGCCTATGGTATCCGAGGGGTTCCAGCCTTCGTGGTGAATGGCCGTTATGTAACCGGGATAGCGCAGGCGGGCGGTGAGGACCAACTGTTTGATTTGTTAGATGAGTTGATCGAAAAATCACGTCAGGTAAGTGGTGTTCGGTAATAAACCAACTAACTTCCGCGGGTCTCGCTCTTAGAAATCTATCAGGTCGGAAGCTGTAGCATTTTGATCTCGTAACTTTTTTGCATAAGCAGAGTCTATCAAATCAATTTCCACTGTAAGTTCCGGCGTGAGGCTTATCATTTTTGTACGTCGAATACGTGCTCGTAATTCTTGGGTTTCTCCATCATCTCGGTAGAGATGAAAGAATCGTAGGAATTTCTTATCCCGTTTCTTTATTTCAGAGAGTGCTGCATAGCAGGATGTGACTCGACCATATTTATCGCAAATCCGGTTCACCAGTTTTTTTTGCGTTTGTGAGTCGTTTGGTAAACCGTCTTGTTGATAAAAAATTCGAACAATTCTTCCCTTAGGGTCATGTGTTACGGTTAGATATTGTTTCGCCGGGCTCACGAGGTTCTGGAAATCATCCACAGAATCGTTTATCCGAAGTCCAGCCACGTCGAAAGCCATGATGGCTTGAGACAACGTAAGTGCGAGAATCGCAGGCAAAAAAACCGTTTTAGCTTGATTCATGACCATGTCATCCAGTTTAACTTATTCGCTACGGTTAGGTTTGTTTTTTAAAGTGGCTATATGCTCGGGCGAGCATTGTCAGTGCGTCGTCAATCTCGGATTCGGAAATGATAAGAGGTGGCGCAAAGCGATGCACGTCTGGCCCCGCAACTAGCGTCATGAGGCCTTCTTGCATGGCAAGCGTTGTGAGTTGACCAGCCCGACCGGAGTAGTCTTCCTTCAACACCGCGCCGATCAGTAGTCCTTTGCCCCGAATCGTTTTAAAGAGCTCATACTTTTTATTGAGCTCATTAAGTCCTTGCATCAACTGCTCACCCCGATTTGAAACATTATTCAGGAGCTCAGGTTGGTTAATCGTTTCAAGCGCTTTCCCTGCGACTGCAGTTCCTAAAGGGTTTCCTCCATAGGTGCTCCCATGAGTTCCGGGAACAAAGTGTTTTGAAATCCACTCTTTACACAACATCGCGCCGATTGGAAATCCACATCCAAGACTTTTAGCGGAAGTCAGGATGTCAGGCGTGATGCAGCTATGTTGATAGGCAAATAATTTTCCGGTCCGCCCCATTCCTGTTTGCACTTCGTCAACGATGAGCGCAGCACTAACTCGGTCGCAATGTTTGCGTATTTTTTCAAAAAGTTTTGGGCAGATAGGTCTTACACCTCCCTCGCCTTGAATGGGCTCGACTAAAATAGCGCAGGTTTTTTCTGAGACTGCTCTTTCTAGGATGTCTCCGCGATTGATCGGAATATGAGTGAATCCATCGGGCATTGGGCCGAAACCTTTTCTGTATTTCGGTTGTCCTCCAGCAGCTATTGTCGCAATAGTGCGTCCATGAAAAGATTCATCAAAACAAATTATTTCGTATTTTTCGTTTCCGAACAGCTCGTTGGTGGCCTTTCGTGCTGCTTTGATGGCGGCTTCATTTGCTTCTGCTCCAGAATTACAAAAAAATACACGTTCAGCAAAGGTCGCATCGACCAGCGCCTTGGCGAGATGAATTGCAGGTTCATTTGCCAGAACGTTAGACAGATGCCAGACCCGATTAGCTTGCTCTGTGAGCGTTTTAACAACAGCTGGGTGACAGTGCCCAAGAGCGCTGACCGCGATGCCTCCGGCCAGATCCAAATATGATTCTCCATTTTGGCCAAATAATCTACAGCCCTGCCCTTTCACAATAATAGTCGAAGGTACTCCATAATTCGGTGTCAGTACCTGTTGATAATCCGACAAATCAGCCATTTAACATCATCTCAATGTGGGCAGACACACTCCGCCCCAGCGCACCAAGATGATACCCACCTTCAAGCATAGATACGACACGTGATTGGCTATGTCGCCTCGCAATATCATTAATCATTGATGTTATCCAACGATAATCGTCCTCAATGAGGTTGAGTCCGCCTAGAGGATCTTTAGTGTGAGCATCGAACCCAGCTGAAATCAGTAAAAGTTCTGGACTAAATCCGTCTAGTGCTGAGAAGAAATCGCGTTCAACTTTCTGTCGGAATTCATGGCCTTTTGAGCCGGCATTGATTGGCGTAAGAACCAAGTGATCCCCCGGTGTATCGTAATGACGATTGGGATAAAATGGATGTTGAAATGAAGAACATACCATAACACGCTCATCATTTTTGAAGATATCAACCGTTCCATTTCCATTGTGAACATCGAAATCGACGATAGCCACCCGCTGTAGGCCATGGTGCTCGATGGCGTGTAGCGCGGCTATAGCTACGTTATTAAATAGACAGAATCCCATCGCTAATGATTTTTCAGCATGATGTCCGGGCGGCCTCGTTGCGCAGAACGCGCGTTGAATGCTACCAGCCATTAAATGATCAACAGCCAGACATCCCGCCCCGGTGGCTAGAAGCGCGGCACGGAGAGAACCGGATCCCATCGAGGTATCGTTGTCAATTGGAATATAACTACCAATGGCAGTGTTACGTCCAATTTCTTCAATTTTTCGGACATGTCCGTGAGAGTGTGCACGTTCAATCTGCTCTAGAGATGCGGGTTCTGATTCGAACTGAATTAGATCCAACATTAACCCTTGCGACTGCAGTTCTGTATCGATTGCTCGCAACCGCATTGGATTCTCAGGATGCATGTGTCCCATCTGATGGATCTTACAATCTGGATGTGTGAAGTAACCCACCTCTTTCATCAAAGATCACCATTAGTCCGCAAAGCTTATCACTGGCCAGCCTCGGTCATTCGCCAGTTCTGCTAGTAACTGGTCTGGATTAACAACAAAAGCCTGGTCTGCTTTTTCGAGGAGTGGTCGGTCGTTGATGGAATCTGAGTAAAAATGAATTTTTGATGCTGTTTCGCCTTTCGAGTCTAGCCAGTTTGATAATGCATCAATTTTTCCTTCTTTATACGTTGGAATCCCAACTAACTCACCAGTAAATTGTCCGTTGATTGTTTCAAATTCGCAGCCGAGATAACTATCCACACCATGCAAATTGGCGATCGGCTCGATAATAAATGTGTTAGTCGCCGAGATAATTAGAGTATGGAAGCCAATGATTTTGTAGGCTCGAATATACTCAAGCGCTTTAGTTTGGAGGTTTGGACAAACGATCTCACGGACAAATTGATCCCGCCATTGGGTTACCTGTTCAATGGGATAATTTTGTAAGACTTCACAGGCGAATCGCTGATAGGCTCTGATGTCTAGGTTTGCGTCTAGGTAATTTTGGTAGAAGCGTTCATTATTTTCTCGATAATACCCCTCGTCTACCGCACCGGTATCAATTAGGAATTCGTTCCAAGATCTGTCGCTATCTATAGGAAGTAGGGTGTGATCGAGGTCAAAGACGGCAAGTTCCATTGAATTTATCTCGTTTGATTGAGCGATCTGCTAAAAGTTGAAAGAATGCGAGGGATTTTGGAGAGTTTCAAGTCATGATTGATCAGGACGGTTTTAGGTTGAATGTGGGAATTATCCTGGCGCATCCAGTCGGTTCTGTTCTTTGGGCTAGGCGACTTGGTGAAGATTCTTGGCAGTTCCCGCAAGGGGGCATGCGGTCCGGTGAGACCCCCGAAGACACGCTGTATCGCGAACTGAATGAGGAGCTTGGTATTTCACAGAATCAAGTGCTTGTGTTGGCAAAAACCGCTCGGTGGCTGCGTTACCAGCTCCCTAAATCTTTGGTCCGACCACGCGGTAGGAAGACGTGTGTTGGCCAAAAACAACGCTGGTATTTACTCGCATTAAAGGACTCTTTTGTTCGACCGAACTTGGATGCGACCGACCATCCCGAGTTTGACGCATACCAGTGGGTGAGCTACTGGTACCCCTTGGGCCAGGTAATTCCGTTTAAGCGGGATGTTTACCGGCAGGCGATGATTGAGCTTGCCCCAGCATTACGTTGGTCTGGAACAATGGCATGCTAGAGATTCTGAGGCGCTTAGTTCAAGCGGTCACTGACGCGGCGACTTTAGACGAAGCGCTGACCATAATAGTCACACGTATTAAAGAAACCATGCAGACTGGGGTGTGTTCGGTATACCTACTAGACGAATCAACCGATCGATGGCTACTAATGGCGAGTGATGGCTTAAACCCGGACTCTGTCCGATCAGCTAGCCTAGCTAGGGCTGAAGGCCTCGTAGGGACTGTAGGTAGCCGAGGAGAGCTGGTAAATCTAGATGATGCACCGAATCATCCAGCATTTCGGTTTTTGCGAGAAACTGGCGAAGAAATTTTTCAGTCGTTTTTGGGTGTGCCGGTCGTTCACCAACGAGAAATCTTGGGTGTTCTCGTCGTTCAACAAACAACCCAAAGAAAATTCAGTGATGAGGAGGAAGCACTGCTCGTAACAGTTGCTGCTCAGATATCCGCTTTGATCGCGCATGCCAAAGTCTCTGGGCGGCTGCATTTGAGTCAAACTACCGGTGAAAAGCCAACTGACGTGCATTTTAAGGGCGTGGCGGGCATAGGTGGTGTGGCCACGGGGACGGCGTTTGTGCGTCAGCCACCGGCAATTCTGCGGCGGGTTAAAGATGCCAAGACAGATCAACCGGAGCTTGAGCTTGGAGAGTTTCAAGAAGCACTTAGTGAGGTGAAGGCTGAGCTGAGACAAATTAGCGATTCCTTATCAGAGCATTTGGCCAGAAAAGAAACGGCTCTTTTCGATACTTATTTGAGGATGCTTGAAGATCACACATTAAGTGGCGAAGTCTGTCAACGTATTCGCTCTGGAGAGACCGCACCGACTGCATTGAAATATGTTGTTCTTGATCTGGTCGCTCGTTTTGAGGCGATGGATGACACCTATCTTAAGGAACGGGCGACGGACCTGTTGGACTTAGGGCGACGGATACTTGCTAAACTACTTCATGAGCAATCTGAGGTCCCCGAATATCCAGATGATGTGATCTTGATCGCGGAGGATGTGACCCCCGTAATGTTAGGAGAGGTTGTTACCAAATCACTTAAGGCAATTGTTTCTATCAAAGGCTCAGCAAACTCTCATGTCGCTATCTTAGCGAGGGGCCTCGGGATCCCTGCAGTGATGGGTGCAGTAGATTTACCACTCAGCGATATTTCTGGTGCATATTTAATTGTTGATGGGTGGCGTGGTGAGCTTATTGTAGAGCCCTCTGAGCATGTGCTTGCCGAGTATCAGCGGGCTATTGATGATGCTGCAATCCTCGAAATGGACTTGGAGCAGATTGAGCCCGGTGCCGCGATTACTCAAGACGGCGCGCGAGTGCATCTCATGCTTAATGCTGGCCCATTCGGTGATCTGTCGGATCGCCAGCGAAGCTTTATTGACGGTGTTGGCTTATATCGTACAGAATTTATTTTCTTGGCCCGCTCTCGGTTTCCTACAGAAGACGAACAAGAGAGTGAGTACAGAGCAGAACTCGAGACGTATGCACCGATGCCGGTCGTCATGCGAACCCTGGATATTGGCGGTGACAAAAGTCTTCCTTATTTTTCAATCGAGGAAGAAAATCCATTCCTAGGATGGCGGGGGATAAGGGTTACCCTCGACCATCCAGAAATTTTCCTCACGCAAATTCGTGCCATGTTGCGCGCTAACTCGGGTTCAGGAAATCTGCGCATTTTATTGCCCATGATTACTACTTTAGAGGAATTGCGGGCGTCTAGAGTCTTAATCGAGCGAGTCGTTCTGGAACTGAGAGCGGAGGAGATCAGTGTCACTAAGCCCGAGGTTGGGGTGATGATCGAAGTACCTAGTGCAGTATATCTCGCGCCCGAGCTTGCAAAAGAAGCAGATTTTTTATCCGTTGGATCCAACGACCTCACTCAGTATTTATTAGCTGTTGACCGCACAAATGCGCGTGTTGCCGATATATTTGATGGTTTCCACCCGGCTGTATTGAGAGCACTCAAGATCACCTCAACAGCTGGCCTGAATGCAAATATTCCGGTTGCTTTATGTGGTGAAATGGCAGGTGATCCACTGGCGGCAGTAATACTAGTCGGGTTGGGCTTCAATGAACTGTCGATGTCTTCCGCTGCACTTGCTTCCGTAAAGAGGGCTCTAGGAGCTTTTAATTTACTTGAATGTAGACAGCTTGCTACAAAAGCGCTTGCAAGCGAGTCCGGTGAAAATGTGCTCCAGTTAGTTGGTCATGCATTCATGGAAAAGCAATTACATCTACTAGTACCACCTAATTTACGGGAATCGTTTGAAATGGAAGTTTCATGAAAGAAATTCTGTTTTCTTTTTTTACTAAAGCGCCTTTTCCTAGATTTAGGAACTTGATCGCGTGACGCACGTGGCCATTGATCCAGTCGCAATCGATTTTGGATTTATTCAGATCCATTGGTACGGCCTCATGTATGTTTTCGGTTTTTTAGGTGGGTACGCCCTTGCGATTTACCGAATTGGCCGTGGTTTGTTTCCCATCAATCGCGAGCAGATGGCGGATCTACTAACATGGATTGCGCTGGGTGTTATTTTGGGTGGACGGTCTGGTTATATGATTTTTTATCAGCCGGCACGATTGCTTGACGAACCACTTTCCTTATTCTTTATCTGGGAAGGTGGAATGGCATTCCACGGTGGGCTTATTGGTGTGATAGCTCTGACTTGGGTATTCGCTCGTCGGCACCGGGTCGCACCGCTTGCGTTAGGTGATGCACTGGCGCCTTTGATTCCTGTAGGTCTCGGGCTGGGACGACTTGGAAACTTTATTGGTGGCGAACTATGGGGGCGCCCCACTGATATGCATTGGGGCATGGTCTTCCCGAGAGCCGACGCACTTTCCCGTCATCCGAGTCAGCTGTATCAGTTTGCTTTGGAGGGTATCGTATTATTTGTGATTCTCTGGATGTTTTCGGCTAAATCAAGGCCGTCAGGCCAAGTGACTGGGCTTTTTTTATTGGGTTATGGGGTTTTCCGTTTCGCAGTTGAGTTCGTGCGCGAGCCTGATGCCCATTTGGGATTTATTTGGTTAAGTTGGATGACAATGGGACAACTGCTTTCGATTCCAATGATTGCGGTTGGTATCTGGTTATTGATGTTACGTAAGGGGCCCCTGAATGCGAGCATATCTTGATTTGTTGCAACTTTTATTGGAACAGGGGACAGAGAAGGACGATCGAACAGGTACAGGAACTCTTAGTCGCTTCGGGCATCAAATGCGTTTTGATTTGGCTCAAGGCTTTCCTCTTATCACTACAAAAAAAATCCATGTGAAGTCTGTGGTTCATGAACTGTTATGGTTTATTAAAGGCGACACGAATACTCAATATTTGCGTGATCATGGCGTTTCTATATGGGACGAGTGGGCGACAGAGGATGGTTCATTGGGCCCCTTGTACGGGGCCCAATGGCGTTCGTGGCCAGCACCTGATGGCCAATTTATCGATCAATTGACTGAGGTCGTTGACTCTATCAAAGTCCGTCCGGATTCAAGAAGGCTTTTGGTTTCGGCTTGGAATCCAGCTCTGCTCCCTGATGAGACTCAATCGCCTCAAGACAATGTGCGGGCTGGGCTAATGGCGCTGGCTCCATGTCATACACTTTTTCAGTTCTATGTGGCTAATCGAAAATTGTCTTGTCAGCTATATCAACGTTCAGCAGATGTATTTTTAGGAGTTCCTTTTAATGTTGCGAGTTATGCATTGCTAACACATTTAGTTGCTGATCAGTGTGGACTTGGGGTGGGCGACTTTATCTGGACAGGCGGTGATGTTCATCTGTATCAAAACCATTTGGAGCAAGCTCGTGAACAATTATCACGGGATCCGAAACCACTCCCGAAACTAAATTTGAGTCGTACGCCAAAAAAGATAATCGGATACCGAGAAGAGGATATCTTGATAGAGGGATATTATCCTCATCCACCTATTAAAGCACCTGTGGCCATCTGATGCGAGTTTCTCTAATCGTGGCTCGAGCAGATAACGGTGTTATAGGAATCGATAATAAGTTGCCATGGCACCTTCCCGGTGATCTCAAATATTTCAAACGAGTGACAATGGGTAAGCCGGTTGTCATGGGACGAAAGACCTTTGAATCTATCGGTCGGCCGCTTCCCGGCCGCACGAATGTGGTTCTTACACGTAATCATAATTGGTCGGCACCCGATGTGCGAGTTGTTTTAAACCTTCGGGACGGATTGAAATTGGCTTGTGCTCAAGCCGAGCTAGATGGCGTTAATGAGGTGATGCTGATTGGCGGCGCTGCTATTTACCAAGAATCGATGGCGTTGGTAGATCGGATGTACGTGACGCAGGTGCATATATCACCTGAGGGAGATGCATTTTTTAAGGCGCCAGATGAAGCGATTTTCGAGCAAATTTCTGTCGACGATCATTGCGCAGATGAGATATCGCCAGCCTACAGTTACCAGATTTGGGATCGGCGTTAGATGACTATTTAGTCACGGTCTGTAACAGCACCTATGCTAGCTGCTGATACAAGTCGCGTATTCTGCGAGTCGGATGCATTCGCACTCTTCTCAGTGTGATCAGCTAAATGGGTGTTAAGCATATTGCAAGAAGTGACCATGGTCGAGGCACTGGCGACTCTGATTTGTGATCTTTTGAAATTGTTATCATCAAAACTTACAGTATGAGGCATGGCGCCGGAGCGAGGTTGTCTCAGTCCGTAGATGATAACGGACGGAAAGGGCCGACGTTTGTCGGTCATGGTGGGTCCTTAAGTTCTTTTTTAAGGATCAGCGAGTTTCGCTGAAGGTTATACAGAGCCTGCCGATTTTCTGGGAGCTCGTTAATAGAAGACATCACAAAGCCACGTTCTTTAAACCAGTCGCCCGCTTGTGTTGTTAATACAAAGAGACTTTGAAGCGATTTAGCCCGAGCTTGTCCTTCAATATGTCTCAATAATTTGGTACCGATGTTGTGTTCGGACGAGGCTTGGTCAGCAGTCAGTGCGGCAAGTTCAGCACAATGGTCATCCAAGGGATATAATGCTGCGGAGCCTAAAATACGACCATCTTGCTCGATCACGTAAAAATGATTTATCTCTGCTTCGAGTTTAGCGCGCGACCTTTGAAGCAGCGTGCCATTTTCCTCCATCGGCGCAAGCAAATGGATAAGTCCTGGTAGATCATCAATTCGGCCTTGACGAACTGACGCGGCAGGCTGTGGCGCAACGAGCGTAC
>Ga0160422_10001858_pt1 | contig 13173 bp, 5 predicted proteins | sample Fk160mmetaG_FD_108192 | JGI IMG/M metagenome (GOLD analysis project Ga0160422, IMG submission 108192) | Marine microbial communities from the Central Pacific Ocean - Fk160115 60m metaG | ecosystem: Environmental > Aquatic > Marine > Oceanic > Photic zone | place: The Central Pacific Ocean...
AGAAGGGATGAAGAGAAAGCTAGAGCAAAGGAGAGGTTCTTTTCTCACAGGGATGACTTCAGCCAATGGGATCCAAAAAACCAAAGGCCAGAACTGTGGAATCTATTTAATGGAATGCACGCTCCTGATGAACACTTCAGAGTGTTCCCTTTGAATAATTGGACTGAGCTAGACGTTTGGAATTACATCCTCAAAGAAGGCATAGAGCTTCCGAGTCTCTACTATTCTCATCAAAGGGAATGTGTGAGACGCGACGGTCAGATTTTGGCCTACTCTGAATATTTAAATCTAAAAGAAGGAGAAGTGGCAGAGTCTCTGCAAGTCAGATTCAGAACCCTTGGAGATTTAACAATTACTGGTGCATTTGAAAGCGACGCAGATTCGGTAGAAAAAATCATTGACGAGGTTGCTGCGACTAGAATTACAGAAAGAGGCGGAAGAATGGACGATAAGAGAAGTTCTAGCGCAATGGAGGATAGAAAAAAAGAAGGATATTTCTAATGAGTTCATCGACACACACAAACGGATTATTGCGCTTCACAACTGCGGGAAGTGTAGATGACGGTAAGAGCACCCTCATTGGAAGACTTCTTTACGATTCAAAAAGCATATTCCAAGATCAACTAGAAGCTGTAGAGCAAGAGTCGAAGCAAAAAGGTCTTGAAGGCGCAGACTTGAGCCTACTCACAGATGGCTTAAGAGCAGAAAGAGAACAGGGAATTACAATTGACGTTGCATATAGATACTTCGCAACACCTAAGCGTAAATTCATTATTGCAGACACACCAGGTCATATTCAGTACACGAGAAATATGGTTACTGGGGCTTCGACAGCTGACCTTGCAATCATTTTAATTGACGCGAGAAATGGGTTAGTTGAGCAGACTCATAGGCATAGTTTTATCGCTTCACTTTTGGGCTTGCAGCATTTAGTTGTCTGTGTAAACAAAATGGATTTGGTCGATTATGATGAGGACAAATACAACGACATCGTTCAATCCTACAAGAGCTTCAGCTCACGCCTCGACATAAAGGACATCACCTTTATTCCGATTAGCGCACTCAAAGGAGACAACGTTGTAGACACGTCTGAAAATATGTCTTGGTATGGGGGCTCTAACCTACTCCACCACCTCGAAAACGTTCACGTTGGCGCTGATAGAAATCTTCAGGATTGCAGGTTCCCAGTACAATATGTGATCAGACCCCAAACCGACGAGCACAGAGATTTCAGGGGTTACGCAGGAAGAATTGCCTCAGGAGTTTTCAAAAAAGGCGATGAAGTTGTAGCTCTACCTAGTGGCCGATCAACTACAATTGAAAAAATCACTCTTGGTGAGGATGAGCTAGATCTTGCCTTTCCCCCACTAAGCGTTGTGATGACTTTGGAAGATGATATTGACCTTAGCAGAGGCGAAATGTTGGTGAGAAAAAACAACCAACCCCAAATGCTTAGCGAAGTCGATGCAAAGATTTGTTGGCTAGATTCAAGACCACTAAATCCTTCGGCTAGACTCATCATCAGACACATGTCTCACGAGGTGAGGGCCAAAATTTCCGAAGTGCTTTACCGCATCGACATAAACACCCTCCACAGAGATGAGGAGAATAGAGATATAGCGATGAATGATATTGCAAGAGTGAGAATTAAGACAGCTTCTCCAATACTTGCTGACCCATATCGCACTAATCGAACTACTGGTGCGTTTATCTTAGTGGATCCGAGCACGCATGCTACCGTTGCTGCCGGAGTTATTGGATGATCAAAAGACTAAGAAAAATACTTATAATTTTAGGTCTGTTTGGATTCGCTCTTTCAGGGCAAGCCCAAACCGAAAAAGCCACACCCAAGGAACAAGTAAAAATCCTTGGCGCCAATACCATTGAACGAGATCCTCTAATTTCTGAAGCTAGCAGGTTGCTCGGTAATGTAAAGTTGGGATTCGGTGAAGCAGTACTCAATTGTGATAGTGCATATAGATTCGATGACGGAAGGTTCGAAGTGTTCAGCAACATTAAAGTCGTAAACGAACCCAGCACTACTCTTTACGCTCAGTACGCCATCCTCAATCCAGAAACCCAAACCATTACTGTTCGTGAAGATGTCCAATTCCTTCACGAGGATATGAGTATTACTTGCCCTGAACTCATCTACGATATTGAGCACAAACTAGTGAACTACTACCAACGAGCTAAATTTATTAATGGGCCCAAAACTCTTGAAAGCAATCTTGGCACATACAGTTCTAGGTCTGGAAAACTATATGCAGGAGGAAATGTAATTGTAGAAGAAGGAACAGACTTTATAGCATCTGATTCTATAGCTATTGACAAAGAGGATAAGTACCTAAGCATCTATCAAAGAACCCATATGGACATTGGTGGGGCACTCATAAATTGTGAGAGAGGTGAATTTGACGGCGACACTGAAGCGGGGTGGTTTGCTGGCAACGCCAGCATTTTTGACCAAAAGGGATTCCTCGCAGGAGATAGTATTGTTGTAGCCCAAAAAGAAGGAGAAGGTTCGGCCTGGGGTAATGTCGTCGTAAGGGACTCGACGAAAACTCTAACTGTCACCGGCACTTATGCAAACAGAACTGAAGAAATTGAGATTATTCACGGCGACACACTCAGGCCTGCAATAGCTACGAATATAGAAGAAGGCGACACCTTGATTTTGGAAGCAAGGAGGTTACGCAAGAGTGAGGATTGGCTTTTCGCAATAGAATATGTTGAGTTCGAGCAGGGAGCATTTTCTGGAAATGGTGATTCGTTGAGTTGGAATCTTGATGCTGACGAGGTTTGGCTTTTAGGAAACCCTGCCGTTAGATCTGAAGAAGAAGAATTAACTGGAGATAGTGTTAAGATGACAGTGATCGACAATAAGCCTTCGATCTTATCTCTTATTGGTAATGCAAAAGTGTTGAGCTACACAAACGACACATTGCAAAACCAAATGATGGGCAAGACTCTTGATGCCAAATTCAAAGGCGGGGATATTGACCACGTAGACATTAATGGAAATGGAAATATCCTTTACTACACCATAGATGATGCTGGCAGTGTGAGCATAAATGAAGCAACTTGCTCACATATAAAGATGCACTTCCGAAATAGAGAAGTGGAATCGATCATCCTCCTAAATTCTCCGGAGGGAAGCGTAAAAAAACTGAATTAAGCGTGTAGTGGGAACTTATTCATATGTTCCATCACTGCTCCACCTATCCTCTCTAATGCAGCGTCGTCATTTTGATTGCGAATTGCCTCATCCATCCATTCTACAAGCTGAACCATATCGCTTTCTACAAGCCCTCTAGTCGTTACTGCTGGTGTGCCAACCCTCATGCCTGAAGTGACAAATGGAGAACGCGTATCAAAAGGAACCATGTTTTTGTTGACAGTAATTTCTGCCTTTCCAAGAGCAAGCTCAGCGTCCTTTCCTGTGATGTCCTTATTGCGCAAGTCAATTAGCATTAGGTGATTATCTGTTCCACCACTGATAAGGTTGTATCCTTTATCTACAAAAGCCTCAGCCATGGCTTGGGCATTGCTAATAATCTGCTTGCAGTAATCTTTATATGCTGGCTGAAGAGCTTCACCAAATGCTACAGCTTTTCCCGCTATTACGTGCTCTAGTGGACCTCCTTGCATACCAGGGAATACACCTGAATCGAGAATAGAAGTAAATGATCTGACAACTCCCTTCATAGTGGTTTTACCCCAAGGATTTGGGAAGTCCTTACCCACCATAATTACTCCTCCTCTTGGACCCCTCAAAGTTTTGTGAGTTGTAGTGGTTACTACGTGGCAATGAGGTAGTGGATCGCGCAATAGTTTTGCAGCAATTAATCCAGCAGGGTGGCTTACATCGGCAAGCAGTATCGCGCCAACGCTATCTGCAATTTCCCTGAAGCGAGCGTAATCCCAATCTCGAGCATAAGCAGATGCTCCGCAGATGATCATTTGGGGTTTTTCTCTCTCTGCAATCTCCGCAACCTTATCCATATCAACTCGCCCAGTCTCCTCTTCAACACCGTAAAAAACTGGGTTGTACAATTTGCCCGAGTAATTTACTGGAGAACCATGAGTAAGGTGCCCACCATGACTTAGGTCAAAGCCCAAAATCTTATCACCAGGATTCAAACAAGCCAACATTACTGCTGAATTTGCCGAAGCCCCAGAGTGAGGCTGAACATTCGCCCACTCTGCTCCAAACAATTCGCAAAGTCTGTCAATCGCAAGCTGCTCCACCTCGTCTACGAACTTACATCCGCCGTAATATCTCTTGCGAGGAAGACCCTCAGCATACTTATTTGTAAGTATTGAACCCTGAGCATCCATTACAGATTGAGAAGTGAAATTCTCCGATGCGATGAGCTCTGCTCCTTCTAATTGACGCTTGTGCTCACGCTCTATTAGAGCTGCGATTTGAGAGTCAGATTTGCTTAGTGACATTGCTTGAAAATTGTGGTCAACAAAGGTACATTATCACCACTTACTTTTAACTTTATGGAGAATAAATTTGGGCTTATTATATATGCCAAACTCATCTCACAAATACACCAACATATTAGCAGATTCTTCTAGTCCTTACCTGGTCCAGCATGCTCATAATCCAGTTGATTGGATGCCTTGGTGCGACGAAGCTTTTGACCTAGCTCGCGAGCAGGGCAAGTTGGTATTTGTAAGTATTGGATACAGCGCATGCCATTGGTGCCACGTTATGGAGCACCAAACTTTTGAGGACGAGGAGGCAGCAGAATTTATTAATGAGCATTTTATCTCAATAAAAGTTGATAGAGAGGAGCGTCCTGATGTTGATGCAGTCTATATGCACGCAGTCCAAATCATGACAGGAAGAGGTGGGTGGCCTTTAAACTGCATCGCACTACCTGATGGGAAACCCATCTTTGGAGGAACTTATTTTCCAAAGGACACCTTCTTAGAAAGGCTCGAACAATTGGTGCTACTAAAAAACACAAAGCCCCAAAAAATCGAAGAATACGCTTCTAGACTTCAACAAAGTGTTGCCTCTTCCGATCTTATTTCTGCGCCAAGAGAATTCACCTACAAAGACGCTGCTGGCGGCCCTTGGCCCGATGAACTTTGCGAAAAATATTTGAGCTCAATCAAAGAGCAGGTAGATGGTTGGCGAGAGAGTTGGGATAAGGAGTTTGGCCAAAGTAAAGGTGCACCCAAATTCCCACTGCCGACGAACTTAGATTTTCTTCTGCATTATGGCTCTGTTGTAGGAGATAAAGATGCTTTAGCCCAAACCAAACTAACCCTAGATGCAATTTCTCACGGTGGTATTTACGATCAAATAGGCGGTGGATTTGCCAGATACAGCGTAGACTCAGAATGGAAGATTCCGCATTTTGAAAAGATGCTCTACGACAACGCACTACTTATCTCAACATACTCTAATGCGTTTCGGGTTTGGAAAAGCCCTCGCTTTAAGAACTTGGTTTTCGAAACAATTGATTTCCTCGTAAGGGAATTTAGAGATTCAGGTGGAGGATTCTATTCAGCTCTCGATGCAGACTCAGAAGGCGTTGAGGGTAAGTACTATGTTTGGTCTAGTTCCGAGTTGAGGCAAATTCTTTCAGCGGAGGATTTTGAATTCGTTTCCCACGTGTTTGAAATTGATAAAAAATCATATTGGGAGGAGGGCAACAATGTATTGATGAAGTGGCAGAGTGATGAAGATTTGGCAGAGGGTTTGGGTTTAAGCCAAAATGAATTCAATGCAAGGCTTCAACTAGTAAAGTCAAAACTTTTAAAAATTAGAGAGGGGCGAATAAAGCCTGGCCTTGACGATAAAATTCTAACATCTTGGAATGCGTTAACAGTTTCTGGACTTTGTGACGCATACAGAGTTTTCAACGAGCCCAAACACCTCGAACAAGCCATCAAAGCCCAAAACTTCATACTTGAAAATGCTGTTACTGAAGATGGTGGTTTATACCACAGTTACCACTCTAAAACTGGCCATACAATAACAGGATTTTTAGAGGACTACGCGTTTACAATAAAAGCTTGCATTGATCTCTATGAAGCAACATTTGATTCGGGCTGGTTGTACAAAGCACAAGACCTACTCAACTATAGTTTTGACAAATTCTACGACGTTGACTTGGGCACATTTTGGTTTACATCTTCTAATTCCTCAGAGCTTTTTGCTAGGAAGCAAGAGAATGATGATAGCGTGATACCTTCTTCAAATTCAACCATGGCTATGAACATGTTCAAACTTGGGAGGTACTTCTCTAGATTTGATTGGGTTAGTAGGTCGGACCGAATGCTGGTTGCTACTTGGGGGGAAAGTCTAAATATTAGACGAGCTACAAATTGGGGACAAATTCTACTCCTGAGATCCTGCCCATTTTATGAAATTGCAATTACAGCAAATGATGAAAATGATTTGGGCTCAATTCGCCAAAATTTTGATGAGAATTTCTTGCCTCAAGTGCTTGTTTCTGCTGGCACTTTCGAAACTTCATTTCCCAAAATTTTAGAAGGAAAATCTGGCGGTATTAGCCAAGAAAAAAGTGTTCGAATTTTTGTCTGTAATGAGGGCTCTTGTTCGACGCCTTTTGACACAACAATTGATGCAGTAAAAGAGCTAAATTTGAAAAAGTGAATTTCATCAAGTACATAATATTTTTGGGTGCTTTGAGTTTGGGTTTACCCTCCCAAGCCCAAATCGATGAAAAGCCATCTTTGATTGAAAGATTTAAGGAAAAGAGAGCAAAGAGAAAGACCAAAAAAAGAGCAAAAGCTGCCTATAAAGAGTGGGAGAAAAATTACAAGCAAAGGCAGCGCGATCACTATGAGATGCAAGACGAGAAAACCAAGAAAATGATGCTCGAGGGGCAAAAACAGGCACGTCGTCAGGTAGGTGGGAGAAACCACTCGTGGTGGAGACGCATGAGAAACCGCTTATAACCTGGAATTTACGGGAATTTTCACATTCTTTCACAAAGGGTGAAAATGGGTTATATTTACGCTTTCTACAGAAACGCCTGAAAAACACCTGTTAATGAAAGGTTTTATATCATTTTTTTCAGCAGTACTTTTAATATCAAGTGCTGGATTGGCCCAAGTAGGGTCTGGAACGCTTAAGGGAACTGTCACTGATGGAGATTTGGGAGATCCACTTCCATTCGCCAGCGTTGTTGTTTTCCTAAACGGTAACCAAGTTTCTGGTACCAACACAGATTTTGATGGAAAGTATACAATCAAGCCAATTGCGCCTGGTACGTACGATGTCCTTGTATCATTCGTTGGATACCAGCCAAAGAAAATTACTGGAGTAAAAATTACTGCTAACAAAATTCAATTCGTGAACGCAGTTCTTAGCGCCGGTGTAATGGTTGCTGAAGCAGAAGTTGTTGAATACGAAGTACCTCTCATTGACAAAGATGGTGGTGCGTCAGGTGGAACTGTTAGTCGTGAAGACATAGACAAATTACCAGGTCGTTCTGCAACTTCTATTGCAACAACGGTAGCTGGTGCAAGTACTGCTGGTACTGGTGGAGGAATCTCTATCCGTGGTGCTCGTACATCATCAACTTGGGTATATATCGATGGTATTAAAGTTCGTGGGTCACAAGCTCTTCCAAAGTCTGCAATTGAGGAAGTACAGGTTGTCACAGGCGGTATCCCGGCAAACATTGGTGACGCTACAGGTGGTGTAATTAACATATCACTAAGAAATTCTAGCCGTAAATGGTTTGGTGGTGGTGAAGTAATTTCTTCAGGATTACCACAGGGCGAATCAGTTGTAGGATTAGATAATTATGGATACAACCTTGCTGAGATGGTTGCATCTGGTCCAATCCTTTTCCGCAAAAACGATAAAGGTGAAAAAACAGATCCGCTTCTAGGACTTTTCCTCTCTGGCAACTATACGTTCCAAAAGGATCCTAGACCAACATTCGGAGGTGTTTATAGGATTACTGATGAAGCTCGCCAATCAATCATTGATGCACCTCTTCGTCAGAACATCAGTTCAACTGGTGAAGTGAACGGTGCGCTATACAATTCAGATTTCCTACTTCCAGAGTACGATGTTAATGGTAACGCAATACCTGGTACTGGAGCATTCACAGTTGTACCAACTAGATTAAACGCATCAAGCCAAAACGCAAACCTTGTAGCTAAGATTGACGTTAACACAAACGAAACTACAAGCCTAACATTTGGAGCTACTGCAGCTGGTGGAAGGTCATACTCTGCTACTTATGCTAACTCATTAATGAATTGGGAAAACAACAACTTAGTTTCAAACCTTGACTGGAGAGCATATGCCAAATTCAGCCAGAGATTTGTAAATGAAGAGGATGATCCTAGCACTCTAAAAAACGTATTCTACCAAATTATGGTTGATTACAGTGAAACAAACTACTCTGTACAAGACGCAGAACACAGAGATAATTTTTTCCGCTACGGTCACGTTGGAACATTCAATGTGCTCAACAGAAACTCATACGATTACAACTACAACACTGGAAGATTTGTACACAATGGTTGGGAAGACACTTTAGTTCAATTCCAAGAGTCACAATACAATGAAGAACTTGCTGCAATTAACAACCAGTATTTCAACTTATTCGAGCAAGAGAATTATGACCCACAAGTTGATGGCCCATATGAAAGCATCTTGGCTGTTCAAAATGGTAACGCAATTCTTAATGGTCAAAACCCATCTTCTGTTTACGGACTTTGGACTTACCCTGGACAACAAGGTGGTACTTATTATATCTCCAACAACACACAATTCCGTGTGAGTGCAGCTGGTTCTGCAGACATTGGTGACCATGCATTCCAACTTGGTTTTGAATACGAGCAAAGAAGAGACGCTGCATTCTCACTTGCACCAATTGGTCTTTGGACTTTAGCAAGACTTTACACAAACTCTCATATTAAAGAACTTGACTTTAATGATTCAACTATAACAAATATTGGTACAGAGTACTATGTTACTTACGATAGATTAGAAGGTGATAATCAATATTTAATTGATGAAAATCTTAGGGAGATTCTAGGATATGGAGCAACTGATTTAATTCAAGTTGACGCAATTCATCCTGACTCTTTGCAGCTTGATTACTTTTCTGCAGACGAATTATTAAATCAAGGAAGTAGTGCTGTTTCTTACTATGGATATGATGCATGGGGTAATAAAGACAACACTTCATACACTATTGAAGAGTTTTTCAATAACACAGACCCAAATACTGGCCGCAAAACAAGACCTATATCTCCTTACGAGCCAATCTACATCTCAGGATATGTAATGGATAAGTTTACTTTTGACGACATTATTTTCAACGTAGGTGTTCGTGTAGATAGATTTGATGCAAACCAGAGCGTTCTTAAGGATCCTTATGTAATTGGAAACTCATACAATGTTGGTGACGTAACTAATAATTCAAATGGTGTATCTTTAATTGAACAACACATTGATGGTGAAGTGGTTATCCCAGATAATATTGGAGATAATTACGTTGTTTACGTAGATGCATTAGAGAACCCTAATGCAATTGTTGGTTTCCGTGATGGTGACACTTGGTACAATGCAGTAGGTGCTGAAATTAATGACCCAGATATCCTGGCTGTTAATGAGCCATATCCTGCACCTTGGTTGCAAAATCAGGATCCTGATGCAGAACTTGACGGAAACGCATTTAGAGATTACAATCCTGCTGTAAACATTATGCCTAGAATTTCATTCTCGTTTAATATCAGTGACGAGGCGGTATTTTTTGCACACTATGATGTTCTTACACAGAGGCCAACATCAAACAATAGATTCTCTCCTATTGATTACTTATTTATTGAAAATAACAATAGCTTAATCTCTAACCCAGATCTAAGACCAGAGAAGACAATTGATTATGAACTTGGCTTTCAACAAGTATTGACAAAGACTTCTAGTCTTAAGATTAGTGCTTACTATAAGGAGATGCGTGATATGATTCAGGTAAGAAACTTCACAGGAGCTTACCCAAGACCATATAGTGCATTTGGAAATTTAGACTTTGGAACTGTTAAAGGTTTAACTGTTGGATATGACTTACGTCGTACAGGAAATGTTAGAATGAATGCTAACTATACTCTTCAGTATGCTGATGGTACAGGCTCTACAACTTCAACAGCTCTTGCTCTTATCAACGCAGGTCTTCCAAACCTTAGAACTATTACTCCTCTTAACTACGACCAACGCCATAGAATTGTTGCAAACATTGACTATCGTTACGGTTCAGGTGATCAATACGATGGACCTGTAATTGGTGAGACTCAATTATTTGCTAATATGGGGCTTAACCTTATCGCAAACCTAGGTTCAGGAACACCATATACAGCTTCAACAATTGCTACTCCAATTACTGGTGAAATTAGCCCTTCAACTGAAGGTAGTATCAATGGTTCTCGTCTTCCATGGTCATTTAACATGGATGTAAACCTCGACAAGAATTTCCGAGTCAAACTTGGTGGCGAGGGAGATAAGGCAAAAGAGATTAACATGAACGTATACTTGTGGATTGGTAACATCCTTAACACTCAGAATATTAGCTCCGTATACAGATTTACTGGCGTATCTGATGACGATGGTTACCTAGCTGCAGCACAATACCAACCTCTAATCAACAGTCAGAATAACCCTGACGCATTTAGAAACTACTACTCTATGTATGTAGATAATCCGTTTAACCTAGGCCTACCTCGAACTATTCGTTTAGGTTTGAAGTTTGATTTTTGATAGAGTTCACAAAAATGCTTGATACAATTATGAAACGCATTTATTCAATAATCGTTGTAACGATTCTTCTAGTACAGCCTGCTTTAGCATATAGATATGTTGGAGCTAATGGTCCCGGAGAAACAGACAATGAAAACAATACCGTTGAGGCTATGCCTCAGCTTCGTGCATCTGCATGTGCTCCAGCTACTGCTCTAAGAGATATTGAGTGGAACAACGTTAAAGCACTTATTGAGACTGGTGGGTCACTATGGCAAGACAGAGCAAACTCAATGCCTTCTTATGAAGTCCCAAAAGGAGGTGGTGTTAGTTCTCTTTACGCTGGAGCTCTTTGGATGGGTGGTATATCGCCTGACCAACAGCTTAAGTTAGCAGCCCTAACATTCAGAAGCAATAATGATTTCTGGACTGGTCCACTTACCAATGATGGAGCTGCAGAAGTTTCAGAGACTACATGTCAACAGTACGATAAATTCTTCGTTTCCACAAGAGCTGACGCACAATTACACAGAGCGTATTTTGATGCCGCTGCTTCGGGGACACTAGAGGATGAATTCCCTGACGGATATGCTATACCTTCTTACTTCTTTGACTTCCCTGCACATGGTAATACATCACTTCAACAAGATTATTACTTAGGGCCATTTTTAGATTATGATGGAAACGGATTTTACGATCCAACACAAGGTGACTACCCATGGTATGACTTCCTCTCTGAAATTGACTGTAAAGAGCGTAGAAGAGAAGATATCGTTCCACTTTACGGTGATAGAAACTTCTATTGGATTTTCAATGATAAAGGCAATGTACACTCTGAGTCACAAGGTGAACCTATCGGGATGGAGATTAGAGCACAGGTGTTCCAATTCTCAACAAACGACGAGGTAAATAACATGACCTTCCACAACTACGTACTTATCAACCAAGGAACTCAAACACTTGGCGATACTTACTTCGGGGTGTGGGTAGATGCTGACGTTGGTACGGCTACGAACGACTATGTTGGTTGTGATGTTCAACGTGGTTTAGGTTATGCCTACAATGGTACTGATTTTGACGAAAGTTCAAATAGCTCACCTGGTTATGGTGATTATCCACCTGCTGTAGGTGTTGACTTTTTTGAGGGACCATATCAAGATGCAGACGAAATTGATAACCCATTAACTACTGTGTTCTCTAATGCTATCGATTCACTTGGTATTCCATACAGCGGAATTGGTATTGGATATGGTGATGGCGTAGTCGACAATGAAAGATTTGGTATGCGTAAGTTTGTATACTACAACAATAGTGGTAACTCAATTAACGGTGAGCCTACTACTCCGATGCACTTCTATAATTATATGAATGGGTATTGGAAAAACGGCCAAAGAATGGCATATGGCGGTGATGGAGTAAGCCCAGCAACAGGTGCTAATCTTGAGATTCCTGCTGATTACATGTTCCCAGGGGATACTGACCCTTACAATTGGGGTACTGTTGGTATTACTACTGAGCCATGGTCAGAAGTGACTGTACCGCCAAATGGTAATCCTCCAGCTGATAGAAGATTTATTCAATCAGCAGGGCCATTCACTCTTGAACCAGGGGATTACAATAACATTACAATGGGTGTTGTTTGGGCACAAAGTCCTTCTGGAAACAGGCTTGAAAGTGTTGACTTAATGCGTCAGGCAGATGATAAAGCACAAGCTTTATTCGATTACTGCTTCGAAATTGTAAGTGGACCTGATGCTCCGGATGTTGTAATTCAAGAATTAGAGAATGAACTTATTCTATACTTAACAAATGACAATTCTCTTTCAAACAATCACAATGAAGAATATGTGATGTTTGATCCAGGTATTCCAAAGTTTGATTTAGACGGAAATCAATTTGACAGTTTAGCTAGATCATATACTTTCCAAGGTTACATGATCTACCAACTTGCTGATGAAACAGTTTCAGCAGCTGAACTAGGTAATATTGAAAAAGCTAGACTTATTTTCCAGTGTGATATTGCAGACGATGTTGATGTAATCGAAAACTATGTTCAACACCCTATCCTTGGTTTGCCAGTACCAACATTAATGGTAAATGGTGCAAACGAAGGAGTACAACACAGCTTTAGAATTACAAATGATGCATTTGCTCAAGGAGACAGTCGTCTTGTAAACCACCGCACGTACTACTTTATGGCGCTTGCCTACGGTTACAATAATTACGAAGATTATTCAACTGAGAATTTAACGGGACAAGATGTTCAGTTTAAAGCTTCTCGTAAGGGTGCAATTGGGTCATTAAGAGTATACTCTGGCGTTCCTCACGCTCCATCGCCTGAGGAATATGGAACAATCCAAAACGCAAACTATGGAGATGGAGTTGCAATAACTCGTATTGAGGGTAAGGGTAATGGATTAAACAAC
>Ga0160422_10001861_pt1 | contig 13156 bp, 3 predicted proteins | sample Fk160mmetaG_FD_108192 | JGI IMG/M metagenome (GOLD analysis project Ga0160422, IMG submission 108192) | Marine microbial communities from the Central Pacific Ocean - Fk160115 60m metaG | ecosystem: Environmental > Aquatic > Marine > Oceanic > Photic zone | place: The Central Pacific Ocean...
AGTCACTATTAACCCAGAATTAGGATGAAACACGTAAAAAATGCTCATATGGGCACACATTTACTCGTTGAAGTGTATAATGTGCCCTTTGACAAGTTAAATGATGCGGAAAAAATCGAACAAGTATGCGTTGATGCCTGTAAAATTGAAGGTGTACAGGTTTTAAACACTTACACGCATCAATTTGACCCTCATGGAGTGACTGTTAATCTAACTTTAGGAGAAAGTCACCTTTCTTGTCACACTTGGCCAGAAAAAGGGTGTGTTTCCTTCGATATTTTTACTTGTGGAGCAAAAAATCCACGGTGTGTTGCCTTTTGGGTACTTGAATACTTTGATAGTGATGATTATGTAATGAATGATTATGCAAGATAGGGTATAAATAAATCTAAAAGCATTAATAATGGCGATTCAACGCAAATCAAAAGCATTTAAGGATATCAGTTTGTCTTTTGACCCACATCCAGTGACAAAAGACCTTCCTGTGCTTATAAATGAGCGAGCAATCATACGTGCAGTTAGAAATTTAGTCGAAACAATTCCAACAGAAAGGTTTTTTGACTCAAATTTAGGCACAAATGTCCGTGGAATGTTATTTGAAAACTTTACTGCCTCTTCTGTTATGATTATAGAAGACATGGTTCGACAAACAGTTCGTAATTATGAACCAAGAGTCGGTGATATTGGTGTTGAGGTTGATGCGAAACCAGATTCTAACGCAATTGAGATAAAAGTGCTTTTTGAAATTGTAGGTATACAAGCTCCCCTACAAAGTTTCTCATTTATATTAGAACCAACGAGATAATATGCCCTTTACACAGTTTACAAGTCTAGACTTTGATCAAATCAAAGCACAAATTAAAGATTTCCTTCGCACAAACTCAAATTTCAGTGATTTTGATTTTGAAGGTTCTAATTTTTCGGTTCTAATTGATACACTTGCTTATAATACCTATATTAATGCGTTTAATGCTAACTTAGTCGCAAACGAATCTTTCTTAGACTCTGCAACAATAAGAGAGAACGTTGTTTCACTTGCAAGAAATATTGGTTATGTACCACGCTCTAGAACCGCTGCAATCGCTACAATTAAAATTGGTGATGTAAACTTAGGAACTACAAATGACAATACTCCACGCTTTCTAACTCTACGTTCAGGTCTTGTTTGTGTTGGTAATATAGAAAATACTACATTTCGTTTTTCAATACCAGATGAAATTACATCTACAAGAGTAAGAGATATTGGTGGAACATCATTTGCACAATTTGATGATCCTATTAGCATTTATCAGGGAACTCTTCTTCAAAGAGTATATCGTGTCGATACTTCTCAAGATCAAAGATATATTATTGATAGTCCAAATATTGACAGTTCAACGCTACGTGTTTTTGTAAAAGGAACAAGTGATATTGGTTTAGGAAGAAAATTTTCGATGGTTGATAATGTATTGAACTTGACTAAGACATCAGAAATATATCTTGCACAAGAAGTTCAAGACGAAAAATATGAAATATTATTTGGTGATGGTCTTTTTGGTAAAAAATTAGAAAATTCTTCAATCATAACAGCAAGATATATTGTAACTGAGGGAGAAGATGGAAACGGTCCTTCTAATTTTAGTTTCCAAGGATCATTTACTAAGAGTGATGGCACTCTCTTTACACCATCAGATAACATAACAATTACTACCATCACAAACGCTTCTAACGGTGCTGAAGTTGAAGATGTGTCTACTATTAAGTATTTTGCTCCAAGACTTTACTCAGCACAATATAGAGCAGTTACACCAAGAGATTATGAAACCATAATTCAAAAGATTTACCCACAAACTGATTCTGTTGCAGTTGTAGGTGGTGAAGAATTAGACCCACCAAAATTTGGTCAAGTACAAATTAGTATCAAACCAAAAAATGGTTCATTTATATCTGATTTTGATAAATCACAAATTAAAAATAAATTAAAAAGTTACGCTATCGCTGGTATTAATTCTGAAATTGTTGATTTAAAAATACTATATGTGGAATTAGATAGCACTGTCTATTATAATCCAGCACAAGTTGCCTCCCCTCAAAATTTAAGATCAGAAATTATATCTGCATTAACAGATTATTCAAATAATGTAGAGATTAATAAGTTTGGTGGAAGATTTAAATATAGTAAATTAAACATATTAATTGACCGTGTTGATAATGGAATTACTTCTAACATAACAAAAGTAATTATTAGAAGAGATTTAAAAGCATTATTAAATCAATTTGCACAGTATGAACTTTGTTTTGGAAATCGTTTTTATATAAATCCCGCTGGATTTAATATAAAGAGTACAGGATTTACTGTAAATGGTTTCACACAAACTGCATATATCACTGATGTCCCTAACAAAGACAGTTCAGGTAATCTTGACGGAAGTATGAAGGGTTTTTTAAGTATTGTTTCTAAAAATGATAAGGGACAACAAGTGGTTATTGTAAAAGAAGCAGGTGTAGTTGACTATAAGAAGGGAGAAGTCATCCTAAACACTATTAACATAACATCAACTATCTCTGAAAATAATATTATTGAGGTTCAAGCGTTCCCTGAATCAAACGATGTAGTTGGATTAAAAGATTTGTATCTTGATTTTGACGTTTCAAATACTACAATAAATATGACTAAGGACGTTATTGCATCAGGAGAAGATGTTTCAGGTGTTGTATTTACTAGAGACTACTATACATCCAGTTATTCAAATGGAGAATTAGAGAGGAAATAATTTATGTCACAATTTGACAAAAGAATAAAAGTCAATAGAATTATTGAGAATCAGTTACCTGAATTCTTGATAACAGATTTTCCTAAAGCCACTGAATTTTTCAAGCAATACTATATCTCTCAAGAATTTCAGGGTGGTGCAAGTGATTTAATTAATAATTTTGATCAATATTTAAAACCAGATAATTTAGTTCCTGAAGTTGTGGTTGGTGTTACCAGTATAACTTCAGCAATAACATCATCTGATACTACAATAAATGTTCCAAGCACTAAAGGATTTCCATCTGAATATGGTCTCCTTAAGATAGATGATGAAATTATATCTTACACTGGTATTACATCAACTTCATTTACTGGTTGTGTACGTGGATTTAGTGGTGTATCAGGATATAATGTAGGAGTCTCTTCATCATTACTGGAAATAAATCGAGAAAGTTTAATATTTGATGAAACAGTTGCTTCATCACATACGTCTGGTACTGATGTACAAAACTTATCTGTTTTATTTCTCCAAGAGTTCTATAAAAAACTTAAAAAGACATTTTTACCTGGTCTGGAAAATAATGATTTCTCAGAAAACTTAGACGTTGGTAATTTTGTTAAGTTTTCAAGATCCTTTTATCAATCAAAAGGTATTGAAGAATCAATAAGAATTTTATTCAAAGTATTATTTGGAGTTGAATCCACAATACTTGATTTAGAAAATCATCTAGTTAAACCTTCTTCTGCTGAGTTTATACGAAGAGAGGTAGTCGTAGCAGATTTGATAACAAAAACTGGAACTCCGCAAGATTTAGTAGGACAAACAATTTTTAAATCTACTGATACCTCTACAAATGCATCAGTGTCTGAAGTTGAAATATTAACAAGAGGTGGGAAGAGTTACTACAAATTATCACTATTTGTTGGATTTAGTGATAGAGATTTGATTCAAGGTGTATTTACAATACCAGGTAAAACAAAGTCAATAGATTTTGTATCTGCAGGTTCATCTATTATATCAGTTGACTCTACAGTAGGTTTCGGACAAACTGGAACATTAATTACAGATGGTAATTTACAAGTTGATTATTCTTCAAAAACCATAAATCAATTTTTTGGATGTACAGGAATTGGTGTAGGTATTGGAACTGCCGAAGATGTTAGAATAAATGAAACTATTTTTGGATATGAAAATGGTAATTTAAATAAAAGATGCGATTTAAGAATCACAGGAGTTCTATCAGAATTAGTTCCAGTTAGTGATATTAATTTGGTAAATGAATCGGAAAATATATTTGTTAAAAATGTTGGTGAAAAAATAGAAAATGATTCATTAAATTATAAACAAATTTTTGCTAATTCTTGGATATACAACACAAGTTCAAGATTCAATGTAGAAATATCTGGTTCTACCTTTAAATTTAAAACTCCAATTGATAAAGCATATCTTAAATTAGGTGATAGATTCGATATTCTAAAAAGAAATGAGCAACTAATTGTTGGTGGAGGTAATGTCGCTAGTATTGATACTACTCTGAATCAAATAACAGCAAGTAATATTGCTGGATTTACTCCTGCCTTAAATCAACTCTACGATATTCGTAGATCTGTTGAAAAAGCAACTAGTTCAGGTGTTGCTATTGATCAAGGAAATGATAAAATTCTATCAGATACATTAAATGTTTATGTTGATGGAAATGAAGATGGATATGCTGCATCAAACTCTCTACCAAGTTATGATATTGATACTAATATTATAGAAGAAAACTTAATAGGAGGAACTGCAGCTGGTTTGGAGGGATATGATCCTATAGGTCAACTCTATAGTATTATAAAATTTACTCCACCACCAAATACTGATATAAAATTTATTCAAGGTGATGCAGTTGTTTATAAACCTGATGGTGAAGCACTTATTGGTTTGGATACTGGAAGAACATACTTTATAGATCCAGTTATACCAGGTCCAAATCAAAATAAATCAAAAATTAGATTATATAATTCATTATCACAGATTGGAACAGCAAGTACTGTTCAGATAGGACCAACTACGTCAACAACTGATGTTCATAAGTTTATATTTAAAGATCATCAAAGTGCAATACTAAGTGCTGATAAAATATTAAGAAAGTTTCCTTTAAATCAAAATTTATTTGTAGCATCAAAACAAGAGACACCAGTTACTGATATTGGAATATTAATAAATGGTGTTCAGATTAGATCACCTATTTCAGATAATCAAATTTTTTACGGTCCACTTGAATCTGTTGATTTATTAAATGGTGGAAGTGGATATGATATTGTCAATCCTCCAATTATAGGTATTGAAACTAGTAGTGGAGTTGGTGCTGCTGCTGAACCTATAATCAAAGGTTCAGTAAAATCGGTATTTGTTGATCCTCAAAATTTTGATATAGAAACAGTTACAAATATTTCTCTTACTGGTGGTAATGGAAATGGATGTGTCCTACAACCAATACTTGGTGAAAGAGATCGTTATATCAATTTTGACAGTAGAGATTTATTCTTTAATGGTGGTGTTGATATTGTTAATGAGACGATCACTTTTCAAACTGAACATAATTTAGAAAATGGTCAACTTGTTTACTATAATTCAAATGGAAATACACCTATAGGTATTGGTTCTGCATATGATACAGCGAACTTAATAACAGGTACATTATCTGATGGAGACCCTTATCATGTCAGAGTAGTAAATCCTAAAACTGTTAGAATATTTAATTCAAGAGTAGATGCATTATTTGGAAATGCTGGAATTAATACTGTAGGACTGTCAACTGATACATCTGCTAGTGGTATTCATCGATTTAGAACTGAGAAGAAAAATACTCTAATAGCAATTAAAGTTCTAAATGAAGGTTCAGGATATACTCATCGTAAGTTAAGAGTTAAACCAACAGGGATATCAACCGCATCTAATACAATCAACTACAAAAATCATGGATTTGAAAGTGGAGAGATTGTTGAATATTCTGCTGAGACATCAAATATTCAAGGTTTGACTACAACTTCATCATATCTTGTTAAAAAATTAGATGAAGACTCATTTAGATTAGCGGATGCTGGAATAGGTGGAACAACAACAGTTAATTATGACAGAGGAAAGTTTGTAAACTTTACATCATCTGGTGCAGGTTTTCAAATTTTCAAATATCCTGATATCAAAGTAAATATTAACGTATCTTATGGATCAACTGTAACTGGAGAAATTGTTATTAATCCTGTTGTTACTGGTGAATTAATTGGTGCTTACTTGTATGAAGAAGGAACTAATTATGGTTCAACAACTCTTGATAAACAGGTGATACCAAAAATAACAATTAAGAATGGTGTTAACGCTGAATTCAAACCTATTATTATAGATGGAAGAGTAGTAGATGTTGTTGTTGTAAACAGAGGTAGGGAATATAATTCTAGTCCTGAATTAAGAGTTACATCAACTGGAGCAGGTGCAGGTGCTGTTATAAGACCTGTATTACAAGAAGGTAAAGTTATAGATGCTATAGTCACTAATACTGGAATAGGGTACAGTGCAACAGATACAGATGTAAAAGCATTTGCAAGAGGAATGAATGGGGGATTTACAGCAAGAGTAAGAAGTTTGACCCTTAATAATGCAAACAGATTTGGTGATTCATTCCTTAAAGAAAAAGATAATTCTTTAAAGTTTAGTATTCTTGGTTATTCTCAAGATATTGCAAGTAATTTTGAAGATACATTTAGTGTTACTGGAAGTGGTGAATTCAATCAAATTACAGGTCACTCTCCTATTATTGGTTGGGCATATGATGGAAATCCAATCTATGGTCCTTTTGGATATTCAGAACCTGATAATATTAACTCACCATTAAAAATAATTACATCTTCATACATTACAAATGTAAATGGAGTTAAAAATAGACCTGTTGGATTTGATGCAGGATTCTTTATTGAAGATCATCAGTTTAATAACTCAGGTGATCTTGATATACACAATGGTAGATTTTGTAAAACTCCAGAATTTCCAAATGGTGTTTATGCATATTTCAGTGCAGTTGGATTAGCAACAGATAATAATAAACTAGAGGGTGTATATCCATACTTTATAGGTAATACTTATAGATCACCATTTATATCTGATAATCAAATATTAAATCATGATTTTGACTTTAATAATTCATCTTTAAGAAGAAATACATTCCCATATAATGTAGATGAAAAATTTGCAGATAATGATTTTGTGGTTGAGTCTTATGAAGATATAAGACAGTTAACAAAGATTGAATCTGTAACAAAAGGTATTGTTGACGGATTGACAATTCTAAGTGGTGGTGAGGGATATAAAGTTGGAGATTTAACCAATTTTGACGATACAGATACAAACGGTTCTGGTTTTAAAGCACGAGTTAGTGAAATAGTTGGTATCGGAGTATCACGTATTGATACTAATGTTACTACTTTTGAAAATGCAGTATTTGAATGGAAATCAGGTGATGAAGTTACTGCAAAATTTTTACCATTTATTGATGTAAAAGAACAAGATAATGTAACTATTTCTGGTTTGAGCACAACTATATTAAATTTATCAGGAACTTTTAAAGTAGGAATTAAAACTGATAGAATAGGTCTTGCAAAAGCAATGACAGTAGGAAGTAATAATGGATTAATTCAAGACATATATGTAACTGAAATACCAAATTCAATCTCTATTGGAGGTTCATTGAGAGTTGGATCAGGTAATACAACATCAATAGAGACATTAAAAGTATTAAATGTATATGATACAAGAAAAGTAATCAGAGTTCTTAGACATATCGGTATTGCACATACTTTAGGATCTAACATCGATGTTTTAACTAATAAAATTAGTATTCCTGTTAACACTAATAAATTTGATTCAGTACCAGATGATATTGTTTATTTTAACTCAGCACAGTCAGTTGGACTTGGAGATACAACTGGTTCTGCAATTAGTGTAGATAGAATTGTTGGAGAAATTAAAGAAACAGTTTCAATACCAACAAGAACGATACATATACCAAATCATCCATTTAAAACAGGTCAAAAAGTAACACTACACAAAAGACCAGGAGCAAATAGATTTACTGTAAGAAGAGATTCACAAGTTCCTCTAACTGAGCATAAAATTCCTTACTTAGGTCAGGATTCAATCGATTTATTTGTTATTGATAAAGGTAAAAATAATATTGGTGTTGTAACAAGTAAAGTCGGAATTGGTAGTACAAGTGAAGGATTATTCTTTGTTGGAAATAATGCTGGTTCAGTGTCAGGAATATCATCAGGATTATATTTTTTCCAATCAAATAAAGATAAAATTACAGGAAATATTGATAGAGTTACCACAACTTTAACTACAAACGTCTCTGCTGCTGAAACAACAACACATAATCTACAAGAAGATGATATTGTAAGTATAAATGTAGTTCCAAATTTAACAGTTGGTATTGGTACAACGACTCCCGTTTCTATTGAATATAATTCTGATTTTGATAAGTTATTAGTAAATCCACTTATATTTTCAAATACTAACGTAGAGACAAATAAAATTAATATTTCAAATCATGGATTGGTTACAGGAGATAAAGTTTTTTATGATGGAGGTGCGTCGGGTATCAGCACTGGAACATATTTTGTATACAAAATTAACAGTTCAAAATTTAATCTTGTAGAAACAATAATAGATCTTAACTCTGATCCTGTTAAAATTGTTCCTATAACTGCAAATACAGGGGGAACACAAAAAATAGGTAAAATAAATCCTAGAATTGATGTTATTAAAAACTCTAAATTAACATTTAGTTTGAAGGATACTTCACTTAATAACTTTGACTTTAAACTATTCTATGATCAAAATTTAACAAATGAATATAAGAGTTCACAAGATTCAAGTTCATTTAACGTGGGGACTGCAGGAACCATAGGAATCGGTACAAATAACACTGATCCAATTGGTGCTACTCTAGTTGTACAACACTCATCATCAACACCAAATAGATTATATTATGGTCTAACAAAAGGTGGATTTATAAGCACTGCTGATACTGAAGTTTCTAATTACTCTGAAATAAGATTTGTAAATAGTCAATATAATGGTGAATACAAAATATTCAATGTAACTGATACAACTTTTGATTTCTCACCAAAAGTTCCTGAATTTAATAGTTACACAAGTTCTGAATGTGAAAAATTAGAATACTCAACAAAATCTACCACTGTTAACGGTTCTATAAAGGAATTTGATATTATTTCGTCTGGATTTAATTATAAAAAATTACCTTCATTTGAGTCTGTCAGTAGTGTAAGTGGAAGTAATGCAAATGTAGTTCCGTTTTCATCATCAATAGGAAGAATTAAAAAAATAAGAATAGCAGATATTGGATATGAATATTCTTCAGATAGAACTTTAAGTCCAGAAGCATTTATTTCACCTGTATTAAAACTTGATAACTTAGATGTTATAGGTTCCGTAAATATAATAAGTGGTGGTAGAAATTATGTAAGCACACCAAAATTAATTGTTTTCAATCCAGTTTCAGGTGAAGTCGTTGATGATTTATCATTAATACCATTTGTACCAAACCAAACTATATCTAAAATTGATGTAGTATCTCCAATATCAGGATTAGACTCTGTAGTACATAAAATTGTCTCTATTGATAATACTAATGGTGTTGGTATTAATTCACTACAAACTAGTAAATCTGGAGTTGTAACTTGTTTCTTAGAAACACCAATTAATGGTTTTGATATTCAACCATTTGCAACAGGGGATCAGATCTTTATAGAGGGTATACAAAGAGTTGGTGAAACTGGTGTTGGAGCAACACAAGGAGGAATTTCTACTACAACAGTAGTAGAAGGAGATGGATATAATTCAGAAAACTATAATTATCAATATTTTGATGTTATTGATTATATTACTGGAACTCAATGTATACTTAAATTTAATACTGCTGGAGTTACTACTAATCCTGGTATTGCCAAAACATTTCAATCTGGTTATGCATCTTTAATTAATTCAAAAGATTTACCTGTAATTGAACCAATTCAAACAAGAGGTGAATATGAATTAAATGAACCTTTACTTATTAATGATGAAGTTACAGATTTGACAGTCATTGAAATTAGAGAAGATTATATTAAAACTGATGGTAAGTTTAAGATTAAGAGAGGTGATAGAATAAAAGGTGAATTAAGTAATGTATCAGCAGAGATTGTAAGTATAATTGGTAATTCAGCAAAGTTCAATACTAATTTTTCAAATAGACAAGAGTATGGTTGGATAGACAATGTAGGTAAGTTAAATTCAGATGTTCAGGTTATACCAGACAATAATTACTATCAAAATTTGGCATACACTGTTAAGAGTACAGTAGATTGGGATAAATTTGTAAATCCTGTTAATAGGTTAGTTCATCCATCAGGATTAAAAAATTTCGCAGATACTTCAATTTTTAGAAATGTAAATGTTGGTGCAGGAAGAACTCTTGATTCAAATCAACTTATTGTATTAGACGTTGCGAACGTATTAGAATTAAATGATAAACAAAGAGTTGATGCAATAAACAACTTTGATTCAGTTAGAGATTTTGATACTGCATCTAATAATTCAAAATCTAAGTTTCTTACTTTTCAGAATAGAAGTTTAACTGATTTTACAAGATGTAAAACTAATAGAGTATTACTTCATGATGATATTAGTTCTAATTTTTCAAGTGATGGTTTTGAATCAGTAAGCACAATAATAGAACCTCTTACGGAGGATGTAGGTAATTATTTAATTCAAGTTGTTGATCCAGATACTCAAGACTCACAATTAGTGGAGTTAGTGACTTTAACAACAGAAAACAACGCATATTTACTTACAAAAACTGATGATTTTACAACTACAAGATTAGGTGTATTTGAAACTCAAATTTTAAAAACTGGAACTAAAAATCTTTTATTTACACCAACTGATGCATTTACAAAAGATCATGATATAAAAGTATTAAAGTCAGATTTTAATACTGATTTAGTTGGTATAGACACTACAGGAATTGGTAATATTGATTTGACAGGTGTTAATGTTGGAGTAAGTAGTGCTAGTTCTGGATTTACTACCACAACTATTATTGAATATCCTAAAACTGATTTTAATTCACTTTATGCAACTATTTTTGTTCAAGATAGTGTAACTAAAGAGGTTAATTATAACGAAGTAATAGTTGATTTTGATGGTGTTGATACAACAATTTCACAAACTTATATTGATACTCAATCTGGAATTAGTAATAGTGTCGTGGGTGTGATAACAGCAAGATTTGAGAATGATTTGATAAAATTACAATGTGAGAATGACAGAGTAAACACACTTGATCTTAGGGCAAATGTTGTAGGATTAGGAACTACTACTACTGGAATAGGAACTTATCGTTTCTCAGTATCTGGTCAACCAGCTGGTGCAGAAAGAAGTGCAAGATTTGAATCAGGATACACAAGTGAACTATCCCCAATTGGTGTAGGTATAACTTTTGCAACTCTCTCTAAAACACTTGATACAAGTTCTAAATCATTAGTCAGAGTTTCTTGTGGAGAAACTTCTGCAGTCCATCAAGTTATTTCATTAAGAGATGCTGATGATATTTTTACAGTTCAATATCCTTTCGTATCTGCAGGTTCTACAACAGGAATTGGTACATTTGGTGGTGAAATAGTTGGCAATGATATCAAATTAAAATTCTATCCTGATACAGAATTCAAATCATTAATTGAAGTTCAATCATTTAATCAAATATTATACACAGCAAGTGATTTTGATAATTCTCCACCAGATTTAATTTATGGTACTGCATCACAAAAATTATTTTTAACAACTTTTGATGGTGCTTCAGGATTGAGAGCTAATAAAAAAGACTTTGAATTAAAACATAACGGTATTCCAATTTATTCTAAATCTTTTAACCCAACAAATGCAACAGTTTTAAATGCTGGAACTGGTGTGTTTACAATACCAGATCACTTCTTTGAGACAAATGAAGAGTTGATTTATACACCAACATCTACATTTATTGGAGTCGCAGCGACTGCTATGCAGACATCACCTGGCACTGACTTACCAACATCTGTTTTTGCAAAACGAATAGACCAAAATCAATTCCAATTAAGTGCAACAAAGAATGGTGCTGCATTAACTTTTGTTTCTTTAGGATCTGGTAATAAACACAAGTTAACGATGGCAAAATCGTTGACAAAAACACTGATAGGATTAGATGGTGTTGTACAACAACCAATAAACTTTACAACACTATCATACAAATTAGGAATATTTGATGGTTTTACACACAATAATAACATAGGTATCGGACTCTCTCAGTTTGTGTTAAGTGGAATTACTTCAATTCAACCACGAGATTTCTTAAAAATTGACGATGAATATATGTTGATTACTGAGGTAGGATTTTCAAGCACTCCTACTGGTGTAATTAATGATTCAGTTGATGTATCACTTGGTATATCTACTTTACCAGTTGTTAAAGTCAGAAGAGGTCAATTAGGGATTGCAGCTACATCTCATACTGCAAACACAGATGCACGGATTCACAGAGGTTCTTTCAATATTGTCGATAGTACTGTGTTCTTCTCAGACCCTCCAAAAGGAAACGCAAGATCAAGAAGAGATGAAACAAATCTACCTTTCGTAAAAGCAAACTTTAGTGGAAGAACTTTCTTAAGACAAGATTATACAACCAATATGTTATTTGATGATATATCAGATTCATTTACAGGTATTGGTAAAACATATTCTTTAACAGTTGGTGGTGCAAATACATCTTCAGGTATTGGAGTTGGTAATGGAGTAGTGTTTATAAATGGTATATTCCAAACACCAAAAACAATTAACAACACTGGAAATAATTATGAGTTTTTCTCAGATACCACCGCTGGTATATCAACTGTTCAATTTACAGGTATCACATCAGCAAATGGTGATTTCATAGTTTCTGAGTTTGATATAAACCAAAACCAAGTTCCAAGAGGGGGATTAATTGTTTCATTAGGTTCTACACCAGGCACAGGATACGCTCCATTACAAGGTGCAAAAGTCAAAGCGTTTAAAAATGCTGACGGTGCTATAACAAGTATAGTTGGTATTGGTACATCTTCAGGATTTAATCTTGGAATCCAAACTGCTGCTTATGATAATATTACAGGTATTATTACAGTTACAACTGATATTGTTCACGGATTTGGATTAGAGCGACCAAATACAGTCAAACTAAAAGGATTAGAATTTAGATGTCCCAAGACAGTTGTTGGACAACCTACTAACGCTACTTATGATGGTGTAACTGGTATTTCTACTATAACAATTGCAAATCACGGATTGGTAAATGGTGATGCAGTTATTCTAGATACAGG
>Ga0160422_10001863_pt1 | contig 13146 bp, 16 predicted proteins | sample Fk160mmetaG_FD_108192 | JGI IMG/M metagenome (GOLD analysis project Ga0160422, IMG submission 108192) | Marine microbial communities from the Central Pacific Ocean - Fk160115 60m metaG | ecosystem: Environmental > Aquatic > Marine > Oceanic > Photic zone | place: The Central Pacific Ocean...
AACAAAGTAAATCAAATTTAATTTTTGCAACAAAAATAATTTATAGTGAGAAAGATATATCCATAACCAATAAAAATTTTAGATTTATAAAAAGTCTTGAAAAAAAGAATATTTTTTCTGAATTACCAACTGAAAATGAAATTATAAAAAAAGGAAACGCCATATGTTTACTTCATTTGTCCTCAAAAAAAATTCATATTTTAAGAGAAAAGTTAAAAAAAATGTCGTATAAACTTATTAGTAATTTGTCTTAAATTTATGAATAATTATAGTATAAATCGAAATGCAAACACTCTGCTTCAAAAATTTTTAAAAGAAGAAGAAAGACTAGATGTCAAAATTACAAAAGGGCCATTAAATTCAAAAATTATTGATGCTGGAATAAATACAATTGGCTCAATAGAAGCTGGTTTACGGATTTCTGAAATTTGTATGGGCGGTCTTGGTAAAGTTAATATTTACCCGTGTTCTGATTTTGATTCGTCATTTTATAGTTTAGGGGTTCACTCATCTAAACCTGTGTTAGCATGTTTAGGGTCGCAATATGCTGGTTGGAGTTTAAATCATAAAGATTTTTTTTCTTTAGGTTCAGGTCCGGCTAGGTCAATAGCTCAAAAAGAAGAAATATTTTCCAAATTAAATTATAGAGACCAATTTAATTCTACTTGTATAATATTGGAGGTTGATAAGTTGCCTCCAGAAGAAGTAGTGAATAAAATTTCAAAAGATTGTAGCATTGCGACCGAGGATATAACCTTCATTTTAACTCCAACAACTTCTATTTGTGGAACGATTCAAGTAGTAGCAAGAGTTCTAGAGGTAGCAATACACAAAATCCATGAATTAAATTTCCCTCTAAATTCTATACAGCACGGTTTCGCAAGTGCCCCATTACCTCCTGTTGCCAGTGATTTTTTGTCTGGAATGGGAAGAACAAATGACGCAATCATTTATGGAGGAAAAGTTAGTTTATGTATTGAAGATGAAGAAGATGCAATTATTAATTTATCAAAAAAATTACCTAGTTTTAATTCAAAAGATTATGGAAAACCCTTCAAAAAAATTTTTATGGATTATGACAAAGATTTTTACAAAATTGACGGGTCATTATTCAGCCCGGCGTGCGTTACAATTAGTTCAAAAAAAACAGGGAAATCATATCAATCTGGAAAACTAAATAAAAATTTAGTTGATAGTTCTTTTTTTTCATAATGTACACCATAGCTATTGTTGGAGATATTCATGATTGGCATACTCAACAAATAGAATTCAATCTTAAAAAAAAAAAATGTAAAGTTTTAAAGATAAAATATGAAGACTTAAATGCTAATTTTAATAAAAAAGAAAAATTTTTCCTCAATGAAGAATTAAAAGAAATTGATGGAGTATGGTTAAGATTTATAAAAAACGGTACACTTGAAGAAATAACAACAAAACTTACTTTTATGCACTTAATTGAAAGTCAAGGTATTTATATTCATAACTCTCCTCAAACAATCGAAAAAACTGTAGACAAAGTACGAACAAGCGGCATCCTAAAAATTAATAATATCCTCGCACCTGATACAAAAGTAACATTAAAAAATTCGATCAAAATTGAAGAAAATCGCAATTATTTATTAAAACCAATTTTTGGATCACAAGGTAAAAATATAGTTTTAATTGAAAGTATTTCTAAGTTAAAAAAGACAAATCCTGCCGGAAATGTCTATTATTTACAAGAATTTATTGGAAATATTAATGAAAAAGAATTTTGGGACATAAGAATTCTTGTAAGTAAGCACAGACCTATATCAATAATGAAAAGAACTTCAAAAAAAATTTTTACAAATGTTTTTCAAGGAGCAACTACTCAAAAAATTTCATTAAATAAAGAATTGGTATCTTTAAGTGAAAAGGTTTCAAAATTATTTAATCTAGGTTACGGCGGAATTGATATTAAATTTTATAATAAAAAGTATTTCGTTTTAGAAGTGAACAGTATTCCCTCATGGAAAGGAATTCAAGAAATTGAGAACAAAAACATTTCACAGATTTTAGTAAATGACTTTTTAAGTAAAATTTAACATGAACTCAATTTTGTTAAAAAAAGTCTATTATGAATCCTGTTTAGAAGAACTGGAAGCTTTTAAACCAGGAAATCATAGTATATTGTCGAGAATACCAGAAATGAATGAGCTTAAATTTAAATATGCTGCAAAGTTATCATCAGAATATTTAATAGACAAAAATTTAAGTCTTGGAGAATCTATTCATGGTGCAGTTAAAACCTGTCAAACTAGTTTAAATTCAAATTATAATTTGGGTATTATCATTCTGTGTGCACCTATTATAAAGGTTTTTCAAAAAAGCGTTAATAAACCAAGAAGTGCTTTGAGAAACTTATTAATAAATATCTCAAAAAGAGACGGACAACTAATTCTTAATGCGATTGAAATTGCCAAACCTGCAGGTATTAAAATCTATAAAGGTAAAGGAAATATTTTTAAAAAAAATAATCTCTCATTTCCAGATATTATGAAAATTGGATCAAAACACGATAGAATTTCAAATTGTTATTTTAGTAACTATAACGAAATATTTGATTTCGGATTACCTTTGTTAGATTTTCTCAAAAAGAGAATATCAAGAATAAAAGCCATAGAAATTCTTTACATAAATTTTTTGTGCGCTGCTCTTGATAGTCATATTCTAAGAAAATTTGGTGCTAAAAAAGCAAAAATAGTGAAATATAAAGCATTAATGCTTAAAAAAAAAATAAAGATTTTTCATAATAATAAGGCTTTATTTAAAGAATTTGATACCTATTTAAAGAATTCTCATATCAATCCAGGTACTTGTGCTGATTTAACAGTAACAACCTTGCTAATAAATAAAATTAGAGATATATTCAATATTCCTTTATAATAATTTATATTGGAAATTATAATAATCTTTATATGGAGGAAATATGGCTAAAATCACAAAAATGCTTGTTGGAGAGTCTTTAGTCGGCGACGGAAACGAGGTTGCTCATATCGATCTAATTATTGGTCCAAGAGGCACTCCAGCCGAAACCGCATTTGCAAATAGTTTAACGAACAATAAGGACGGATTTACTGCTCTTCTTGCTGTTGTAGCTCCAAATCTAATGACTAAACCGGCTACATGTATGTTTAACAAAGTAACTATTAAAGGTGCTAAACAAGCTGTACAAATGTTTGGACCAGCTCAACATGGAGTTGCAAAAGCTGTTATGGATTGTGTTGCTGAAGGAACTATCCCTGCAGACGAAGCTGATGACTTGTTTATATCTGTAGGTGTATTTATTCACTGGTTAGCCGAGGATGATAAAAAAATCCAAGAATACAACTATCAAGCTACTAAAGAATCTATTGAAAGAGCGGTTGCTGGTGAACCTAAAGCACAAGACGTTGTTTCAGAAAAAGATTCTGCAGAACATCCATTCGCTGCAAAGTGAGATACATCCGACATGAAGCCATCAACTAATGCTAATGGTGGCGGATGGCTTTCAAGGTTGTTTTCATTTTTTAAAAGAAAATAGAGTCTAGGGACTTAAATTTTGTCCCTAGATACCCTAGAGTGCAAGTAGCTAGAAGATATCACGCCATCTATATCGATCCTTTTTAACTGAGAAATTTGCTCTTGGGTTTTAAGTCCGCCTGCAATACTTATTTTATGTTTTTTTAATTTTCTTTTAAGTTTCACTATATATTTTAAGTTAAGACCTCTTCCACCTACATTTCTTAAAAACATAAGAATCAAGTTATATTGTATTTTTTCTTTTTCTAATTTATCTATCCAAGCTGACTCGTTACCGTTAAAATCAATTGAGATATAATGGGGTTTATATAAATAGTAAGATTTAAGATTAAAGTTTTTTAAAGTTTCTGTTCCAAGTATTAAGTTATAATTTTCAAGTTTTTTTAATTTTTTTTCTCTGTGAAAGTTAAAAACAGACAGAGGATAATCAAAACCAGAATCAATAATAAAATTAATTTTAGGAAAAAATTTAAGAATGATATCTATCAATTGGTTATTATTTCCAAGCTTTCTTATCGCATTAAGGTCCGCAATGTAAACTTCTGAAATATTAGTTTTTTTTATAATTTCTTTTATTAATTTTATTGGATCTGAGTAGTCAACTCCATTTATTTTTAAAACTTTATAATTTATTCTTAAGCCTGCGTAAGCTTTTACTACTTTACCGTCTATTATGTCTACTGCTAAGATAATTTGCATAATTTAGTTTATATGAAAAATTTTATACTTCTTGAGTTTTTTACATCACAGTCAATTTATGGTACTGAAATTAATCAATATATATTAAAAGAAGCACTTAATATTACTAATTCAATTATAAAGAATTTCTCGAGAAATAGCGAAATTAACAAACTTTATGTTGTTAGAAATCAGGAATTAGAAACTTTTGAAACACAAAAAGTCAAATTTTTATCAACAAATAAAAAAAAATCTTTCATAGATATTTTAAAAAACTTTAACACCGATACAGAAATAATTGTAATTGCCCCAGAAACAAATAAGGTCAATATTAATTTTTTTTCATTAATCAAAAATAAATTTACCCTTTTGAATTCTAGTTTATATTGTTTAAGAATTTTTTCCTCAAAAATAAGAACATATAACGCTTTAAAAAAATTGAATATACCAGTTGTCAAGACTTACAACTTTGTGAATTCACCAAAACAAAAAATAATAATTAAACCGATTTATGGAGCAGGTTCAGAAAATGTTTTAATTAATAAGTCAAGTAATTTTAAAGGAAAAAAAAATAATTATGTATTTCAAAAATATTATGAAGGAATAAAAGGAAGTTTTTTGATGTTATGTCATAAAGGGAAATGCAGAGTTATATGTTGCAATAAACAAATTATTGAAATAAAAAATCAAAGAATTAGACAAATTGGTTGCATCATTGGTGGATTAGAAAATTACAGAAAAGAAATAGTAAATTTAGCAAATAAAATATCTAATGGTTTTAATGGTCTTTTTGGAATAATAGGTGTTGATATAGTTAAAGATGGAGAAAAATGGTTAGTGGTAGAAGTCAATGCAAGATTTACTAGTTCTTATTGCGGATTAGAGTATGCTGACAACCAAAAATTAATTGACGATATTTCAGAATTCTATGTAAAAAAAGTATTCAATCAAAATAAGATAAATTTTTTTAATAAAACAAAATATTTTTTTAATGAATAATAAAATTACACATTTGGGAATTGACATTGGTGGAGCCCATCTAAAAATAGTTGGATTGGACAAAAAAGGAATAATAATATTTGTTGAGTATCTAAGTTGTAAAATTTGGAAAGGAACAAAACGTTTAGAAGAATTATTTCACAACTTAAATAATATTTTTCCGGATGGGTTAATTAAATGTGCGATTACTATTACAGCTGAGCTTTGCGATAACTTTGCAAACAGAAATGTAGGTGCAAGAGAACTCATAAAATTATGTCAGATCTTGAAATTTGAAAAATATTTTTATGTAAACAATTTTTCAATTTTTAAAAAAAAGCCTAATGTAAATGATTTTATTTCGATGAATTGGCATGCTATTGGAAAATTCATGGAAAAAAAAGTAAATGATGCCATAGTTCTAGATTTTGGATCAACAACAACTGATTTTATTTGCATTAAAAATAATAAAATAATAAACAAATATTTTGATGATTTTTCGAGAATAAACAATTGTGAATTATTATACACTGGTTTTACTAGAACACCAGCATTTGGAGTTTCAGATCACATAAAAATAGACAATAAAGTCTTAACTCTAATTCCCGAGCACTTCTCTGAAATGTCAGATATTTATAGGGTTCTAAATAAATTGAGTAAAGAAAGAGATATTGATGTAACATCCGATAACAGAGGAAAATCAAAAAGAGAAAGCCTTATTAGAATTTCAAGAAGTTTTGGATTAGATTATAAGGAAAATTTAAAAATTAAATTAGAAAAAATTTGTTATAAAATTTCTTCAATTCAGCTAAATAAGATCAAGAAAATATTAATTAAACTTCGAAAAAAATTTTTCTCAAAAAGTCCTATAATTGTTATATCAGGTATCGGCCAAGATGTGGTATATGAATTTCTTAGAACAAATAAATTCAAAACTATTTATCTTCATGAATTCCTTGAAAAGTCTAAGTTGAATAAAAAAGCTTCATTTCATGCACCTGCTCTTTCTGTCGCATTAATACTTCGAACTTTAAAAAAACTTGATAATCTATAAACCTTATCTCTATCAATCAATGAATCTCTTTTACTAGAGGAACACACTGCAGACCTAAAACCTATAACATTTGGCTGAAAAGGTATTAAAGAAGGTAAATGATTTTCATTTAATCGACCAGCCAAACCTACATGAATACCATATCTCTTGCATTCAAAAATAAAATTTTTTAAAACAGTAAAATTACAATAACTAAGAAGATTACATTCATTCTTCTTGAATGTATCAAGCAAAAGAAAATCAATTCCATTTGTATTTAGTAATTCTAAATTGTTTGATACAAGTTCTAAGTGACCTTTTTTGTCTACAAAAACTACACAAACTAAATCAGTTTTGAATTTCCTTAAAGATATAATGTCAATTTTTTGAAAAAGATTGTCTAGGCTTTTTGAAAGCAAACCAAATTTTATAAAATCTAGGTTAAGACAATCAAATTTTTCAATATTTTTTATAAACTCTTGATTACAAAAGATATCACCTAAAGTTGCTGATATCTTTACTTTTGATTTATACAAAGAAATAGCTTTTTTTATATTGGAAATTTTCCAAGCCCCAATTGACCCCAATGATGGATTTTTTAAATCTAAAATATCAATTCTTTCTATTATTTCATCAGTGGTTTCTTGGAGATTCTGAAAACTGACTAGAAAATTTGTTCTAACTTTATTATTCTCCATTTTAAAATTTTTCTAAAATATAATTTTTTATTAAGTCAAAATTATGTTTTTCTAATTTTCCACCAGTTTTCTCAACTGGAATATACAAATTTTTAAGGCTATTTAAGATAAAATCTTTTCCCAAGATTTTGACTCTAGAGGCTAAAATACATGCCTCAATTAAAGAAGCATCAGCTCTATTAAATCCTTCAAATCTATTATGACTGCATTGATTTACTATTCTGCATTTAAAAGTAGGCCTTACCTTATCGTTTTTGACTGATTCGACAACTACTTCATCATGAGCCAAAGCATCTTTTAAAAAGTATCCGTTAATTTTGAAACATTTCCTCTTTTTAAATCTTTTCTTTTTAATTATACAATTTATAAAGAAAGAGGATTTATCAGTATAATTTACTGTCGCTATTTTATTTTCTTTTAAATTCTCAAGAGTTTTAGAAGGTATATAAGGTGAAATAAAAATAAAGTTTTTATTTTTTTTTATACCAAATGGTGCAAAATTTACTTTTTTTTTTGTGTCTATTGTTGAAATAATAGTTTCAATTATCATTTTTTTTGAGTTGATTTAAGTTTTGGTCTTTTGTTAAGATTTATTCTTTTATTTTTAGATGCAACTCCCCATTTTAATTCATTATCTTGGTCGTAATCCTTACCAAGTTCCCAGGCAATTTGAGCTTTTGCTAACTCCATTCCCAAATAAAATGCATGACTTGAATCACTATCTACATTTAATTTTTGAAAAAAATTATATGGATCCGTATTGACCAAATGGATGTCAGAATTAAAAATATTTATTCCATCAGAACCAAGATAAATCCTATAATTTTTATCCTTAATGTAGTCTTTAATTTCATTGATTTCTTTTTGTGTCTTTCTGTTTGGTTTTCTCTCTGATAATCCCATCAATTTGTTATTAATACCAAAAGGTAATCTTTTATTTTGTTTGGCAAAATACATAATTTTTCTGGCTGCATCTGTTTCTTTTATTGAATTTCTACAGTGTCCGCTTACTTGCACAACTAAGACAGCATTTACTGATAATTCTGACACAATTCCCATTAATGTTGCATTAACTCCAGCTGAGTCACTATCGGTTAGCTCAGTAAGATTTCCTGTCCCCATGAAAATTTTTATATTAGGAAAATCTTTTCTTAATTTTATATATCTTTGTATCGAATCTGCAAAACCATAGTGAATAGGATCCAAAATAGGATCAGCAAAAAAATCTCTTTTTCTTAATTTCATTAGTTTAATTAACCTCTTGAGTGATCGTAAATCACCATGCTCTGTTGGTATAATGATCGGAACAGAATTCACCTTATCTAAAATTTCTAAATTTTTCTCGCTCACACTTAAAACATAATCGGCTCCTGCTTGTGAGCCACGAATTAATTCCTCTGAATCTGCTGAATCCACAGAAACTTTGTAACCTTTGGATTTAAGTGCCCTCACCGATTCTTCAAGATGTTCAAACTTGGTATCTGGCATACAACCTAAATCTATAACGTTTGCACCTTCATTAGTGTATTGCTTGGCTATATTTAAAATTTTACTGGTGCTTATATCTGCAGCGTCAACAATTTCTGCAAAAATCTCACATTCATAGTCTGTTAATTCTCTCTCTGGTTTTTTTAAACCAAAATAATCAGGTAAATGCGTAATGTCGTCTGGACCTCTTTCAACTGGAATATTAAAATATCTACTAAGCTTTTTTAGATTGCCTCTAAATTTACCAGGTACAATTATTCGATCTGCTTTTTGTTCCTTTTCTAGCCTTCTCATAATAATATTTTCTGACATTAAAGCGGCAACATTAACACCAATCTGACTAATTTTGTAACTGAATTCTGGTTTCATTGAAGATAATATTCTTCTAAGTTGACGCTCTGCAAGCTTACCAGTTAGAAATAAGATTTTTTCAGACATTTCTCTCTTTTAATAATTTGATTCTCTAGATCTTTAAAACTCATAACAACATTCGTAAAGGAAAACTTTTTTAATTTTTCAACGTTTTCAAGGTCAATTTTTCTAGGGAAAACATCAACAAGACCACTAGGCGCCATAGTTTTAAGTTCAGGCGCCGTGTCACAAGGAAAAAAAATACACTCCACCCTGCATTTTCCTGATTGAGCAAAAATATTAGTAGCTAAGGTATCTGAGATTCCGTACACACATTTTGCAACAGTATTACTGGAAGTTGGTGCCATTACTAACGTATGGTAAGCCCCTTTGTAAAATTTTCCGACTGATGCTGAGCTAGCAGAATTGTCATTATATATTTTTACATCATTATTTATCATTCCTTTTTTTTTGTACATCACTAAAACTTCTTCAGCAGCTTTAGAAATAAATAAATCAACATCGCTTAATTTATTTATCATACCAATTGATTCTGAAAAGAAGTGACCAGATCCCGTGAGAACCCAAGCCCATCTTTTATAATTATTTTTTTTTTTCAAGTTTCTACCTCACTAAATTTCAAAATTGCCTCATTCCAATTTGAAGCACTGTCTAAAACTTCTATTACATTTGGTCCAATAATTTTTAAATATTTCTTTTTATCTAGATATTTATTTACATTTTTATCTAAAATATTATTTTTTTGAAGATAGCTTAACTTATATTTTTTTTTTTCTAACATAATGGATTTTACAAATAATAATCCTTTTGATTTAGTTTTTTTGTAAAGCCATGTAGCCACTGAATCAGAAGTAGAATCCCAATTTTTGCAAAATGAATTTTCCTCTTTTAGAATTGAAGACGGCATCCAAATTACCAATTTTTTGTTAAACTTTAACAACGAGTCTATTTTTTTTTCAAGTAGGATTTCTTTTTTCATTTCTTTTAACATATAAGAAAAAATTTCCGTGGCTTTTAAAGCTAAAAAATGTCCTGTTTTTTCTGACATCATGTTTGATGAAAATACACCTCTTACCGAATCAGAGAAACATCCACCACCTGCAACGATCACAATATTTTCAAATTTTGAAAACCTGTGCAATAGGTCTATTAACTTATTAAGTTGCGGATTCTTAATCCAACTTCCACCTATCTTTATAATCCACATGATAATGAAGAAAAGTCGTCTTAAATTTTTTTTACAAAATTTGACTTTTTTCCATTAAGGGTAAAATCGTTTCTTTCTCTTGAGATTTCAATACCAACACTTTTGGTCTCTTTAAATACATCTAGCTTCTCAAGCTTTAACCACACCGAAAGTACTCTTTTATCCTCGAAACACATTTCGAAAATTTTTTCTCCTAAAGTTTCTAAAAGCTCTATGTGGCCAGAGGATATAATTTTTTTTAGTTTTTTTATTATGTGCTCATATGAAACAACATTTTTAATACATTCGTTAACTTCATTGAGATTATCGAAGGCTTTCAATGATAAAGAAATTGAAATTCTCTGTTTTTTAATTTTTTCGTGATCATGTATACCAATAGATGCTAGAAGTGTTAACTCTTTAATTTGGACATTATATGTTTTAAGAGCCTTTTTATTGTTAACAAAATTCGAAGGAACCCAAGAACCTGTTGAAATAACTGAAATATTTTTATATTTATTTGACATAATTTAATTTCTGAGTTGAATATTTAGTAATAATCAATAAATATAACGCAATGAAAAATAATAACAAACCAATTTCTTTATTAAATACTGTTGTAGTTTTACTAATAACGATATTTTTTTTTACATTTAATAATTTCTCATTAGCTCAGGAGGATATTACCGATGACTTTTCAAGAGCAGAGGATGCTGAAGAAAAAAGAGCAAAATGGGGAACCGAAGAATTTAAACTCGAGCTAATTAAAGAAATGTCGAGCGCAAACATAGCTCTTTTTATTGACGAACATCTTAAGACAATTAAGGAACCGTCTAGGATCTATTATAAATTTCAAAAAGAGTCGACTAGAGAGGATAACTTTATAGGAAATGTAGTTTTGAACATTGTTAAAGTTGAAGATGACAATACCAAACATATAACTTTCAGGTATCTAAAGGGAAGAAATAAGGTGAGATTTCCACCTCAAATAGGTGCGAAAGGCAACCCGGTATTCATGTTATTTTTTGAAAGAGATTCAAGAGACATGCAAAGACTCACAGGAGGAAATGCTCTTTTTTTTAGAAGCAGAATTAGACATACTATAGCAGCAACTGAGATTAAAGAGATTGAAATCAAATACAATAACCAGAAATTTCCTGCTAAAGAAATTTCCTTTCAACCATTCACTAAAACAGAATTGAAAAATAGGGTTTCAAGGTATAAAACTAAGAAGTTTATAATTACCATGTCTGATAACATTCCAGGATTTATCTATAAAATTGAAACTTTTATCAAAGATTTGGAGGATCCGGATGATATGGTTAGAGAAACATTAGAATTTCAGGGTATTAGAACAAATAAAGAATTAAGGGAACAATACAAAAAAAGAAAGGATGAGGCCAAATCATGAAAAATAAATTTCAAAAAATTTTAATCCTCCAAATCTTCATTTCGACAATGATTATATTTAAAACTTCAGATTCTAACGACTTTCCTACTCTAGCTCGTTCAGAATTTGTATTCGCTTGCATGAGCTCAAATGCATCCAATAGAGATTTCATGGCAAAATGTTCCTGTGCTGTTGATGAAATAGCTAAAAGAATGAGTTATGAAGAATATGCACAAGCTGAAGCAATTGCAAGGCTATGGGAAGGTGCAAGCCCAAGAGAAGAAGCATTCAAAAGCGTAGGTTTATCCAAAGAAAGAATGGATAAATTGTTTAAGGCTCAAGCTGCCTCTGAATTAGAATGCTTTTAGTTTTTTGAAGAGGCTGATATTTGGGTAGATGAAAATTCTTGATTAAATGATCTTCCTTCACTATCCTCAACTTGCACTTTTAAAGGTCCTCCGCTATTAATATAGTTAAAAGTGACAGTTGGATTTTCAGAAAGCGATATATCTGGAAAGGCCTTCAAAATTAATTCACCATCTTGCTCAATTTTTAAATAATTTATAAAATCGGCAGGAATTTCAGCTCTTGTTAATTGATTAAATTGCAACCCTGAAAAGTTTGGATGGCTAATAAGAAATTTTGCTTTATTAAGAATGTTTGAATTGTTTGACGTTTCAATAAATTTCATTTTCATTTTACCAAGTCTAGCCATTACTGAATCCATATCAGATAAACTTGGAGCTGAACAACCTCCGGCTGCTTTAACAAAATTTGAAATCATAAATTTTTCTCCGTTATTTTTTTCAGCAATTGCTCGCACATAAGTATATTTATCAACTCTAATTCTGGTGGATAATGTTGCGTTTCCGATCTTAGGGGAAAATTCGAACTTTCCGACAATAGGAGAGGGATTTTCATCTACTATTAATGTCAAAGATTTAATAAAATTATCATCTTTTTGATTTTCATTAAACTTAACTGTTACAGGAACTGTTGCTGCGTCTAATGCCCTGTAGGGTGTTTCTAATGACATTATATCAGATCCATCCATTAATATGTCTCTTTTATCATACAGTAATTGTTTAACTTCTTTTTCCCAAGTTTCAGGCTTGGGAAGATTATTCTTCGAAATCAAATTAGTTGGAGAAAAAATAACAATCACAACGAAAATGTAAATTTTTAAAAACATCTGTAAATAATATATTAATATTTATAATTATATAGGTTTTATTTAAAATTTAATAAGATTAATTTTACGAATTTAGCACAATTTTTAGAAGAATTTTTTGATATGTGTAAGTTATTGATTTTGTTTATTTTTTTTACAATCTGAACAAATCTTATTTTTTACATTCATCTTCCGTTCATATTTTGTTTTTTTTTTCGAGTTATCCACAACTTTTTTTGTTTGGAGATTTCATTTTAAGTTATTGATTTTATTGTGTAAAATCATATATGAACGTAGAGATGTTTTTTTGTTCATCTAGTATTCATATTTTTACCTTGAATTATCGATATTCAGACATAATATAATTGACGGGAGGAAATCAATTACCTAACGATTTATGTTATGTTTTGATTCCAATCAATAACCGGGCATCCGCCCAAATATTAATCGTAATAAAGGAGAAATACTTTATGAGTATTTTGAAAAAAAGCATCATTGCTTCAGCTGCTTTAGCTCTTCCTTTCGCAGTAAGTGCTAACTCTAAGCTTGAAAAAATGATGAAAGATCCAGGACAGTGGGTACAACAGTCTGGCGACTATGCTGGTCATC